>SESG01037340.1_pt1 | contig 15825 bp, 11 predicted proteins | sample 3171421 | NCBI WGS metagenome assembly SESG01 (sample SAMN10866946, study PRJNA518727) | freshwater metagenome | biome: subpolar coniferous forest; feature: holomictic lake; material: water; isolation source: holomictic Lake 227, 6 m and 8 m depth | place: Canada: near Kenora, Ontario | collected... | reverse complement strand
ACTAAACAATTAGCTTGGTGGTCTCTCCGGTCAGGCCGCCGGTCATGTTGTGTATTTGGGTGACGAGTTGGCGCGAGCGGAAGTTACTCTCCTTCTGCAACTTCATATTATTGTATAGGGAAGCGATAAACACGGCGTATTCCCTGTTGACGGTCCAGCGCGGCAGGTGGAGCGACTCGAAACGGTTGCCGAGTTGCTGGTCGGTCTGGAAGGCGCGAAGGGCCTCCTGGGTGCCGGCGGCGGCGATGGGGATTTGCATCTCGTTGCTGAGGGCCTTGACCGAGTTCAGGAAAATGCTGCGCTGATCGACCTTGCCGGCGAGCAGATGGTGGATTTCGTCGATGATGATCATGCGGACGCCGACACCGGGCAGGAGGCGCAGCACCTGATCGTGCTTGCGTTCAGTTCGGGCGGTGGCGAGCCAGGGGGTGTTGAGTTTGCGCAGGATGGCGTCGTAGAGGGCGCTGACGTCGGGATAGGCCGGGGCCTGGACCATCAGCACCGGGATCAGCGACTGGTTGGCGGCATCGCCCTGCTTCCGGCCGTTCTGATCGCGGGTGAATTTCAGGCAGATGGTGGTCTTGCCGTTGTTGGTGTCGCTGTGGATCAGGCAGCAGGGCGGGCGGTGGGTTTCCGGCGCGTCGAGCAGCCAGGTCAGGCGGTCGATCGCCGTCGTCGCTGCGGGATAGTCGATCCAGCAGACCTTCCGGACGGTTTGCAGCCGTTCATTCAATTCGGCGCTTTTGTCCCCCGACGAAATCTCGGGTGCCGGCTGGGCGGCGGCAGGTTGCGCGGCGGCACTCACCATTCCTCGATCCCCCTCTTGATTTCGCTGTCGTCGAAGTCGAAATCGCCTTCGTCGATCACCGTGTTTCCGCCCTTGCCCGGCTTGCCGCCGGCGCCCGTATTGTCCACCACCAGCGACAGATGGCCGTCGCGCCGCTGCTGGGCCGCATCCGCCTTCGGTAGGGCGAACTCCGCGTGGTGCTTCTTGCGCTCGCGGTTGCGCCGCTGGCGCTTGGTTTCGCTGCGGGCGCTCTGTTCGATGCGCAGCATTTCCTCGCGCGCCCGAAAGATGGCGTCTTCATCCGCGTCCTTGATTCCATAGTCGCTGAGAAACTTCTCGGCGGCCCGATACTCCCAGATGGAGATGGAAGGCTTGGTCGTGTCTCGGTAAGCCGCTTCGAAGTATACGTTCTGTTCGGGATCGAGGACGTAGATGCGGCTGATATCGGTGGGATCGCGGCGGACTACGAACTTTTTCTTCTGCCGGCCCTGGGAGAGGTTGATCCACGGCCGCAGAACGTCGCCATAGTAGGTGATCTTATCCCAGACGATGCCGTAGCGCTGGACGGTGCGCGTATCGAAGGGCAGGAAATCGAGGCGCAGGCGCAAGGGATCGCGGATGGGTTCGGGCAGGCCGGTGCCCTTGCAGCGTCCACTGCCGAGGATGCCCTCCCGCCAGCGTTCGATCGGCGGCATGCCGATGCCCTTGTGTTCCCGGACGTTATATTCGCCGACGATGTACCGGACCAACCAGTTGCGCATCTCCGGCAGGGTCATGATCGCCTTGGCTTCGGCCTTGTACTCGGCGCGCTGCTTCGGGTTGGAGAAGGTGGTGCCCGGCAGGGCATGGATTTCCTTGTTGATCGTGCCCATCAGCCGCTCGATGTGGCCGCCGAAATGGGGCGTGCGCACCGGCCGCCATTGGATGTCGATGCCGTATTCGTCGCAGGAGGCCTTCAGGCTGGCGCTGCGGAAGTCCTTGCCGTTGTCGGCGTGGATTTTCCGCATCAGGCCCCACACCGGCCACTCGCCCTTGATGCCGAGGCGGGAGAGTTCGGCGTCCTTGGACATGAAAGCGTGGCAGAGACACAAGCCCACCCCGAAGGCGCTGGGATGGTCGAGGGAGATATGATAGCCGACCACCATGCGGCTGAAGACGTCGATGGCGAGGGTCAGCCAGGGGCGGCCGATCGGCAGGCGCTGCTCCTCGTCCACCAGCATGATGTCGAGCAGGGTGTGATCGATCTGAACGACGTCCAGCGGCCAATGCCCCTCGGGAAACTCGCCTTTGATCGGCTCGTACTTGTCGCGGGCCTCCTTGCGCCCGCGCCGCTTCGCCGTGGCCTCGCGGGGATGGATGGCGCGCAGGCGGTTGCGGACGGTATTGGGATTCGGCGCCTTGAGGCCGGCGGCGCGGCAGCGCTTTTTCACCTCTCCGATCGCCTTCGTTCCGCTGCGCTGCTGGCTGGTGAGGTAATAGTCGTCGATGACGCCCCGGATAATCGCCTCCACCCGCTCGTCAAGCCGTGCCGGCATGGCGCGTCCGCGACGCAAAGGAGCGAGGCAGGACAGTTGGCCGCCATCGCGATACGCCTTGAGCCAGTTGAACAATGTGGCCCGGCAGACGCCGCTCGCCTTGACCACCGCGTCGACGGACTCGGCGGTTGCCGTGGTCTGATCGAGGAGCGGCTTGATGATGGCCAGCCGGCGCTTGGCCTCGGCCAGGCTGGCTTCGTCGCGTGGTCGAGGAGAAGCGCGCCGGACCGCCTCCACCTCCTTTGGCACCGGCGGCCTCAGGTCGGCGACGTTGACCTCCCGGATTTCGCCGGTGGCCCGATCTTCGATCAGCACCGAACTCGCTGTCACCGTTTGCACGATGGTCCAAACACGGTCGTGGAACAGAACCTTGGACTTCGGGTTGTAACTCAGCGTGGCGGTCATGAGGCGTCTCCTATGCCGTCCGCAGGGGGCTGGCCATGGTCAGCGGCCGGTCGAGGTCGGCGACGATTCGCCCGGTGGCCACCAGATGCCATAGCGTGGGCAAGCCTCTTTGCTGGTCGCCAAGCGTCGGGAAGACGGAGCGCAACAGATCGCCGGCAGCCATCGACCCCGCCGTGGATAGCGTGTCCATCAACCGGCCGCAGCGAACGGGATCGGCGACCTGCCGGCGATAGGGCAGCAGGAAGCGGGCATTACCGAGACGGGGCGTGCGGATGGTCTCCTCCGTCGCCACCTCGAAGCGCCAGCCTCGGCAGGCGGCGTAAAGGCGAGCGGCCTCAAACCGGGCGGCGTACTGGTCGGCTTTCTCGGTGAGTTCGACCCGATACTTCACCTCGACCAGCCGAGGGGCCGGCGCATTGCCCTTGTGGATGACCAGAAAGTCCGGAGTGTAGCGGGTTGGCCGTCCACCCGCCGCCGTAAAGTCGATGCGCACCGGTTGCTCCTCGACGCTCTCCACCGTCAGATCGAAAAGTTGCAGGATGGCGAAGTCCCGCTCCAGCGAGGATTCAAAGGCTACGGCCGGCTGGCCTGGCCGCGAGGCGAGACGGCCGGTGACGCTGCGATGGCTGATCGGGATGGCGCGGACGGGCATGGGGCGTATCTGGGCGCGAACATTCAATGCGGCGGAGAATTTCATGAATTGGGAGGTAATTAAGTGATGGTTGTCACATGGTTTGAACTTTCTAGCGCTTTGCGAAGGGTAACCTCGACCCATGCACTCAGACTCTCACCCGATCGCACCGCCGCCTCTCTCACTGCGAGCCGAATATCGCTGGATACGCCGTCAAGCTTCCAGTAGCGACCGTGGCCGTACCGCACATGGGGTGCTGCCGCTTCGGCCAAACCGCGGTGAGTCGCCGGCTTGACCCCGAACAGGTCGGTCAGAGCCCGGAAGGTGGCTGGCCTGTTCCTGGCCTGGAGATAGGCTATCCCGGCGTGGACCTCGTCCGGCCTCACGACCCGAACGCAGTTCTTGAGATGCCAATCCACGGCATGAGCGAAGGCAAACGGGTAGAGCCGGTCGCCCTTGATCAGGTGGGTCTTGGTGATGCCCACCGCTTCGCAGGCTTCGATAAATCGATGCGGCCAGTCTTCCAGAAGGCGGACGGCGAGGGCGAGCAGGTCGTGCCGGCTGCGTGGGTTCAGCAACTCGACTTGCTTGATCCGGGGTACATTCGGTGAAGCGATCCCGGCCCGCTGAGCGGTCCAGTTCCGAAGGGGATCGGAAAGCCGGCCGGTGGCGAGCAACCGGAACACCAGCATCAGGATGCGAAAATAGACGAAGGAATAGACCGGGCCGTAATTCCCGAGCGACACCCAACCGGCAGCGGCGATTTCCAGCAATCGGCCCTGGCGCTCCAGGTCGCTGTCATCGACCACGGTCCCCAGCGGAGCCCGAGCGAGATCGAGCCCGCATTTCCAACAGCGAATCGCCTTGTCCGGCATGGTGCGCAGAACCTGCACCGGTTCTCCGCAAGTGGGGCAACGGTCGGAAAGTAGCGTCCGGTGGCGGGCGCAGGCCGTGACGAACCCGAGCCGCCAAGTGAGGCGGAGGTAGGGAATGTCATCCTCCCGCAGACAGGCCGGACAGAATTGCTGGCCAAAGGAGCGCTTCGAATTCTCGCTGCCAGCGAGCGGCAGCCAGTAGAGCTTGTTGCGACCGTCGTCTTCTTCGAACACCTGACAGTTCCAGCGAGCGAACGTGGCATTCCGCAACATCTCCTCCGGCAGTCCGGTTCGCTCGGCCAACAGCGCCTGGAGGTCGGGCTCGACGTAGCGATCGAGATCGCGCGGTCGGGGATGGGCGCCCGCCTTCGCCACCCGATAGAGTTCAGCCGGCGACAGCCCGTGGCCCGTCGCCAAGCGCGCGAACCACGAAGAGAAGGTCTCGTCCGGCAACAACGTCGGCCGCAAAGGCCACAACCCACTTCCCACCTGTACCATGACCACCTGCCGCCTCATGCCGTCGCATGTATGAAGTCAGCTTGGGATCAAGTCGGTAAAAGAGGAGGGAGTCAAGGGAAATATACGAAGCGTAAGCGCTTGGGCGCTCCCTTCATCCGTCGATCAAAAAACGATTTCTGGTTACGTGGTTTCGGATTGGCGTGAAATTCTATAAATATTTCTCGAAGAGCATCATTGGAGCGAATCTTGGATGACTTTCCTTGATCGGTTGGTCACGTCCTCAACGACGGCATCGAGCAGCGGAGTGCCAGCAAAACTTTGGCAGAGTTCGGCCAACTGGCAGGCAGCGCCACCGCCTTGGTTGCAAGCCTCTCTTTCACCACGTTCCACCCGATCCTCTACGTCGCGGGAAAACGCTTTCCAGTGCTCCAGTGCCAGCTGGCGCGGGGGCGCTCGCCATACGTCCCTTGGACATGATGATCAGGTCCACGCCCCTGACGGCTCGCCCCGCGAAGAGGAAAAAAAAGCACCATCCGGTTTCATAGCTATAATTGAGACGGGCTGCCGAACGACCAACTCGACGGTCGGCGACGCTCCAAACGGGCGCGCTTGGGTTACATCAATATATCACATTGATTTTTCAGGGCTATTCGCTAAATTTTCGATAGCCCAGTCTAACTTATAGCTGCGCGAATCTAATCTATAGCTAGGTAGTCCAATCCATAGCTAGAACTGACAGGTGGGAGTCTGCTAACTCATTGAAAAGATTTGGTTGGGGGACTAGGACCATCTGTCACAACCAACCTAACCCATTGATCTAATTCAACAAAAAACCGTTAGTTAGCTAACTCGGTGACACAATGTGTCCCTCAAAGTGACACACAATGCGTTCGTATTGCCGAATTACTCGATTGTGATTCCCTTGTCAATTGAAAATTGACTATGAGAGACCTGGTCATAGGTTGATAGGTGGAACCAAGTCATGCCCCTCTATTTCAAAGTTTGCGACGGTGCGGTAAGATCAGTGATTACGGCATCGTCCTGCATGCCTCCGCACGTTCGCAAAGTGGTGTAGCAATGAACTACCATAAGTTAGGTAAGTCGCTTAGCGCAGTCGGCGTATATATAACAATCGGCGCCATATTTTTATGGTTTGTTAATTATGGCGGTTCACTTATGCGTAATCCCCCTGATTACGGATACATTAGTTGCATATTCTCAACCCCACCGCGTTGTCAAATTGTCGGTTGGATACAGAATATCGTTAATGGACAATTTGAATATAACCCACTATACCTCTGGGTTGGAGTCGCAATGGGTATTGTTGGAGAGATTATGATTTATTCCATCGACAATAACCAAGTCCCGATATCTTCACCACTACAACCTAATTCAACGCTAGCTGACTCTCTGAACTTCGCTCATCAGAATCATTTGGGAGAGATGTTTCGTGATGGTAAGGGACTGCGTCATGACGACGAGGAGGCTGTCCGACACTTCCGTGATGCCGCTGAAGCTGGGTATCCGCCTGCCCAGTTTAATCTGGGGATGATGTATGTGGACGGGCGAGGGGTCTCTCAGGACGATTACGACGCTACCCACTGGTTCTCACTAGCAGCTGAGCAAGGGTACGCACCAGCCCAGTGCAGCTACGCTACGATGTTGGCTGATGGGCGAGGCGTTCCCCACAATCAGACCGAGGCACTGCGACTCTACTATCTCTCAGCCGAACAGAACCATCTCCCTGCCATGCATAACCTCGGCTACATTCACGAAAAGGGAATCGGTGTCGCTCAAGATATAGCCGAAGCGATTAAGTGGTATCGTAAGGCATCGGATGCTGGTTACGCACCGAGTCAATATGCTTTAGCTTTATGTTATGAGACTGGTACAGGTCTCCAGCAGAATGATAGACATGCGTTGTACTGGATGAGACGGTCTGCGGATCAAGGGCATGAAGACTCTCAAATTTGGATGGGACACAAATCGGCAAAGGGCGAGGGTGTTAAGATAGATCAGGTAAAAGCTCTCGTTTGGTTCTCATTAGCTGCCAACCAAGGAAATCATGAGGCGGCGAAGCTACGAGATGCATTAGGAAAAACAATGTCACAGTCTCAGATTTCTGACGCCTATCGTCAGGTTAAGGCATGGAAACCAAAGCTCAGCAAAAAACCTTAACGGTGATCGGAGCCGCGTTCTCTCTTCTCCAACCTCATGTCACTTTAATAATCTGCTACGTACGTAAATGAAGGGTGGTTCAAATGGATTCGGAAAATATTAGAATCGCTTTCTTTGTCGTAGGAATTATTTCTGCGATATTCGTTTATAAACGTTTTCCACAAGTTGCAAAGTGGAAACGATGGGTAAATGCATTAGCAACCGTTATGTTCGTGTCATATATCTTAAACTTAACGAATGGGTTTGTAAGAGACTACAGATCATTCCATGATACAGACTATATTCTTGCTTCATACGAAAAACAAATGATTGCAACAAACCCCTTCATCAAGGTTTTTATGGAAGACAATCCAGAGGCGTGGGATAAATTTGCTGTAACGGTTATTGAGGGTGTAAAATCAACAAACGGTAAAGGGACACCAGAACTTCAAGCTTTCTATGCAAAAGGAATGGCAGAGTTTAGGGCAAAGGTTATGCCTAAGGTTGCTAATGCAAGCGATGCAACGATTGTTGAACTGGTTAAGGCTGATTTGGAACTAAATCGTTCGCTACTGAAAGAGTCACCAGTTCAGTGTGTTAAACGCTCTGTAGGTCAACTTGATATTCGATCTCTGCAACCTGAAAGCCGTGAGGCACTCAGGCAACTTATGAATCTCCACGTTAAGGCTTATCATGAAGGCATCATGAACTCACCGCACGAAACGAATAAAGATGCTTTAAATGAAAACATTGAGAAAACATTTTATTATCGGAATCCAAATAACCCCGACACAAGATCACTAACGAAAGAGGAATACGATGCCTTTACATCATCTGGCACCAGCGATGATCCTGTAGTTAAATGCAGGTCAGCGGTACAGTTTGTCATTAATGCACTTGATATGCCTAATAACAAGTACGTATTGCGTGCCATTATTGCGCAGTAAGTACAAGAAATAGGAAAAGTTCTTGCTACACCACGCTATCAAGTGTAGCAAGAACCACCTAAACTTCTTTATGTAGAGGACTCCATATGGTAGGGAATGACTAATAGTCACGGTAAATTTTATCGAAACACTCACGTGAGGCACGATCACGCCACAAAAAGTGACAGTAGGTATATTCTGTATCTATCTGCCAAGATGAAGGTGATCGTTTGATAACCTTGTCGAGTATGGAAAGTGCATGATGGGGAACGGGATTTTGCACTGTATAGAAGTACTTCATAATATCATCTCGAAGTAGGCTTGGATTGATAAACTTATAATGGAAACGTTGACATATATGTACAAGCTTAAACCATTTTTTGCACGCAGACTTAACTTGGTAGGATTTTGCCAGTAAATCTACCAACCAACTGGCTGTCAAATATAGTGCAAGCCAGAGGAAAGTGCTGAGATATGAAATGTAGGGGGATATTGCTTGTATTGACTCCTTGTTTACATGTAACTCATATAACCCAGCCCCCATGGATAAAATAACAAATAAAAAAACCAAAATAGTAATTTTACCGCTTTTTGACTGTGCCTTAAGCTTAGGGTCATTTTTGAGTGCGTTGTGATTCGAAATTTCAGAAGGTACAAGAGTAGAATAGGTCAAAGAGCTAGCAAGGGATTCACTCTGTTCGCCGATAGTTAGGCTTAATAACATTTCAACAAGCAGCGCCTCTAATTCCGTACATGCGAGCCATGGCATTGTTAGAAACTTGTTAGCTTCTGAGCATAGCAATGCGACGCCATACTCATTTAATATAAAATGAGTTCGATTCTTTAAAATAAAGGTTTCTTTAGCAAACTCAGGATGAGGAAAAACAGCTTGTAAATAGGATTGTAGCAAAATTTTGTCTTTTTTATCAGCCTCGCCTTTTGCATAATCGGCTTGCAGCCGAGCGCAGTCATCATATGGGTAAGGTTCACATAGCTTGCGAATCTCCGTGACAATTTCGACGCAACTTTCCAACTTCCTTTTAAAAGCAGCTACAGTATCGTGACAGCGGATACTCTCGTAGACCGTTCTTTCTCCAACTTCAGCAATGAGTGTCAGAAGTGGCGAGGATGAAGAGTTTGTAATATAAGAATCTTCTGCAACTTGAGACAAATGTTGGTTGAGAACCTGTTTAAACCTGAGGTAGCTGTGATGCTGTTTTGGCGAAAAGCCTGTATGATCAATAAGATAAGTTAATGCAGTCTGTAATTGTTGATCAAGCGATATCGCAGGTGGAGTTTGTATATAATGGGAATATTGTATGAGTGTTCCAACATAGGGGATAGGGGGACAATCGTCAGCTAGGAACGCTTTGAGTGTCGGAATTGTATAATTTTCTCCATCAAGAACTGTCTCAGGGTTTTTGTCATTAATAAGTTCATGGAATGATATGGATATGTCAACTACACTAACACCGTTAGGCGGTGTTCTCTGAAGACAATTCAATATGAACTCAAATACAGGTTGGCGCAAAAAAACATTGATTGTAAATGTTCGATGTCTACGAGAGCCTTGGGCAATATATGTATTACTATCCTTATCTGTGTGTGCATCAGTTCGTGATAAGAAAGCTTGAGATGAGGTACTATGAAAAACAACAAAGACTGCCATGTGATCGATTATATCGTCTATCGATGAAACTGTTGTACAATCCTTCTTAACTGAAGGTGGAACAATGTAAGCATAATAGTGTTTGGTATAGCCATAACAATGAATAACAGCTGAGCCGTCTTCTAGGAAATGGGTTTGATCTAATTCAACTGCAATATCCCAAGTCATAATAACACTCCACTTACAATCAGGGGTGATCTTGAAGGAACATTGTAGCAGCGACTTCGTGAAGGGCGGCAGCCTTTTTTACCCATTTGACTGCCTCTGCATGGTCAACAGGAACTCCATTGCCGAATTCGTAAAGCATGCCTATGGCATAGAACGCCATACCTATGTTGTGTTCAGCAGCCTTTTTATACCATAACATGGCTACCTTATAATCAGTAGGTCCATCTGGAAAGCCGCCGTAAAGATATCCAAGGCTTTGGTAGGCTTGGAATTCGCCCGCCTCTCCTGCCTTCTTATACCAAAATTCGGCTTGCTTAAAGTCCCTTGGTAGGTTTTCACCCTGTTGGTATCTGTAACCAAGTGAGGACATTGCTAAGGGGTAGCCTGCGTTTGCTGCCTTGGTAACTAAACTTAGTGCCAGAGCATCATCCTCGGGAACACCATCACCATTTGAAAATATCCAACTGAGCATGTACATGCACTCGGCATTACCTAAAGTCACACCTCTTTCAAATAACTGCTTTGCGTGATTATAGTCCTTAGCATCATAAGCCGCTTTTCCTTGAGCCGCTAGTTCGCTAGGGGAGAGTTTCGTAATATCACCAACAATAACGTAATTTGCAGAACTGGGATTATTGATTTGAATAGCATTCATATGTCTAGTGATCGTTCCAGAGATTAGGATTGCCCTAGCCTTACTAAGGCAGGACATGTGGTTGTGATATTTCTCTTCTAACGCACCTTGACGAAAAAAGTCGTCAATAATCTTTGGTTTGCTATTATCTTTAGTTGCTCTAAGCTGAGCCTCAAGCCACTTTTCTTCCTCGTTGGTCAAAGCAGGGGTGGCGGCACACTGGGTATTGATTTGGTCTGCGAAAACATTCTCATAAGCCGCACTCTGCATATTACTGAATACCAAATTCTCACATTCATCGTAGATTGTTGAGTTAGCTAAGACCTCTGATAACTTAGCTTTGTACTCTGCGGACTCTGCTCCATACTGAACTCTAGTTTTGTTAAGAACCTCGTCAACCCGTTGATTCTTAACGCACTTGGTTAGAACAACTTCCTCAACAAATGGCGATAACCCCATCAGGTGATAGATACTGTTCGAAGCCTCATTCATCGACGGCATATAGTAATCTTGTGAACTTGCAGCGAACATGTGATCAATCCAAAACTGACTGACCTCCATTTCTTCGAGGTAGGCTTTAACCCGCCTTGTCAACTCCTTCTGGAGGTTGATATATTCCACATCGGATAACTTCCTTGCCTCGTCGCGTGGCAAATAGGGTCTATGAATAGCTAGGTAATTACCAAGCCGTTTAATGCCACTAACATACAGTAAAAAGCAGGAGCTGGCACAAACAGAGTTTTCTTTGTTATCAATCTGAGTTGTAACAATGGGTTCCCTGCCAGTGTCCCACCATGCAGCCCTTGTTTCTAGGCGTAGCTTGCGTATCTGAGTACCAAGCTTTAGCGATTCATCTACGTTTCCGCCCTTGGAATACAGGTACAGCGGCGAAATCCCTGATCCATATTCTTTGTAGAGAGCCATAAAGCGTTCATAGTCACCAGCGACAATCTCACCTTCCATCTTACTGCCTTGGACGTAATTGCCATTGCGTGCCTTCGCTAATTCGAAGGTGGCTCCGAGGGCGAGCTGGGGCAGAAGGAGTGTCAGGGCGAACACCAGACCCGATGTGCGACTGAGGACGATCCCGAAAATTTTCATGCCAGCCTCGATCCGAATGGAGTCGCTTAGCCTTATACCTCAAACCCCTCGAACCGTACACGTTCCGAGAGGTAGGGGGCTACTATTTGTAGCGTATAGCCCCTTGTAATTACGCTATTCTGTGCATAAGATCGATGCCATTGATTCGAAACTTAAGAATGAGAAATGACAAATCTAAATCTGCTACGGTATATCATGTCACAGTGACAGCCAGCATCCAAGCCCGTGATCACTAGATTTCCTATTGTCATCGCACTGAGGCGAATTCGATGTATACTACACTTACCATTCTTGGTGTTTTCGTTGGCATTGCGTACGTTTACCACAAGATACGTATTGAACTTGAGAAATCCTCGTTCGCCTTCAGTGCTAGAATGCGTGCTAAAAGACTTTCAGTTTTGTTTAATGATGGAAAATGTTCCCCGAGAATACCCCAACAGAGGTCTATCCCCGAGAATCTTATTGAAGGATTTCGTCCACACATAGGACATCTAAATTATGACAAACCTTTTGATCAAACTCAGGCGTGGGAGACAATAACGTATATTAGACAATATTTAGAAGGGAGGGCTAAGCTCGTAGAACGTGAAAGGGACAATCGCGACATCTTATACAATAAATTACTCAGCCTAGGATTGATTATCCCTATCCGCTCCCCTAGTGACCCAGAACATGAGAGTGATGACGAAAAGCTTGTCGAATTTATGAATACACACTTTTCACCTACATCTCAAGCAAGTCAAAGCTTCATACGAGCCGCACATTATTTAGGTCTGAAAACAGAAACTGGAGGTGCAATCACAAGCTATGAGGACTTTGATAAATTATACAATCAGTATTTTGATCGTGATAAGATTAGAATTATACGAACCCTCTATGATAATGCGGTTAACAAGAGAGTTATCATAACTAACCAAATTCTTGATGTCTTTTTTGTTCGCGCCAGATTACAAGTTGTTTCAGATATTTTAAAAAATGCACTACTGCGCATGAGTGCAGATGAGGATGATCAAATATTCTTCCGAAGATACCTTAAATATAAAGCAAATTATGGCTTTACACAGGATAAGAATGTATTAGAACACCTCGACGATAAGGGAGATTATATCCTAACAGAGGATAATACCGTTTCGTTGCAGACATTACATTTGTTTCGACTGGCACTAGCGGAACAATTAAACGACGCGTTAGTTGCGCAGCGTTACGAATACCCTGCTAGAAATTATAAGATGTTAACGGAGTTTTACTACGATCTGATCGACTGTCTCTGTTCGCTTAACCCCCACTATAAGTTTGCCTATGATAGCTTTGGTGATGATCCGATTTCAGAGTTTACCCCAGATACAGCCTCAGAGTTGAAGTTGTATTGTGCTGATGGGAATAAATCATGGCGCCTAGGACATGCTATATTCAATGGTGTGAAATGCACTTCAGATGGTATCGAGCATACAGAGTTTCGCGGAACGACAGATATGGATGCTATTAAATTCCATATTTCAAAAATGAATAAACCTGAGAGAATTGCCTTGTCCGTGTTTGCCTTATCCTCACTTAAATATATCTATGAAACTATTGTACATAGCATGACGGATTACTCTCGCGCGCTGGAAAACCTGCATTTTGTCATGCACAAAGGATCGAGAGCCAACTTAATCTTCGCGGCACTGTTTGAGGACACCCTATATGACGCATGGTATCAAGAAACCGTAGAGAGTATTTCCATTAAGCAACAGTTCGCATGGTCTATCCTAAAGCCATCTTATGGTCAACCACTTCACTACATTAGTCCCTTGTTCGAACAGCTTTGCAGCGAAGAAGCAGACCGCGGACTGACTAATTATTTTGTGAAGGCACTTAAACCGTATCCCAACGCATGTGAACTCCTCATAAAGTGTTTTGCCCGATATAGTTACGAGCAACTGAGAAATAAAAGATTAATCGGGTACGATGATGCTAAACTATGTGAACATGATGATTTTGTGAAAATCCTGCTGGAACACTTTGATCGCTTTAAGCATCTCTACAATAGTGACCTATATTCGGATTATATGAATTTGGGTATCACGCAGATCAGGACAACACTTAATGTGATGGCGCGACACTCAGACGGGCATATGACAGAATGTACAATGCGAACACTAGACTCTTTATTCTACTATCAACACATGAGAGAGCCAGTTATTAGAGCGGTCATGAACCCATTTGATGCGATTGATGATTATATCAAACTGTAGGTATGGCATACATTCAGCTGATCGATTAGTGCGAAGTATATTATAAGTTCAGTACCATTATCGTTCTCAGACACACGCCCATGACCGCCATCCAGAGAGTCTATCGCTCCGCAAACTTATCCGATTGAACGTACTGGGCACAATCTGGGATTCTGGTAGGGAACGTATCAAATCCCACTATGATGGTGGGATATTAGTGTAGCCCTCATCATAGCTAGGGTCTAATCATGATCTGGAACGCCACCCTTCCTGCAGTCATGATCATCATCGCCTTTAATATGCTCATTGTAGTATTGACCGATTGAGTTGGCTGACAGCAACTCAGTAACCGAATCAGAATCAATATGGCAATAATGATAGTAGGTACCGCGCAAACTGATTAGCAGATAATCATCCTTGTCATCATAACAAACCCTATTAACTAAACTGCTTCGTCCAACATCACGGCAGGTAAATTTATCAAGACTGACATCGCCACGGTATTTAACATAAACTATCTCAGCGCTTACCAAATGGGTAGAAAATATTAGCATGATAGCTGAGATGGCTAATTTAATCACGAGCGTCTCCATCCGTAAGCTTTATCGGGACTATTGCACGGCTATGCGTCTCGGTACAGGAAGCAAAAAACCCCGAACAATGTGGGATTAAATCGCAGCCTTCGCATTCATTAACAAGTATCTGCTTATGATCAGAAATTGACTGTCTGGCAAAGCCCCATATCTGTTTATCAAGGACGCAGTAGGTCAGATTATAGACAGAAACTGGCATGCCCCGATGATGAAGGTATCGAACGCAATTGCTCAAGCTATCATGATAGTCAATCGGATCAATCCATAAATCGGTGAAGTTCGTTCTGGCATATCCCATATGTTCCAAACCCATAAAGGCAACCTGTCTCATATATGGCAGTTTTCGCCATATGAATTCAGAAAGCTCGGGTAACCTTGGAATGCTTTGTTTATGGAGCACAATGCGAACTTCAGACTCAATTCCAAATTCTTCTAGGTTATAAAATCCAGTAATTGTGTCCCTGAACGCCCCCTTTGCTTGAGCTATGTAGTCGTGAACATCGGGGACATCCGCATGCAGGGGGATGGAGAACCGAAGGCGGGGATGAGCTACCTTGGCAATCTCCGCTACTAAATTTCTGTTGGCGAAACCTCGCCCATTTGACAAGCAAGTTATCGTTGTATCGGGCAAATCAGCTTTCAGCTTGGCAAGCAACCGTACAAGCCCCTCACGAAGCAACGTTGGTTCGCCACCCGTGATTCCCAGTGTGGTTGGCGGGTTCGCCTTCAGCAGATCGATGATCCTGAATAGCGAGGGTAACGGATCGTGATCTGTCTCCCTTGGCGGCTGGGAACACATGATGCAGAGATTGTCGCACCTCTCTGTCACAAACAGGCTGTTATGAGGCGAAGCTGAGCGATAGAGGGTTCTCGTTCTCCCTGTTGCGCCATCAATCAGCACCAGATCGCCAGCTTCGAGGTGATCGAGGTTCTCATAGCGTCCGACGTTCCATGATGCAGGCAGCCCCACAGCGTCGGCATCGGTCAGGATCGCCAGATACCCATCGAGGTTCCCTGAAGGAACTGATCCGCGACATAGCAGGACGGTTTCCTCGGGGATGACGTTCTCAGCCGAACAGGCAATACGCCCGATGCCCCCAGCGAAGGGGGTGCGGAACTGACCATATGCGGTCATCACCGTTGCCATGGAACCCTCGGCAGATCGCGGTGGGAGGGCTGAACCCATGACATCAGGATTCGCTGAAGCTCGGCATCGCCACTATCCAGAAGCCTGAACAGGTGTTCGAAAACACCCATGTTCTTTTTACAGAAGCTACTCGTTGGACGATGCCCAAACAAATCACCTTGGGTTCGGTAGTTTCGAATAGGGTCAGCGCCACAGAATGGGACAAAGGCACAATCTGAACATCCTACCAAGGATTCTGCAACGCCAGCAGCCGCAATACATTGCTGTGTTTCACTTAGCATTAATTCTGAAAATGAATTATTAATAGTTCCCAGTTTAAACGAATAGTCACCCATTTCACCAAGCATACGAGCTTCGTCTGAGGCATAGACTGAACAATCGTGGTTATATAAAACAACCCCAAAGCCTTCCCCTGTTGGTGACTGCAAATCAACGAAACCAACACCACCAGATGTGAGAATCTTTCGCAGTAGAATACCCGCATAACCCTCAGCAAAATGAACACCCTTACGATTTATATCGATA
>SESG01003082.1_pt1 | contig 15828 bp, 15 predicted proteins | sample 3171421 | NCBI WGS metagenome assembly SESG01 (sample SAMN10866946, study PRJNA518727) | freshwater metagenome | biome: subpolar coniferous forest; feature: holomictic lake; material: water; isolation source: holomictic Lake 227, 6 m and 8 m depth | place: Canada: near Kenora, Ontario | collected... | reverse complement strand
TTCCTGATGGGCTCCCTGCCGCTGGTCTTTTCCACCGGACCCGGGGCTGAAATGCGCCAGTCCGTAGGCACCGCCGTCTTCTGCGGAATGATTGGCGTCACGCTCTTCGGTCTCCTCTTCACGCCCCTGTTCTTCACCCTGCTCACGCGAAAGAGCAGCCACGCGGCGGTCGAAGCTTTGCCGCAGACTGCGGGAGCACAAGCATGAAAACACTGGCAATACCTACCCTTGCTATGCGCGGGTCCATCCTGCTGACCGCGGTCCTTCTTGGCGCGTGTTCCAGCACCGCTCCGTACCAGGCGCCCTCTTTGCAGGCCGATCATCTGACGACCTTGCCTTCGGCGCGTGCGGTGGAGGCGCAGGCGTCCGACACGCCCCTGGCGCTGTGGTGGACCCAACTGGGCGACGCGCAGCTGGATGCCTTGGTGCAACTGGCCTGGAAAAACAACTATGAGCTGCGGGCCAGTGTGGCCCGGCTTGCCTCTTCGCGCGAGCAGCTGCAGGCCGCGCAGGGCGCCCGCTTGCCTGGTGTCACCCTGGGTGCGGAGGCCAGCCATGTGCGACTGGCTGCGGTTGAAAGCCGCAGCGGTGTGGCCAGCATCGCGGACCCTGTGCAATGGCAGGCTTCGATGGCGTGGGAGTTGGACCTGTTCGGACGTGTCAGCCACAGCATCGAAGCCGCTCAATTCTCCGCAGACGAGCGTGCAGCGCTGAGCGACGACGTACGACGCGCGATATTGGCCCAGGTGGTGGAGACCTATCTGGAGCTGCGTGGTGCCCAGATGGTCGCGGCCAACATTCAACAGCAGTTGGCTATGCAGGAAGAGACACTGACGCTGATTCGCGCGCGCGAACGTGCGGGTAGCGTTGCACCTGCAGAGCGCATGCGCTTCGAGGGGCAAATCCGGCTGCTGGGTTCGCGCTTGCCGGGTTTGCATGCGCAGGAACGCACGGCCCGCAATCGCCTGGCGACCCTCACCGGGCAACGGCTGGACGCACCCATGCTGGCCCTGCTGGATAGCCCTGTGCCGTTCCAACTGCCACAGGTCATGCTGGCGGATGAACCGGCGCGCTTGCTGCTGCGCCGTCCGGATGTCCGGGCCGCCGAGCGGGCCATGGCAGTGGCCGCAGCACGCGCGGGCATTGCACAGGCCGACCTCTTCCCCCGGGTCAGCCTGCTGTCCATGCTGGGCGGTGCCGGCATCGCGGGCGAATGGTTGGGCAGCGAGGCCGGTCGTTGGCGAATGGGTGCCGGCTTTTCCTTGCCGCTGTTGGATGGGGGTGCGCGGCGGGCACAAGTGCGCGCGGCCGGCGCGGACATGCAGGTGGCCAGTGCCAACTTTGACAAGGTGGTTGCAGTCGCCCTGGAAGAGACCGATTCCGCGCTCTCCAACTGGGTCCAGACGCGCAAGCGCAGCCAAGACCTGAACACGGCCCACGGACTGACGCAGGAGAGTGCCCGTTTGACGCGCATACGCTACCGGGAGGGCGCTGAAAGTCTGCTGGGCGTTTTGGAGGCCGATCGGGCCGCCCTGGCGGCCAATGAACAAGTGGCGCTCGCCCAACGGGATCTGGCCATCGCCACGGCACGCTGCTACGTTGCGATGGCGGGTGGTCTGGACATCGCGCAGGTCGCCAAACCATGAAAGGGCCTTTGTTAAGCAGTGAATCTGTGGGAGGCAGCCGCACAGCATTGCCAATCATCCTGTCCGCGCCGCCTGATGTGCAGGCAAAACTGTCCGCTACCGTCTGTGCGCATGTGCAGCTCCATGCAAGGCGCATCCGCATCACCTTCGGTGGCCCAGACGTAGCCGCCTTTGTCCAGAGGGATGCGGCACAGATGCCAGCAAACTGGATCAAGTTGTTTATGCCAACGCCGGCAGGGGGTAGTGTGGGTCGCGCCTACACCCTGCGAAACCTGGATCTTGAAGCGGGGACGTTTGAGGTTGACTTCGTCGTTCACAAGACGGGCGCGGCCTCGCGGTGGGCGCAGGCTGCACAAGTGGGTGATGCGGTCACGTTCGCAGGTCCGCGTGACGGCGGGTTCCACTTGCTTGCCCGTGCGCCGCGCTTGCTTTTGATCGGCGACGCCACCGCCCTGTCTGCTATCCAGGCCATCCTGAGCCATGTGCCTTCCGACCTGCCTGTTGAAGCACTGCTTGTGCTGGAGAACCCAACGGAGCACGAAACACTGGTTGCAGGGCCCCATGTGCGCGTGCATTGGATCAGTTCCGCCGAAGATGCCCCGGGCGAACCGGGTGCGTTGGAAAACGCCTTCAACCAACTGCCTGCTTGGCTTGACCCTTGCCAGGTTTGGATGGCCGGCGAGTCCGGCACTGTGTTGACGGCACGCAGACTGCTGAGCGAAAGATGGGCGACGAAAGAAGCCCGGATCCATTCAAAAATTTATTGGAAGCGCGGAATCTCCCATTTCCGAACCTAGCTGCTTGCACCAGTCTGCTTTCCCTCATACCCATAAGGACACCATGACCGACCTGACGACCTTTCCCATCACCCGAAAATGGCCCGCCACGCGGCCTGACAAGATCCAGCTTTACTCCCTGCCCACGCCCAATGGCGTCAAGGTGTCCATCATGCTGGAAGAAACCGGGCTGCCGTATGAGGCGCATCTGGTGGACTTTGCGAGCCAGGACCAGTTCAGCACGGAATTTCTGTCGCTCAACCCGAACAACAAGATACCCGCCCTGCTGGATCCAAACGGGCCGGGAAACCGACCGCTGGCCCTGTTTGAGTCAGGCGCCATCCTGCTCTATCTGGCGGAGAAGACCGGGCAGTTGCTGCCCACCGACCCTGCCCAGCGCTACGAGACGATCCAGTGGCTGATGTTTCAGATCGGAGGCATTGGCCCGATGTTCGGGCAACTCGGCTTCTTCCACAAGTTTGCGGGCAAAGAGTTTGAGGACAAGCGCCCGCGAGACCGCTATGTGGCGGAGTCCAAACGCTTGCTCGGCGTATTGAATCAGCGCCTGGCAACACGCGACTGGATCATGGGCGACACCTACACCATCGCTGACATCGCCATCTTCCCCTGGGTGCGCAACCTGGTCGGCTCCTACAACGCCGCTGACCTGGTGGGCATGCAGGACTTTCCCTGTGTGCTGCGCAGCCTGGACCACTTCGTTGCCAGGCCAGCGGTCGCACGCGGACTGGACATTCCCATGCGTAGCTAAGGATGAAACGAAGAAGTAAGGGCTGCTGTCGGTACCGACTGCGATTGCTACAGCCACTCCATTGGCCGCAGCAATCGCAGATCGGGAACCGGTGCATCTTCAAAGACTCAATCGCTTCGATGGCATCTGTTTCGACCATTTCATCTGCTGGCACCCTCCAAGGCGCGACGGACGGGAAGCCGTCTGTGGCACTGCATGACAAGCTTGCCAGGTGCATCCAACAGTTGGGTGACTGGCAAGCCTGCCCGTCCAGCAAGACGCCTGAGGGAAAGCAGATCATCCAAAACCTGCAAACCCAGATTCGGAGCATCGAGTCCAGAATCGCAAGTGCCGACAAGGGAACTGCGTTGCAATCGTCTGTCGCGTCTTCCTCTCAAGGTTCGGCGCAGGTTGTCAATATTTCTCGTGCGACGGGACTGGGTTTGATCGGCCGTCTGGTCGATGCGTTTGCGTAATGCCAATGGCTGCCTTCAACGTCCTGGCCATTTCGGGAAGCTTGCGTGCCTTGTCCACAAACACTGCGATGCTTCGCATGGCGCAATCCTGTGTACCCGAAGGCGTTCACCTGCAGATTTTCGAAGAGTTGGCCCACTTGCCACTTTTCAATCCAGACCTTGAAGAGAATGAACCACCTTCAGTTCAACGCTTGAGAACGGCCATTGGCCGCGCTGATGCGTTGCTGCTCGCCAGCCCGGAATACGCACACGGCATCAGCGGTGTCTTGAAAAATGCACTCGACTGGATGGTCTCCAGTGGTGTGTTTGCAGGCAAGCCCATTGCGTTGTGGAACGCCTCTCCGCGTGCCTCCTTGGGATTGGCAGCCCTGCGTCAATCTCTTCACGCCATGTCGGCTTGTCTTGTGGCTTCAGCTGATCTTGAGTTGCTGATCAAACCCGCAGAACCTGGTCACTTGCAGGTCAATCCCGGACCCGCTGCGATGCATGCGGCTCTGGAATGCCTTGAACTTTCTTGTGCAAGCGATCTCACCTAAGGCAACGATGAATAAGTCCAAGCTGGCCTACGACTTGCATGTTGGTGTGTAACTCCGAGAGGGCGCACCAATGAAGCAACAAACCCTGGCCATGGCGGCTGACCAATCGTTTGAGAACTGCCGTAAGCCCACCCGGCGCGATGAGTTCCTGAAGACGATGGAGGCCATCGTCCCATGGGCATCGTTGTGCGCAGTCATAGAGCCCCACTATCCGAAGGCAGGCAACGGCCGTCCACCGATTGGTCTGGAGCGCATGCTGCGCAAAGCGCGCCGGCAGGCAACTACGTGGCCGCAGTCCGATCCAGAAACCTCCTGTTTCTGTCGGGCAAGGGACCGTCACCCACTGAGGGCGTGGCAATAAAGGGGCCACTGGGTCGCGAGTTTTCAGCGGAGGAGGGCTATTCCTTTGCACGATCCGCCTGTTTGGAAATCCTTGCAGTGATTCAGGACCATCTCGGGTCCCTCGACCTAGTCAAGCACATTGTCGAAGTCCATGGCTTCCTGAACGCCGTACCAGCATTTGAGGATCATGCCCGGGTTCTGGACGGTGCTTCAGATCTGATGGTCGAGGTGTTTGGACCTGCGGGCGTGCATGCACGCTCGGTCATTGGTGTCAGCGCACTTCGCAAGGGTCTGCCGCTCACCATCAAAGCCATCGTGGAAGTGAAAAACACACAGGAGATCGTGCACGTTGAATGAGCAAGGGCAAGCTTGTGCACCATTCCCATCGCTGTATCCACTGCAGTGGCGACCCCATGCTTTTGATGAGGCGTCAACTGCATCCATGAAATGCAGAGAGCGCGCCTTCCGCAATGGGTGCCAGGGAAATACGATGCAGACATGCCCAATACTGCAGTTCGCAGGCAATGCAATTCATACGGCCTCTGCGGGGTCTTAGCCAACATCAGGAGCCCAGCGTGCATCTCGATACCTACAAACCAACGCCTTCTGTTTCGTGGTCCATGATCCGAGGCAAGGCACAATTTATTTATCCTGAAACAACGGGCTTACTGCGCGTCACGTCCGGAAGGGCCTGGGTCAGTTTGCGTCCTGCCACGGAGCTACCGCCTCTGCGCTGGTGCCCAGAGATTGAGCCGGGCGACATATTGATGGGTCCCGGCAAGGGCTTGGCGTTAGATGCCAGGCAAAGAGTGCTCATCGAATCATGGCCAGTGGGTACCGGCAAAAGCACCGATCTGATTTGGGAAGATACCAAAACGCAACAGGGCAACGACCGTTGGCAAGATGCGGTGGTGCAGTCTGCGTCCCGGATCGTTCGCAGTGCGAAGCAGCTGGCAGTCGCGCTACGCATTCAACGCATCCCCAATCAACATTAATCGGAGACAAACAATGAACCCCTATGACTACCAACTTTTTGTGATCGGTGGCGGTTCCGGTGGCGTGCGCGCTGCGCGTATCGCATCCAGCCTCGGCGCACGCGTCGCCATCGCAGAGAGCTATCGCTATGGGGGAACCTGCGTCATTCGCGGATGCGTGCCCAAGAAACTGTTGGTCTACGCGGCGCACTTTGCAGAGGACTTTGCCGATGCAAACGGGTTTGGCTGGAGCGTCCCGCCCGTTGAATTTTCCTGGCCCCGCTTGATTGCAGCCAAGGACAAAGAGATATCCCGCTTAAGTGCTCGGTACGAAGACAATCTGGTCGGCTCGAACGTGATCACCCTGTACGGAACTGCCCGCGTGGTGGACGCCCACACGGTGGAGATAAACGGCCAGCGCATTACCACCGAGCACATCCTGATCGCCACCGGCGGAACCCCGTTCCTGCCGCAGATCCCGGGAATAGAACACGCCATCACGTCCAACGAAGTGTTTGATCTGCCCGACTTGCCGAGCCGCGTGCTGATCGTTGGCGGTGGCTACATCGCGGTGGAATTTGCGGGCATTCTCCATGGGCTGGGCGCGCAAGTGACCCTGTGCTACCGGGGCGATCAGGTCTTGCGCGGCTTCGATGAAGACATTCGTGCGCATTTGCAGGCCGAGATGGTCAAGAAGGGCATCACGGTGTTGCTGCACCAGGATGTGGCCCAACTGGAAAGGTTGCCTGATGGCTCGCTCTCTGTTGGCTTTGCCAGCTCGGGTGACTCTTCCCTAGCGGTAGATGCGGTCCTGTATGCCACGGGAAGAATTCCCAACACCCAAGGCCTTGGCTTGGACGACATTGGCGTGGCCATAGATCGTTCCGGCGGTGTCAAAGTGGATGCGTATGGAAAAACCAATATCGACAGTATTCACGCCGTTGGCGATGTCACTCATCGCATCGCGCTGACCCCGGTAGCCATCCGTGAGGGCGTGGCACTTGCCAAAACGCTGTTTGGCCCCACACCCATAGCAACAGACCTGACTACCGTGCCTTCTGCGGTGTTCAGCCAACCGCCTGTAGGTACCGTAGGACTGACCGAGGAGCAGGCACTTTCTCAGTGCAGCGAAATTGATGTCTACACTAGCATCTTCAAAAACATGCGCCACAGCCTGTCGGGGCGTGACGAACGCACCCTCATGAAGCTCATCGTGGACAGTGCGAGCCAGCGGGTGTTGGGCGCCCATATGGTGGGCAGCGATGCGCCGGAGATCATCCAGGGCCTGGCCATCGCCATCCACATGGGTGCCACCAAAGCCGATTTCGATGAGACCGTGGCTCTGCATCCTTCGGCGGCCGAAGAGTTTGTGACCATGCGCGACAAGATCAGTAAAAAGAGAAGCAATGACCTGTCTTCGTTCAGCAGAAAGTCTTCCGATAAGACTTGAATGAGGCAAAGAAGCAAATTGGCGAGAGATAATTCTTGTCTAAGAGTTGGGTCGCCAATATTCGCTTTCCCAAACGCTGGTCAGGCTGCGCTAATGGCGCAAAATAATTTGCGCAATTTTTTCAGCGATCGTGTCCGGTGCGAACTCATGGAAATCACTGTTGGCCAGGACGGCAACAAATAATTCCTCATTTGGGAAGCGCAACGTGGCTGCACTGAAACCACCAATATCACCGCCGTGTTCAAGCGTATTGCTACCACCGAGTCCGCGAATGAACCATCCAAAGCCGTAGCCAGTATGGCCGCCACTATTTAGAGTGTGATCTCTGGCCATCAGGTCCCAGGATTTGCGTCTAAGGAGCGTTCCATTTGTGATGGCATTGTCCCAGCGCACAAGGTCGTCAACACTGGTGCGCATGGCCCCCGCCGCAAACGGCCAACTCATACTGTAATAGGGCACTTTGATGATCCCATTTCTGCCTCGCGTGTAACCAATGGCAGTAGCAACAGGACTCGCAGCGCTTTCGATCTCGGTACTGTGCATTTGAAGGGGTTGAAAAATCTGCTGCTGCATGAAATCCTGGTAGCTGATACCGGACACCTTTTCAATGATTGCTCCGAGTAAAAAATAGTTGGAATTACTGTACGAAAAGCGTTGACCCGGCTGAAACTGGAGTGGAGTATCCTTAAAAAATGCTATGGCATCATCGACGTTCACGTCTTTTTCCAACACAGAACCGAATTGCGGCAACTCCGTGTAATTTCGGATACCGGACGTATGCGTCAACAGATTTTCAATGGTGATGTGACAGCCATACTCAGGATAGTCGGGGATATGGCTTCCGATCTCGTCCGCTAAAGAGATCTTGCCTTGCTCGGCAAGCAACATGATTGCAGCGGCGGTAAATTGCTTCGTAACAGAGCCCGTGCGCAGGGGAAGTTCTGGTTGCAGTGGTACTTTCGTCTCTGCATTCGCCACCCCATAGGCTTTGCGGAACAAGATGATGCCGCGCTGCGAAACAATGACGGTTGCGCCTGGCTCTCCGAGGTTGAAATACTTAGATAGCATCTCATCAATTTCATGCGCGAGAACGTAAGTTGTAGCGGTTTCATAGATGTCGGGTGTGATGTCCCCCGACTGATCCCGTGCGGATACAGCTAAAGAAATAAGCGTCAACGACAGCGAGATGAGAAAATCCGCACTGGGAAACCTAACTTTTTTCACTAAGGAGTTTTGCCAGTTCGACCGCAGCTGCATTCAACGCCAATTCAGCCGCTGCCAATGCCGAGAACCTAGCTTTGAATTCAGTGATTGGGACGAAATAGGCATGCGCCATGCTTGCGAGTGGTTGTAGCGTCTGTGCATCCAAGACTTGAATTTCCACGGCAGCACCGCCACGATCAAGAGGCACTGTCAAAAACACGGATGTTAAAACGTTCAACGCAGGGTTCACAGACTCGACTCGGGTGATGACTGCCTGGATAACCACCGGGTGTCCGCCTGCACTTCGCGGCAGCGCTTCGGCTTCCCTGGAAATGGCTGTTTTCAGCGTAGAAATTAATCGTGCTCTTTCATTCTCAGGAACCCCTGCATCGATTGGCATGGCCCATTCAACCGAAATAGAGCGGACCTGATGTGGGTCTACGGGAGTAGGGGATCGATAGTAGGCCGTGCTGCCATCTTTCGAGGTCATCATCTCGCTTCTATTTTTCAAGAACCCGGTGTCGGTAGCTTGCATGGTCGAGCAGGCCGCCAGGCCAGTCACAGATACAAGAAATAGCAGTCGTATGGCGCGGGCAATGAGTGACTCAGAATTCGGTAAAAGTTTCATGATTGAAAGTGGTAAAAGTAGTTGGACAAAAAAGAGTGAGCGATAAGGTTTAGTAGGTATCGCTGGTGTGGATATCGACTAAGGCTTGACCGTCGCGAACTTCGCACTTCAACAAGTAGGTTTCCCCCACCAGCAACAACAGGGTCTTGCTGGGTCGGTAGCTCGTAAAGCCGTTAAAGCAATAGACCTGAACTTTGTACTCTCCAGCCAGTACCTGAATTTCTCTCGGGTAATCCGTAAAACCAGGTATACCGAACTGCTTCTCTTCGCCTGGCCCCGTGGTGTCAAGTTTTGAGTAGCCCCGAATGGTTGTATGGAAGTCATCGGAAAACGGCTTCCCTATAAAGCCTTTGATGACTGCAATGCCAGTTGTACCCTGAACGTCTCCGGCATATTGTTTGGTCGGCGTCATGAATCCGCATGCACCAAGCATGCTTGCCGCCACTGTGGCGATGAGAATATTTTTCATGTGGTTCCTCTATACAAACTCAAATTTCGTGGCGAGCACCTTTGGATGGCCATCTCTGCGACAAGCAAATTGATCAGCCATGCCAAGCTCATCAGCACGTCACGTTGCAACATGCTGGGTTGACCGATGAGAAGCATCCAGGGCAAAAGCACCACGACTTGCATGCCAGCACCTTGACCCAGTGCAAAAGCGCGAATCATCCAGGCACGGTGCGTGGCAATGTCGCCTTGTTTGACCGCGGCCACCGCCAGAAAAATAGAATGCAGCATTGCAACGCTCACGAAAACGCGCACTGCGTAAAGCAAACCGCCCTGCAATTCGGGTGGAATTGGGTACATGACCGTCATCCACAAACCCGTCAGTGCAGTAAAGATTCCGCTTGTAACCACTATGCGCCCCGAGACCCTGTGCCATCCGGGGTTTCGTTGGCGTAGCCCAGAAGAAAACTGGAAAGCGCCTAATATTGAAAACAAGCTCGCGCTAAGGACATGCACAATCACAGGGAAGGGTGCCGCCACGAATCGGGCGTTCTCGGTGCTGATCTCTGGATTGCCGGTAAGACCCACCAGGCGAGCAATTCCAGCAGCTAAGGGGATTGCGCTGATAACCAGTAGCACCAGCGGTACCTTCCAGTCGATTTGCGTGGCGTTTTTCATCAAAGGAGTTTATGAACGGAGCCCACTTTTGTAACCGTACTAAGGTATGGTTCTGCATGCACTTTGATGCACCTGACGCCTTTTCAGGGTCAAACCTGCGTCGTTTCGCGCCTGGATAGGTTCCCTATGTCAACAGCCCTACTGGCCACCAAGTTCTTCGCGCCGCCCCGTCCAGCCCATGACATTTCTCGCCCATTCCTGACCAAACGTCTGGACGAGGGCCTCTTGAGTAAGCTGACACTGGTGTGCGCGGCTGCAGGGTTCGGGAAATCCACCTTGGTTAGCCAATGGGCTCAGGATTGCCCGTACCCAAGCGCCTGGCTATCGCTCGACGTTGATGACCGCGATCCCAACCGTTTTCTCGAATACCTGGTTGCTTCATTGGAGGTGATTTCTCAAACCGTTGGCTCCGGCTTGGCGGCTTTGTTGAGGGGCTCTCCGCCCGCCTCGGCAGCGACTGTTTTGACCTTGTTGGTGAATCAGCTATCGAAGATTCCCGGCAAGCTGGTGCTGGTGCTGGATGACTACCATCTGGCGGCCAGTGCAGGCGTCAACGAAACCCTAGTGTTTTTGATCGACCATATGCCCGCGCAGTTACACCTGGTCGTCGTCAGCCGGGAGGAGCCCCAAATTCCGTTGGGGAGGTTGCGCGTTAACGGGCAAGTGGCAGAGATTCGTCAACAGGACCTCCGTTTTGGGTTGGAAGAAGCTAATGAGTTCTTCAATCAAGTCAGTAATATCAGTCTTTCCAAGACCCAGATCCACGCCCTGGAAACGCGCACAGAGGGATGGATTTCGGGTTTGAAATTGGCGGCCATGTCGCTCAAGATGCACCAGGACCCTGAGACCTTCATCGCGTCTTTCTCGGGTAGCCATCACTTCGTGCAAGACTACCTGATCGAAGAAGTCTTGCATCAGCAGCCCGACGATGTTCAGTCTTTTTTGCTTCGTACTGCGGTGCTGGATCGACTGTGTGGCCCCCTGTGTGATGCGGTATTGCAAAGCCACGGTGGGGAACAAGTCCTGAATCAGTTGGGTCTTGCCAATCTATTCATCGTGCCTTTGGACTCCGAGCGACGGTGGTATCGGTATCACCATTTGTTTTCCGACCTGTTGCGTCAACGTCTAGGTCAAAGAGAATCCGCTGCGCCACTTCACCGCCGTGCCAGCCAATGGTATGAGGACCAGGGCATGGAGGTTGAGGCCTTCCATCAAGCTACTCTGGCAAACGATATTACGGGCGCCATGCGGTTGATCGAAGGTAATGGCATGCCCCTGTACTTTCGTGGTGTGACCGCGCCTGTAGTGCAATGGCTTTCATCTTTGACGACCACAGTTTTGGACAGCAACCCGTTCCTTTGGGTGGTATTCTCCTGGTCGTTGCTGTTTTCCGGCCAACCAGGCCAGATTGAAGAGAAGTTGTCGGGTGCTGAAGCCGCCATGTCCAGTGACCCGCAAGATTCATCGACCACGGACACCTTTGGCCAAATTGCAGTCCTTCGGGCCTGGCTGGCGGTATACCGGAACGAGGCTGAAGCGATTTATGACCATGCGAGCCGAGCATTGGCGCTATTGAACCTTGAGAGTCGCCCCGCCCGTACCGCCGCCCATTGCGCCTTGGGGGTCGCCCAAATGTTTCGCGGTGAGCGGGCCCAGGCTAGTGCGGCGTTCTCTGAAGTGATCGGCGCGGGTTTGTCTTCGGGAAATGTCATGTTTGCCGCGGTTGCATCCACCGCTTTGGCCGGCATTCAAGCGACTGATTACCAACTCCATTCTGCGGCTGCCACCTACCGCGAGGTCATAAAAATGATTGGCGACCCAACCCATGTGCTGGGTTTCGAGGCCCATCTTGGGTTGGCCAAAATTCTTTACGACTGGAACACCCTGGACGAGGCTGAGTCACTTGCGCTACTGTGTAGCGAGCTTGTCGTCCTGACTAAAAACAGATCCGAAATTGGGGCTGATCTGCTGCGCGCGCGCCTGCTGAGCGCCAAACAAGAGCACATGGAGGCCGAAGCCCTGCTCGCCCGAGCCGATGGGCTGACAAAAGCGGGGCAATTGACCGATCGCCAGCGAGAAGCGACCGACTTGCGGGTGCTGCAGATGCTGCGACGCGGCGACCTAGAAAAAGCGGCTGACTTGGCACGCGCACATCAGCATCCCGCAGGCATTGCCAGAACACTATTGGCACAGGGCAAGGGGTTGGATGCATTGCGGACTATCGAAGTCCTCAGGGGCACTATGGAAGCAGAGTTCCGCTCGCAAGATGCGCTCAAGGCCATGGTGGTGCAGGTCGTCATTCACCATGCCATCGGACAAGTTGACAAGGCCCGGCAACTGCTGCACGAGTGCGTGACGAAAGCGCAATCTCAAGGGTCTATCCGGCTCTTTGTGGATGAGGGCGCACCTATTCAAACACTGCTAAGTCAGCTGACGCATGAAACGGGGATCGCACCATATGTTTCACAGCTACTGGACGCGTTCGGCACGCCGGCGACTCAAGAGAAACGTGTCGCTGAGCCTGCTACAGCCACCTCATCCCACTTGCCTCTTGGCACCTTCAGCGATCGCGAATTGGAAATTCTCCGCCTGATTCAGGAAGGCCATTCCAACCAGAAAATCGGCGAACGGTTGTTTTTGTCACTGAGCACGGTCAAGTGGCACAACCAGAATATCTTTTCCAAACTGGACGTTCAACGGCGGACCGAAGCGGTTGCACGGGCAGTGCAATTGAAATTGCTATAAGTGCACGCCGCATTACAGCGGGAGCAAAAAACCATACTTTGGTAGGGTGACCAGAAGAGATACCTTGCCTAAACTTCGTGCCTGACAACTCCAACACCATCTGGAATAGCAAATGACCAACCATCTTCGGCGCATCCTGACCTCACTGGCCACACTACTCGTCGCAGGACACGCGTTCGCCTACGAGGCCGGCTGGATGCAGATTCAGACCGCTGGTACGACACCGGATGCGCCTATGACGACGGTCGCGCTGTACTACCCGACGATGGCCGCGCAGCGAGCCATCGTAATGGGACCATTCGCGCTTGACGTCGCAATTGGCGGCAAGCCCGTTGACAAGGTCAAGGCGCTGATCCTGCTAAGTCATGGCATCGGCGGCAGCGAGCTCGGGCACAGCGTCCTGGCGCAATCCCTTGCCCGCAACGGTTATCTGGTCGCCGCACTCCGCCATCCTGGCGACAACTGGCAGGATCGGTCTCTGATCGAGAAAAGCCCTGAGCGCTACTTTGACGAGCGGCCGCGGCAAGCTTCCCGGGTCATCGACGCGATCTTGGCCAATCCAGCATGGAAGGATCGGATTGCGACCGACAGCCAAGGGCCTCGCGTGGGTGCGCTTGGGCACTCGGCCGGCGGTTACACGGTGCTGGCGTTGGCGGGAGCCAGGCCGGATTTATCCCGCATGAAGCAGCACTGCCTGGCCGAAGCGTCCGAAGACCCGATCTTCTGCGGTATGGGACGCTCGGGGGACGCGATGCAGCCATTACCAACGGCCACGCTTTCTCTCAAGGACGAGCGCGTTCGGGCGATCGTCGCGATGGCCCCGACGGGTGTGCTGCTCTCCGCCGAATCGCTCGCCACGGTTAGGACGGCAACCATGATCTACGAGGCAGAGTTCGATCGTTTCCTGGTGCCACGATTTCATGCCGAGTGGGTCGCCAGCAATCTGCCTGCGCCGAATCTGCATCGGGTGCCCAACGCCTGGCACTTTGCCTTCATGGATGTGCCCAGCATGTCCATCCCAAGCCCGGACGGCGACGTCGCCGCGGACCCGCCGGGTTTTGATCGTAATGCGTTCCTGAAGCAAATTGCCGTCGAGATTACGGCCTTCTTCGACAAGAACCTCCTCTAGCCGATTCAGGTAATGGTTGTAGGGTTATTCGCAAGTGAGAAAGCAGTTAGCGCTTCTGTCTGGCCGTCAAAAACTTGCAATGTCTACCCGATGGCTACGAATAGCTACTTTCCCCTTTCTTAGCCGTCAGCAGTAGGCGCATAGTTTGTGGCCATGGCCACGACAAGCTGGTTCAGAACATCCCTATTCGACATCAATCTCAACGTCGGGTATCTCCCGCCCATGGCATTGAATTCCTGAATCAGCGTCATCTTTCACATGTTGCAGTATCTGTTTTCGATGACCCAATACGCAACTCAACTTTTTACTCTTGCCTCTGGTGCAGTCGCTATATTCCAATTGGCGCTTGTGCTGGGCGCTCCATGGGGTGAACTCACACTGAGCGGAAGGTGGAGAGACCACCGCCCACCCAAGATCCGTTTAATTGCAATTTTCTCAATAGTTCTTCTGTGTTGCTTCAGCGCCATCATTCTCTCGAGTTCAAATAATGACGTACCGCTCTTTGATTGGCATGTTCACCCACTTGCATGGGGCATTGTTGGCTACTGTGTAACAGTAATAGGGGCTCTGGTCGTTCGGATGGAGATCAACGACTTGGCGTTTTATGACCGCCTCACGCGCTTACCCAATCGCCGCTTGATCCTTGTCCGCCTGGAGCAAGCGATTGCCGCAAATTTTAAAAACAAGAAATATGGCGCCTTGCTGCTGGTCGACCTTGACCAATTCAAGACGCTCAATGACACGCGAGGTCATGAGTTGGGTGACTTGCTGCTGCAGCAGGTTGCAAAACGTCTGCCGAGTTGTGTGCGCGAAGGCGACACGGTGGCCCGGATCGGCGGCGATGAGTTCATGGTGATGCTGGTTGATCTGAGTGAAAACGCGGTGGAAGCTACGACCCAGGCCGAGCTCGTCGGCAAAAAAATACTGGCAACGTTCGAGCAATCATTCCAACTCAACGAGTCGGAGCATCGTGCAGCCGCCAGTATTGGCGTCACGCTGTTTGGCGGTGCCCAAATCGAGGTCAAATGCGAGCCCTTCAAACGAGCTGAGCGGGCCATGTACCAAGCCAAAGAGGCGGGCCGCAATACCTTGCGTTTCTACGATGCACAGATGCAAGCAGTGGTGACCGTTCATGCAGCACTGGAAGCGGATTTGCGCATGGCGGTGCAACAGGGTCAGTTCCACCTCTACTACCAGGCGCACGTCCATGGCGAGCAGATCACCGGGGTTGAAGCGCTGGTGCGTTGGCTGCACCCCCAGCGCGGCATGGTGTCACCTGCCGAATTCATCCCTCTGGCCGAAGAGAGCGGATTGATCCTGCCGTTAGGAAACTGGGTTTTGGAAACAGCTTGCACACAACTGGCCCTTTGGAGCGAGGACCTGGAGTTGGCTCATCTCACGGTGGCCGTGAACGTCAGTGCCAGACAGTTCTACCAACCTGACTTCGTAGAACAGTTGTTGGCGGTCATTGAGCGCACAGGTGCGAATCCCAAGCGACTCAAACTCGAACTGACCGAAAGCATATTAGTGTCTGATGTGGAGGGCATCATCGCCAAAATGACTGCACTCAAGCTGCGAGGGGTGAGCTTTTCGTTGGACGACTTTGGCACCGGTTATTCATCGCTTTCTTACTTGAAGCGACTCCCGCTTGATCAACTCAAGATCGATAAGGGTTTCGTGCGTGACATTCTGGTTGACGCCAATGATGCTGCAATAGCCAAGATGGTGATTGCGCTGGCCGAGAGCCTGGGTTTAACCGTGATCGCCGAGGGCGTTGAGACCGAGGGACAACGGGATTTCCTGGCTAGTTTGGGCTGCCATGCGTACCAGGGGTATCTGTTCAGCAGGCCGCTTCCCGTTGAAGAAATTGAGATTTATGCCAAGCGCAAATAACAAATGGGCTCTATGTAATAGACTGCTAACAGTTTCTAATGGGGATACAGGTAAGGTCTACGGAACGCTGCCTGTCATGATCGTTCCGCTGTCCAAACGCCGGACAGCAACGAAACTGGGATCCCCGTTGAGCAGACAGCTTTCATTGTATTGCTCT
>SESG01008647.1_pt1 | contig 15831 bp, 16 predicted proteins | sample 3171421 | NCBI WGS metagenome assembly SESG01 (sample SAMN10866946, study PRJNA518727) | freshwater metagenome | biome: subpolar coniferous forest; feature: holomictic lake; material: water; isolation source: holomictic Lake 227, 6 m and 8 m depth | place: Canada: near Kenora, Ontario | collected... | reverse complement strand
CTACGCGGTCTTGATCGGCTTCATCTGTTACAGTTCCGCGCTTCTGATTTTGGCCATTGATATAGGGCAACCACTCCGCGGGTGGTTTATTTTCTGGCATGCCAATGTACATTCCATGCTGACCGAAGTGGCGTTCTGCCTGTCCTGTTATTTCATGGTTCTGACCATTGAGTACATTCCGCTGATTCTGGAAAACCGGCAGATCGACAGGGCGCCGTTCTTTCATCATCTCAGTCATAACATGCACAGTACGATGGCTGTGTTTGCCGCAACTGGCGCGTTTCTGTCTTTTTTCCACCAGGGGTCTTTGGGAGGTGTCGCCGGTGTACTGTTTGGCCGGCCCTTTGCTTACCGTGAAGGTCTGTTTATCTGGCCCTGGACATTTTTTTTATTCACTTGGTCGGCGGCGGCTTATGGACCCTGCTTTACACTAATGGTCACGCGGATCACCGAAGCCGTTTCCGGCAAAAAGCTGGTCAAGAACAACGTGGTTGAACTTCTGGCCAAAATATCTGGCTGGATGATGACAACCTACATCATCGCAAAAATCATTGATACCTTTTACTGGGCGAATGTCACCGCGCCTTCCAGGGGTTTTAACCTGATTGATTTTTATAGCAACAACGGTTTTTATGGAATCTGGATTCTGGTTCTGGAAATAGTTCTTGGGGGCGTCGTCCCTGCGGCGATTCTGATTACGGACAAAGGTCGTAAAAGTCCGGTCGCCAGAAACACCGCATTTGTTTTGGCTGTAATCGGTGTCAGCGTCAACCGCTGGGTGATGGTCCTTCAGGTAATGGCTGTTCCCATCATGACATTTGACACATGGGCGCTCTATTTTCCAAGCTGGCAGGAAGTCGCTACCACGATTCTTCCGGTTGCTTATGGCATTATGTTGATCATGATTTCTTACCGATATCTGCCGATTTTCCCACAAGAGGCGGAACTGAATCCGGCTGAATAGCTTCGGGAGGTAACAATGTTTCCTTTTAATTTTGAATGGATATGGGATATATCTCATGTTGTATTCATGGGCGGGCTCTGGTATGCGTTGATTATTTTGGGCATTGGCATGACGTACTGTGTCGTCAAGGCCGCCATTGATACGGCAAAAGAGGATGGGGGCCACCACGACGGCCATCATTAACCTTTAAGCGGGGCGGCATAGGCTATAAGTTTAACCAGGACGGTGTTGATATTATTACTCTGAACCCTATTAAAAACCAGAACTTTTACATAATCATCCTGACTGATTTGGTGTTGTTTATCCTGGCGCACCTTGGAGCTTACCTGCTCCGATTTGAATTTCAACTCGACGGACAGATGGATAACTTCTTTTCCGTACTGCCGTACCTGTTGGTGATAAAAGTTGTTGTGTTTTATGGCTATGACATGTACCGGGGAATGTGGCGTTATACCGGGCTTAGAGATATGTGGCGGCTGATTCAGGCGGTTGGGGTGTCCAGCCTGATGCTGATCTTTATGATGCTGTTTGTGAATCGCTTCAGCGGGTTTTCCCGGGGCATTTTTATTCTGGACGGCATACTGACGTTTGTGCTGGTGGGAGGAATGCGGGTGGCAATCCGAACCCTGTATCAGTACCGTTTTGCTGGAAGAGTTGAGAATGGCCAACGGGTTCCGATGCTCCGAAAATCAGGGATTCCAACGATTATCATAGGTGCGGGGGATGCCGGAGAAAAAACGATTCGGGAAATCATGGACAATCCCCGGATGAACTATAAGGTCAAGGGGTTTGTGGATGACAAAGGGGAAAAAAAAGGGCTGATGATTCACGGCGTTCCGGTTCTGGGCCGGGTGGAGCAGCTCCCCGACCTGGTGGAGCGCCATGAGATACTTGAGATACTGATCGCCGCACCATCCGCCACAGGTGAGGAGATGCGCCACATTGTCTCAATCTGTGATGCCTGCAGCGTGCGATTCAAGACCCTGCCGGGAATTGGGGAGTTGATTAACGGCAAGGTCAGTGTCAAGGCTCTTCGTGATGTCAATTACCAGGATTTGCTGGGAAGGCCGCCGGTAAAACTAAAAGAAGTACAGATCAGGGACTATCTTCACAACCGGGTGGTGCTGGTAACCGGGGCCGGCGGATCTATTGGATCGGAGCTGTGCAGGCAGATTCTCCGCTTCAATCCAAAGCAGCTCATTCTGATGGATGTCTCGGAGCCTTGCCTGTACGAGATTCAGATGGAGCTTAAACACCGTGTGGGGTATCTGAATTATGTGACTGTGCTGGGGGCGGTTCAAAACGAGCTTCTGGTGGATCGGACATTTCGAAAGTACCGTCCGCATGTCGTGTTTCATGCGGCGGCCTACAAACATGTGCCGATGCTGGAGCGAAATCCATGGCAGGCGGTTTGGAACAATATCCGGGGGACGCAGGTGATGATGGAAAAAGCGGTGGAGTTCAATGTCGGCCGTTTTATTCTGGTTTCCACCGACAAGGCCGTGCGGCCAACCAATGTGATGGGAACCAGTAAGCGCTGTTGCGAGCAGTTGCTCCAGGCGCATCAGTATCCACAGACCCGCATGATGGCTGTTCGCTTCGGAAATGTAGTGGGTTCCACCGGGTCGGTGATTCCGCTTTTTCGCAGGCAGATTGAAGCCGGAGGGCCGGTGACAGTCACCCACCCGGAGGTGACCCGGTATTTCATGACCATTCCGGAAGCTTGTCAGTTGATACTCCAGGCCGGGGCTCTGGGTGCGGGCGGCGAGGTGTTTATTCTGGAAATGGGAACTCCGGTGAAGATCGCCGACATGGCCAAAGACCTGATACGGTTGTCCGGCAAGGAGCCGGGCCGGGATATCGAGATTGTTTATTCGGGCCTTCGGCCTGGGGAAAAGCTGTATGAAGAGCTTATCACCGAAGGCGAGGGCATAGTCAACACCGAGCATGAAGACATAATGGTTTTGAGTTCCAGTGGCTGCTTTGATGGCTATGGCGACCAAGACGGATACCGGAAATGGCTTATGGGGCATCTGAATGAGCTTTATCAGATAGCCGATACTTTTGATGCCTGTGCGATAAAGACGAAACTTAACGAGATCGTGCCGGAGTATGTGGTGCAATATGCGGAGTGCGTGCTTTAAATTAGGAGGTTTGGATGACTGATCGTGAGAATGAAGCTGAGATTGATTTGACCCCGTGAATATAATAGCAAACTCAATTCCTTTAACGAATATTACCACTGGCATTGGCCGCTACATGCGAAATCTCTATAAAGCCATTGGTGAAATTGAAACAGCCCATTCCTGGTTTTTTAATGGTTCCGGACCGACTCAAACAATGTCTTCCATTGTCAATACCAAGGTATGGGTTAAAATAATTTCGTTGATCTGGAAACTTCCGGATCCACTTGTATTTGTGCTGCGTTCCCTCCAATGGCTGTATTTTGAACAAAGACTAAGAACTGTCTGCCAAAGACAGTCCTTCGATATATACCATGAAACGGCTTTCATTCCGGCGGCTGTCCGCGATATTCCCATTGTCTATACGATTCACGATATGTCTTTGATTCATTATCGGGACAAGCACCCCAGAGAACGGGTCTGGTTTTTCAACTTTTTTTATAAGCGACGGATTCAGTACGCGGCTCACATATTGACGGTGTCCGAGTTCAGCCGCTCCGAGATCGTCCGGTATCTCGGTTTGGATCCAGCCATGGTTACAGCGATTCCTCTGGCTGCTGATCCCGTTTTTTTTCCTCGGCGCCAGGAACGGGTGCAATCCCTGTTGAACGAAAACGGCTGGCCTGATCAGTATATTCTGTTTGTCGGATCTTTGGAACCACGCAAAAATCTTGGCGCGCTGGTTCAGGCGATCCAAAAAACATGCACGCACTTGCCGGTGCTGCTGGCCGGATGGCAGGGCTGGGGAGACAAGACCTGGATCGATGTGATACGCCGGGAAGGGCTGCTGAACCGGTTTATTTTTACGGGTTATGTCAGCGATGAAACCCTGGCCTGTCTTTATAGTAGGGCCTCCGTGCTGGTGTATCCCAGCCTTTATGAAGGCTTTGGCCTGCCGATTCTGGAGGCAATGGCGTGCGGCTGCCCTGTTATCTGCTCCAATGTGTCCAGTATGCCGGAAGTGGCCGGAGATGCTGCATGGCTGGTGAATCCGGAGGATACCGGCGACATTGCGGCCGCCATCGACAGTGTCGTCGCCGATTCCGACATCAGGCGTTCCCTGATACTGAAGGGCTTTAAAAGATCGGCGGAATTTTCATGGACTCAAACCGCCATAAAAACAATGGCATTGTTCGATACCCTTATAGCTTCAAGAGAAAAATAAGTATCTTTCTTAAATTCGATCACCCCATATATGAAAATGATACTTCCCCCTTTGGAAAAGGGGGATCGAGGGGGATTTTTCAGGTGGATAGCCTCCGAAATCCCCCCTGACCCCCCTTTTTCAAAGGGGGGGAATCCTTTCGATGGAAATTAAGAATGATACAAAAATAACGACAATTCGGAATAGATGATTTCGGTAATCACGCCTTCATACAATCAGGGAAAATATATTGAACGCACTCTTTTGAGCGTTTTATCTCAGAAGAGCGCTGATTTTGAATATATTGTCATGGATGGGGGAAGTTCCGATGAAACGCCCGATATTCTTAATAAATATAAAGAGAAATATCAGGATAAACTCCAGTGGGTATCTGAAAGGGATACGGGTCAGGCCAACGCCGTGAATAAGGGCATTACCCGAAGCACCGGGGATATTATCGGCTGGCTGAATTCCGATGATATCTATTATCCTGGCGTACTGCAACGGATATCGGCGTTTTTTGATGCGCATCCGGGTGTGGATATTGTTTACGGGAACGCGGATTTCATTGATGAAACGGACCGGTTTATCAGGCATTATCCAACCGGAACATGGAATGCGGATCGGTTGTGTGATGTCTGCTTTCTGTGTCAACCTGCTGTTTTTTTCAGACGCAGGGTTATTAAAAAGCATGGGCTTCTGGATGAAAACCTGATGTACTGCATGGATTATGAATACTGGCTGCGGCTTGCTCGCGGGAAGGCATGTTTTGTCTATTCGCCGCATACTCTGGCAGGATCCAGAGTGTATCCGGAAACCAAAACAGTGGCCATGCGGATTGCGGTTCATGAGGAAATGTTATCCATGCTCGTTAAAAGACTGGGCAGGGCGCCGGATGGGTGGGTGGTGGGATATTCTCATGTCATGACCGAGGAAAAGGGGCTGAATCCGGCGCACAGCCCGGTGCGTTTTGTTCTGTCTGTGATGACGACTACATGGAAGACTGCTATTCGTTTCAATAAAAAAATCAGATGGGGTGTCATTCAGGCGTTTATGTTATGGTTTCTGAATGGGGTTCGATTTGCGCATCAACATATTCTTCGGTAAATCAGGAAATTGGTCTTCATGCTTTTTGGCGAAATTTTAATCGATTCTTATAACATAGCTCCCGTTGATGTTGACAAGGCACTGAAATTTCAGGATAAATATGGTGGCATGATAGGCTCGATCCTGATGAACATGGGTATCATCAGTGAAGAAACGCTGGTGTCCGCGCTTTCGAAACAGTTAAAGATCGATTTGTTTCAGGACATGGATAGTAAAAAACTGGATTTTCAGTCGCCGTTGGCCGAGATGCTGAATTATCCTTTTTTGCTTCAGCGCAATTGGCTTCCGTTATTCAATGATGAAAAGATCATTACATTTGCGGTCATCAACCCACTGAATTATGAAGTTATCCAGTATTTGCGGGATGTGGGCGTACGCTGGCGGACGGTTCTGGCTACAGAGTCCCAGTTCCGGGAGCTTCAGGGCGAATACGAAACATCCCGCCAGATAGAAGGTATGGATTCCATGGATGTATCCGGTTTTATGGATGCTGAAGTGGATAAGTTGCGGGAGCTGGCTTCCGAGGCGCCTATTGTCAATCTTGTAAATACACTCATCTCCAGAGCTATCGCACGGGGGGCGTCCGATCTTCATTTTGAGCCTTTCAAAAATATGTATCGCGTCCGGTTCCGCATTGATGGCATGTTGCATGATATTGATTTTTTGCCGCTGAAAATGCAGCTTCCCATCGCATCCCGTATAAAAATCCTGTCGGGTATGGATATTGCCGAAAGAAGAAGACCCCAGGATGGTCAGATATCCATGAAGGTCTCTTCCAAAGATATTGATGTGCGTGTTTCGACGCTCCCGCTTTCAGAAGGAGAAAGCCTTGTTCTGCGGTTTCTGATAAAGGAATCCATCAGCTACAACCTGGATTATCTGGGTATTGAATCGGATTTGAATGAGAAATTGCAACAGGATATATTAAAAACCGCCGGAGTTATTCTTCTGACCGGACCTACCGGCAGCGGCAAAACAACCACGCTTTATTCCTGCTTGAACAGCATCAACAGCGAAGACAAGAAAATTATCACAATTGAGGACCCGGTGGAATACCGGTTGAACGGTATTAATCAGATTCAGGTTCAGCATGACATTGGCTATGATTTTTTGACGGCGTTAAGAAGCATTCTCCGGCAGGATCCGGATGTAATCATGATTGGTGAAATCCGGGATTCCGAAACCGCTCGCGTCGCCATGCAATCGTCTCTTACCGGGCATTTGGTATTCAGCACTCTTCATACCAATGACGCGCCCACTGCATATACCCGGTTGATTGATCTTGGGCTTCAGGAATATTTAATCAACTCCTCCATGATATCCGTCATTGCACAGCGTCTGGTTCGAAAGCTTTGCACCGATTGTGCAGTGCCTGCAAAAACCGATGATGAGATCATTCGCACTTTTGCGCTGGACGCCCTGGCGCAGAAGTATGCGGTAAAAGAGATACGGATACGGACTGCAACAGGCTGTCCTTCCTGTAACAATACCGGCTACAAGGGGCGGGTTGGGATCATGGAATACTTGCGGTGTACCCCTGAAATCAAGTCTCTGCCCAAAAACTCCAGCTTTCCCATGGAGGCAAGGCGATATATGTCTGAAGCCGGCATCCGGCATCTGGCGGAAGATGGATTTTTAAAATGTATCCAGGGTGTAACCACCATTGACGAAGTGCTGAGAGTGGCGGGCTGATGAGCCAGTATAACTATACTGCCTATGATGTTTCAGGCGCCAAGCGTCAGGGGGAATTATCAGCAGTCAGCGTTCAGTCTGCACACCTGAAAATTAAGGAAATGGGTCTGGTTCCAGTAAAGATAGAATCCTTGTCCGTTTTGAAAACCGGCGTGTCGTTTCGGTTTCTGATTCTGGAGCGCATTAAACCGGGATTGTCCGATGTGGAATTTTTTTCATCGCAAATGTCACTGCTTTTAAAAAATGGCATTCGTATAGATAAGGCGTTGGGAACTACGGTCAAGACCATCAAGAATCTGAAATTCAAGCGGGCAGTCACGCAGATTCATGGTGATATCCGGTCCGGTATGGCTCTTTCCCGCGCTCTGGAAAAATTCCCGGATATTTTTGACCCCATGTATGTCAGCATCTCTTCAATTGGCGAGGCGACCGGGAAACTGGCTTTGGCTTTTGAACAAATAGCCGCCAATTTGGGTTTTCGAAAAAATGTTCTATCCAAAACCCGGCAGGCGCTGATCTATCCATCCGTCATTTTTATGGTTTGTATTTTATCAATAGTCTTTATCTTTAACTTTGTCGTGCCCAAATTCGAAGTGCTGTTTGCCGGAATGAAATCGCTGCCCATATACACCGATATTCTGCTGACCGTCAGCAGGGTTTTTACGCAGTATCAATGGCTGATACTTGTTCTGGTTGTGGGAATTCCATTATGGGTGAAACAAATGAACAAGATCGTTTTTGTCAAAGCGCTGCTGGATACGCTGATGATCAAAACGCCTGTGTTGCGGTATCTTGCATATTCATTGGAAAATTTGCGATTTGTTTCTTCCATGGCGATTTTGCTCAAAAGCGGCGTACTCCTGGTGGACGCACTTGGGTATTCCATCCGGTCCATCGGCAATCGCAAGATTCAAAAGCAGCTTCTATCGGCCAGAGATGAAGTCAGGCAAGGCAAAAAATTGAGCGAAACACTGGCAAGGACCGGCTTTCTTCCGGATATTTTTATTGGTGTTATCGAGGTCGGAGAGCAAACGGGGAATTTGACTGAAATTTTCACAGACATGGAAGACCGTTTCAAGGACGATTATGAACACCGGCTAAATGGGATGATTACATTGCTGGAGCCAATCATGATTCTGGTTATGGGATTGATCGTGGGGTCTGTTGTCGTGATTATGCTGCTGAGCATCGTATCCGTCAATGATCTCAACTTTTAAAAAAAGTTACATGGTCAGTCTTATCTTTTGCCAAGATAGAAAGAATTCTTCTTTACCGTGAAAATACTTTTAAACCACGAAATGCACGAAACAAGTAAGGGCGACCGGCCGGTCGTCCCTACCGCCTTTGCGCCTTTGCGTGAGAAACAGTTTTTATATATGCCCCAAAAATTAAGCTCCGGCTTTACGCTGATTGAACTGATGGTTGTTCTGGCCATTGCCGCCCTGGGCGTTTCGCTGGTAACTCCCAATATGATCAGATCGTACGAGAGTTTTAAAGTCTCGGCTGAAGAACGAAAACTGGTGGAGCTGCTGGCATCTGTCCGGATGAAGGCTTTTTTGCGAAACAGCGCCTATGTTATTCAACTAAAAGACAATATTTTTATTTTGGCGAATAAGGATGTTCAGGTCTATTTTAACTATATTGAGTTTCCGACCCAACAGATTACTATCAATGAACATGGCTTTTGGGATGTACCCCGGATAAGCTATCAGTTGTCGAATCAGTCCGGAATGAAAACGATAGAAAGCCTTCCCGATGCCTCCTGATGCTGGTTTCATACAAAAGCCGCCTGGTATTGTACGGAATTCAAGTGGATTTACCATTATAGAAGTCATTATCGCTTCTGTGATATTGTTTTCTGCGCTGGTTATCGGATCCATTGCGCATCGGGCGTCTATCCGGATCATTGAAAAAGCGGAGGCGATCATCGCTGCCTCTGATGCGGTGCCAGCCATTGTTGAAGCCGTTAAATCAGAGCTGTTTCAGAATAGGGATCGGGGAGAGGGCCGATATGGAAAAGATATTGTCTATGGCTGGATTTCTGTGGAAACCGCATCTTCCCCAAACATTCTCAGTGAATTCAGTGAATCAACAACTGGAATGGAATTGGGCCGATTCCAGTTATTACTTAAAACCGTTAAGCTGAATCTGACGTGTACGAGTTATGGACAAAATCGGGTATTCCCCTATGAATATCAGGAACTGATATGGTTTCAAAGCCGCGCCGCACAAACAAAACTCCCTTCTCCCCGGACAACGCTGAAGGGTTCACCCTGATTGAGGTGATTGTTGCAACAACAATTCTTGCCCTTGCAATTTATCTGTCTCTGACAGCATACTCATTTTTTGGAGAAAGCTGGCGAAAGGGCAGGCTGACCGACACCCGCTCCATGGATATTTACCGGAGTCACATTCTGTTGCGATCCGCTGTTGAATCCATTTATGACTATTATGTGACTGATCTGGCAAATGAAAGAATCAGCGCTCATTATCCATACTTTATCGGGGGAAGTAAATCCATCGCGTTTGTCACGCTGTCGTCGGTTTTTGTAAAAGGCGTCCCTGCCGCCGCCAGAATTCGACTGGTGGAGGTGCAAAACGGCGGTCAAAATCTGATATATGAGGAAACGCCGCTGCTTAAACAGTTCATCCGGTACGAGGACCTTGTGCCGGAGTACGAAAACCGGATAACCCTGTTTGAGCATGTAAAACAGCTTGACGTGCGTTATTATGGCATTTGGGAAAGCCACTTTAACGATGTTACTCTGGATTTTGATGTGGTTTATAAATGGCAGAGCGAATTTTATGGAAAAGCAAAAAATGCGGTTCCGGAAATTATCGAAATAACCGTGACTGGCGAAGATGGTGATATCCTTTTGACCTTTCCGGTCAAGTCTCTTAATCCGTTTAAAAGTTCATTTTTTCTACCTGAAAGTGGACAAACTCCATGAATCAGAAAGGTTACGCACTTCCGGTGGTTATGGCCATATCAATGATTATCATGGCCTTTACGCTGAGTGTTGCTTTTTCGACGCGCCAGAAAATTGAAATCATTTCCGAGCTGAAAGACCATAGCCAGGTTCGGCTGAAATCTTACTCAGCCTTTAACGAGACGATGTACAATATACTGATATCAAATTTTACATCTACGGAAATTAAAATTATTCTGCCCAACGGAAAATGGAAACCCTGGAATCTGTACGGCGAGCCTATTGTTTTGAACGATTCAGTCACTGTGAAGCTTCGCGATACTGCCGGCATGATTTCTCCGGTGATGCAACCTGGGTATATGGCCGCACTTTTCTCCGGCACTGGTGCAAGTAGTGCAACCGTTAATTCATTTCTGGATAAGCTGTCGGACTGGCAGGATATTGACGATCTTAAACGGCTGAACGGCGCGGAAGCCTGGGAATACCGCACAACGGGTTATCCCTATACGCCGCGGAATTTTTATATCCAGACAATAGATGAAATCCGATTGATCAAGGATTTTGATAATTCCATACTTGACGCTGTTCGGGATGATCTGACGTATTGGGGAAACGATCATATCAATTATCTGACCATGAGCGAAAAAACGCTGCGCGCTGTTCTGAAAAATGATAGAGTAGTCGATTCGATTTTAAAAATGCGCAATGATCACATCCTTACTGGAAGTTATTTTACCGGACTTACCGGTATTCAGCGAACGGATACGGTCATGTTCGCCCCGTCTGGCACCATCAAGATGGATATAACGGCTAAATTAAATGCCGCAGTCGACCGGATCGAGACGGTTATCGCCAAGCGCGAGACCCAGGAGGGGCCATACATGGTGTTTGAATGGAAAAAATAAGTTTAGATAATTTACTGGGGAAATTGTTATCCGGAAAAATCCTCTATTTTGGGGAAGAGGTACTGCGGATTCATCGGAATGGGTCTGTCGAAAAGGCCTCTCCGGAGGACATCCATAACGCACGGGTTGTTATTGTGGGGAAGAAGCATTATTTTGAGACTATAAAGCATTTTCCCTTTCATAAGCTGAAAGAAATCAAATCGGCGGTTCTATTGGATCATGAGGCATATACGCCGTTTCCGACAACCCGCTGTTATATCCGTAAACTTCAGCAAACCGGAGAAGGGGTGAGGGTGAATATCTGGTTTATTTCACCTGAAGCCGTGAACATACTGGAGAAGCAGTTTCTTTCTCTGGCTATTCCGGAAACAGCCCTGCTTTCTGTTCACTCCCGGCAGATAACCCAAATTTATGAAATTGACCTTGCGGGAAAATATCTCTTGTCCTGGGTTGGGAAAATTGGCGATGTTCAAAGCTTGACATCGGATAACAACGAAATGGATGGGTTTCGCAGGGCCATTGGAAAAGACGCCATGTCATGTCCGGTAGTCCGGATAGCGGGATGGGAGGATTATGCAGTGTTTCTGTCCGGAATCATCCAGGAACTGTCTTTTAAATGGGTAGTACCGTTTGTCAACCCCAACCTGTATTCTGTTGCGCTGGATCCCCGTCAGTTGAAACGGGGGCTTTTGGGTATGGCCGGGTCTTTTTTGCTTTATATGCTTTTGTCCGTGGCCATACCATATAGTGTTGAAAAAAAGCTTGAGAAGGAGGACCTGGCGGTTTCTGCTTCAAGCATCGAGTTGGTGGAAAAGCAAAATCAGATGGATATGGCCATGAAGAAACAAAAGATACTTACGGATCCAATTGGCGCCTATAATTCAAAATACATCCTGATGACAGTTCTCCGGGAAATCCTGCCTGCGGAGGCCAGAGTTTCACTGCTGACCATTTCCGACAATCGGGTGGAAATTCGTGGTACGACTCCCAGTGCAACCAATTTGCTGACGGCTTTATCTGATACCCAGGGCATACAAAATGCTCAGTTTGTCGCCCCGGTCCGCAAGGACAATAAAACCAGCCAAGATACATTTGTGTTGAGTTTCGGATTCACCGGGAAAAATTTGCCACAAAACCCTGTTTCAGATGGGAGTTAAGGGATTAAGGATTGACGCAATTATCTTTAAAATATAAAATCGTCCTCGGTTGTGTCGTCCTGCTTTTGATGATACAATATGGACTGATTCCGATTTACGAGTGGAAGACATCTGCCCTGGAGCATATCCAGAAGCTGAATAGGTCTTTGTCACGAAAAAAAGACCTGCTGAATCATGTAGATGATATCCAGGATAGGTGGCAAAAGGCAATGACGCAGCTTCAGGAAACCGAACGGTATTATCAGTCCGGTTTTGCGGATACGCAGGCGCTGCAACTGGGTCTTCAGAAAAAAATCGAGAAGATATGCGCCGAAGCCAAGGTAAATGTTTTAAACATGGACTGGTTGCCCGTATCAGAAGGAGATGTGATTCAGGCTCCTGTAAAATTGCGGGTAGAGGCCATTCCGCATCTTCTGTTCAAGATTTTGTACGAGCTGGAAAACGATGCGTTTTTTTATTCAATTGATATCATGCGCATTACGGCCCGGCCCAATTCCGAGACATTGACCGCCGAGCTTGATATTTCGGCTTATGGTGTAAAAAATAAACCAGTGAATAGCCAATAAATAAGGTGTTGTCACAGATAATTGGACTTTGAACAAACTATGGTATATGTGGCCAACATATAAGATATATAATCACAATCAACTATTCTAAATTAAAATACATAATATTTTGATCATTGTGCTGCATAAATTCAGGATGAATTACTTGGCAGTTTGAGAAACTTCGCATAATACCTAAACTTCCAAATAATTAATTTTCATTCGAGAAATATGTGATCCCAGCAAACGTAGGTCAGGTTGCGACCGACAGGGAGCTACCTGACACGAGGCTGCACAGTATGGGGTTCTAAAGATTACCCCAGATACCCAAGACCCAGCGTTGTCAGGGAGCTCCCTTTGGTCGCACCCTGACCTACATCAATTTTGTCCAAAGTCCAAAGATAAAAAATGGTGAATAAAACCGTTTATGCTCTTAATATTGCGCTGGTCCTGTTTTGGACTTTCAGTCTTTTTTCCTTGTGGCGGCAGGTTAGTTATCATGATACAAAGAATATTGTGGATCACGGAGCAGAGCTGGCATCCGTCCAGAAGCCTTCAAAAACATGGGCGTTTGATAAGCGCAATTTCTTTAATTCAAAGCCGGTTGAGGACAAGCCAATACCGGTACCGGTACCGGTGGCTCCAAAACCGGATGATCCAGCCCTGAACGAGAAGGGGTTTGCAGATGTCACTCTGCGTGTACAGGGAATTTTCACGACGCGCAGTCGGCGGTTTGCAGTTATTGAGAGCATTTCGAAAAAGAGTTCAAAAAAAGAAACTGTTCGGGTATCTGTCGGAGATGTAATTGCGGATATTACCGTCAACCGGATTCAATCAGATATCGTGACATTGAATCATCAGGCATCTGGCGAAACCATTGTCCTGAAAATATTCAAACCCGTCGAGCGCGCCCCAAAACGGTAGGGAGTCGGAAGTTCAAATTCCTGCAAAGGCGGTGAACCATGCAGACAGCACGCCAAACAGCATTTAAAATTACACCCACTGTCCGGGTAGAATTGGAACAGATCATCGATCATTGGATAAAGGATGTCCATGTAACCAAGGAAGATTTTTCTGAGCTCAAGGCAATTGTCAAGGACATTGTAGCGATTCAGATACGGACAGGATGGTGCATTTTGAACTGGAGGGTGAAGAGATCAATATTTTTGCAAAAGGCAGCAGAAATGGAAGGGATGATTGCGAGCGTCATGGATAGTGTCAAATACGGAGAAAACGATTATGCCCGAATATATTAAATCTTTGAGGTTACAAGGCTATCGACCTTTTCGCGACATTACTATACCCTTGGACCGGATTGAGGTCATCGTTGGCGCCAACGGAACAGGGAAGTCAAGTATGTTTGAATTCCTGAAATTCTTGCGGGATGCTGTTTATCACGAAATACCACCCGAAATTGTCGTGGGTTCCATCGGGCAACAGATATTCCATGCACCTGGACCGGACAAGATATGGTGGAACCTGGAAATTGACAAGGGCAAACCGGTTTCCATTTCTTATCAGGGGGAACTTTTAGGACCTGTCGGGAAAACACATATTTCCTTTGAACGTGTTGAAACGAGCATGCCAATGGATAAACATGAGCAGCCGTATGTCTTTATGGAGATTCATGAGCGTAAGGGGATTGCCCAGGACCCGGAATTAATAAATCTTATGCGTCAAGATATTGAACTCAAGCGGCCAAATCAACTTGCCCTCAGCACAATGACCAACCCGAAGCTCAATACCCTGTATCGCTTGCGTGAATATATTAGAGGGTGGCGTTTTTATAGCTCATTTAATGTTAATAATTCAAAAATCAGAAAGTCGGTCCCTATCGAACAAGAGCCTGTGCTTCATGAAGATGCAGGCAATCTTAGTTCTGTACTTCATTATCTTATGACTGAAAAGAGGGAATCGTTTGATGAACTGATGATTCATCTTCGTACAGCGGTGCCTGGGTTCCGTGGATTGAACGTCAAGGCAAGGGGTGGACCTGGGGAGGTGATCGCTTTCTGGCAGGAAGATGGTGTAGATGCAGATTTGAGCCTCGCGGATCTCTCCGATGGCATTTTGAGATTAATCTGCTGGATGACCCTGTGCGTTCAGCCGAATCCGCCAACTTTGATCTGCATTGACGAGCCTGATCAGGGCGTGCATCCACGAACTCTGCCGATTCTTGCCGGCTTGTTCGAGAAGGCATCAAGCCGCACCCAAATTCTCCTTGCGACCCATGCCTCGTATTTTGTCGCTCAGTTCCAGGTAGAACTCCTGGCCGTGATGAGAAAGGAAAACGGGGAGGCGCAATTCATCAAGCCGAAGAATTCGCGGATACTCATGCAAAATCTGGAAGATTTCGGAACTGAGGAATTAGAATTTATGCACCGCAGCGATGAACTGGAAAGGCTGGCATGAAAGTCATTATCTATGTTGAAGGTCCATCTGATAAAGCGGCAATGGAAGCATTGTTGAGGTCTCTCGTTGAATGGAAACGGAAGCAGGGCATATCGATTGAATTCTTTGACGCTCCAAGTGGTGATAAGAAAACCTCCGTACTTGCAAAAGTTCCCATAAAAGCGGTTAACATGATAATGAATGACCCTTCAGCAGTGGTTATTGCTCTGCCGGATTTATATCCGAAAAACAAGGCTTTTCCGCATGTGACATTTAATGAAATGTCTGCGGGCATCCGGGAACGTTTTCATAAAGCATTAAAACAAAAGGGATGCGCTGATGATGTCCGTTTACAAAAGCGTTTCCAAGTATTTTGCTTCAAACATGACTTGGAAGTCTTGTTGCTAGCAGCCGAAGATGCCTTAAAAGAGCGATTAGGTGTAACAACCCTGAAGAGAACATGGAAATTGCCAGTAGAAGAACAGGACCATGATTGGCCTCCAAAGCGGGTCGTCGAAAACCTGTTCAAGCAGCATGATATGAGATACAAGGACACTGTAGATACCCCAGCCATATTGGCAGGTTGTGATTATAATGCTCTGGCTTTAAGATGTCCCCAGTGCTTTAAACCATTTATTGATTTCCTGGAAGGCCTTCAGATTTCGGCATGAATTTTGGGGCGCCTTTCATATTACCTCAAAAGTAGTTGACACTTTTTTTGATGAGCCCAAATGGCTTCGATCATCATTTCAGTAGGGGCGGGGTTCCGAACCCGCCCCTACTGATAACGATTCCCCCCCCTTTGCAAAGGGG
>SESG01004420.1_pt1 | contig 15834 bp, 8 predicted proteins | sample 3171421 | NCBI WGS metagenome assembly SESG01 (sample SAMN10866946, study PRJNA518727) | freshwater metagenome | biome: subpolar coniferous forest; feature: holomictic lake; material: water; isolation source: holomictic Lake 227, 6 m and 8 m depth | place: Canada: near Kenora, Ontario | collected... | reverse complement strand
AAAAATAACCGTTGCCCCGCTTTTAACAAGCTGGCGAACCATCTCAAGCCCGATACCGGAAGTCCCGCCCGTCACCAGGACGACCTTGTTTTTATACCACCCGGAATAACCGTTACAGGACAACTCGGAATCCATTTTCACCTACAACCGTTTTTATCTCGTCCATGAGGACTTCACTGGGCGTCACATAAAGATTGCGCCCCACCTTGATTTCAACGCTTTTGTGATTGCGGGTATCGATTTGAAGATGAACCGGCACCTGCCCGGGAAAATTCTCAAGTTTTTTTCTGATCAGCGGCAATTTGTCAGGGCCGACCCCTGTGGCATCAATGCGGATAAGCTTAACAAGCTGATAAATCTCATTGATATCGCGGAGTTCGTCAATGATGATATTGCGCGCGCCGGCCGGCTTGCCATCCTTGCCTTTACGGGATAACATCTTCCCTTTAACGACAATGATCGAACCTTCTTTCATGTGCGTATTCACGACTCTGTACACTTCCGGGAAAGCAACCGCCTCCGCCGACCCTTCAAGATCTTCCAGGGTCAGGATCGCCATGCGCTCCCCGCGGCTTTTGGTTGCCGTATGCCGCACCGCCGCAACCATCGCAATCATGGCGATCGATTGATTCTCGGCCATGCCGCTTAATTTTGATGTCGTGGCATTGGTAAAACTGTGAATTTCAACCACATAACGGTCCAAGGGGTGCCCGCTCAGGTAAAATCCCAGCAGTTCTTTTTCGAACGCCAATACCTGCGGTTGAGGCCATTCTTTCATTTGAGGGAAAATATCCGGTTCCAGCTCAAACCCTCCGGCTTCAGCCCCGATAGAAAAAAGCGATAACTGCCCCGACTGGACATCTTTCTGCCGGCTTGTCCCTGTATTCAATGCCTGATCTAGCACCGCCATCATCTGGGATCGCAAGGCCCCGAGGCCGTCGAAAGCCCCGCACTTGATGAGTGATTCAATGACCTTGCGGTTACAGGCACGCAAATCAACCCTTTGGCAAAAATTAAAAATAGACGTGAACGGGCCATTCTTCCGGCGCTCAGCTGTCATCACTTCAATGGCTCCGGCACCGACATTCTTGACACCCAGCAAACCATAGCGGATCATGCTCTTGCCCACAACACTGAAAAGCGCGCGGCTCTCATTAATGTTGGGAGGAAGCACCGAAAGGCCCATTGCCTCGGCGGCTTTGACATAGCCCACAATCTTGTCGAGATTGTCTTTTTCATTGGTGAGCAGGGCACACATAAACTCGACAGGATAATTGGCCTTGAGAAAGGCCGTCCTGTAAGTGATAACCGCATACGCCGCCGAATGCGAACGGTTAAATCCGTAACCGGCAAATTTATCGATAAGATCAAAAAGGCGGTTTGCTTCCTCGTCAAGGATCTGGCTGACCTTGAGGCAGCCCTCGACAAAAAAGGCGCGCATCTTGTCCATCTCGCTGGCTTTCTTTTTCGACATGGCCCGGCGCAAATTATCAGCGTCCGCCATGGAAAAGCCTGCCAGCTCGCACGCCATCTGCATGACCTGTTCCTGATAAATAGCCACGCCGTAACTGTTCTTTAAAACTTTTTCAAGCTTGGGATGAGGATACTGAACAGTCGCTTCGCCGCGCTTGCGCTTGATAAAATCATCCACCATCCCGCTCCCCAAAGGGCCGGGGCGATAAAGGGCCAAAAGGGCGATAATATCTTCAAATTCCGTCGGTTTACTGCGGACAAGAAGGTTGCGCATCCCGTCACTTTCAACCTGAAAAACCCCGGCGCTGTCTCCCTGCCCCAGAAGGTCATATGTCTTTATATCATCCAGCGGGATCTTGCGCATATCCAGATCAATGCCGCGCGTTTCCTTGATGATGCGCTGGGCGTCCTGGATCAGGGTCAGCGTCTTCAGCCCCAGGAAATCCATCTTGAGCAGGCCGATCTTCTCAACCCCCTTCATCGTATACGCCGTTGTGACCTGATCTTCCACTTTATAAAGAGGGACATAATCCGTCAATGACTTGTCAGAAATAACAACCCCGGCCGCATGGACAGACGCATGCCGGCTCAAGCCCTCCAGCACGCGCGCAATTTCCATCATACGCCGCGCCGTATCATCCGAAGCAATAATCTCTTTAAGCTGCGGCTCGGTCTCAATGGCCAGATCCACGGTCACATGCATGGCCTCGCCGTTTTCATCCATCACGCGGTCAGGGATTAGCTTGGCTATGCGGTCAACATCGGCATACGGCAAACCCAGGGCGCGCCCCACATCGCGCACAACGGCTTTGGCCTGCATGGTCCCGAAAGTAATAATCTGCGCCACATTCTCGCGGCCGTATTTGCGTGTCACATAATCCACTACCTCGCCCCGGCGTTCGAAACAAAAATCAATATCGATATCCGGCATGCTTTTACGGCTGGGATTCAGGAACCGTTCAAAGAAAAGGAGGTAACGTATCGGATCCAAATCCGTGATGCCCAAAAGATAGCTGACCAGGCTTCCCGCCGCCGAGCCGCGGCCCGGGCCGACAGGAATGCCGTTGCTCTGGGCATAATGGACAAAATCCCAGACAATCAGGAAATATCCAACAAAACCAAGGTCAGCGATAACCTTCAGCTCAAAATCAAGTTTTTCCGTTACTTCGTCCGGGACATCTGCGCCGTAACGCTCGGCAACACCATCAAGGCAAAGGCGCCGCAAATACGTTTCTTTGGTTTCACCGGCCGGGCACACATAATCAGGCACATGGTACTTGCCGAACTCCAGCTTGACATGGCATTTATCAGCGATATCCAGCGTATGCTTGAGCGCCTCTGGCGCCCAGGCAAATAACGCCGCCATTTCTTCCGCACTCTTGAAATAAAACTGATCGGAATTCATGCGCATGCGCTTGGGATCGGAAAGCGTCGACTGTGTCTGAATGCACAAAAGCGCTTCATGCGCTTCGTAGTGAGCGTATTCAACATAGTGAACATCGTTCGTCGCCGCCAGGGGCAGCACCATCTCCCGCGACATTTTTAAAAGGCCTTCATTCACAGCCCGCTGATCCGGCAAACCATGATCCATGATTTCAAGGTAAAAATCACCTGGAGAAAATATTTGACGGTATTGATCAGCCGCCCGGCAGGCCTCTTCGTACTTCCCGGAACTTAACCTTGAAGCGACCTCCCCTTTCAGGCAGGCTGAAAGCCCGATCAACCCTTTGGCATGACGGGCCAGCAGCTCTTTATCAATGCGCGGCTTATAATAAAACCCGTCGGTATACCCCGCAGACACAAGTTTCATCAGATTGGAATAGCCCGTAATATCTTTAGCTAATAAAACCAGATGCGCGGTACTGCGCTGATCTCCTGTCCGCTCAAGGCGGGAACCCGGCGCCACATATACTTCACAGCCGATGATAGGCTTGATCCCGGCACTCACAGCTTCTTCATAAAATTCAAGAGCGCCGAACATATTGCCGTGATCAGTCATGGCAACCGCCGGCATATTGTAAGTTTTAGCTTTACGGATAAGATCCTTCAAACGGCAGGCGCCGTCAAGGAGGCTGTACTGTGTGTGGACATGAAGATGTGCAAAAGAAAAGGACATCAGCTAAAAACTCCATAATCCCGGCCGCCGGAATTCTCAGGAAGCCGGGATCTGAGGGTCATTCCCATTCAATGGTCGCCGGAGGCTTCGAACTGATATCATAAACCACGCGGTTAACGCCGCGCACTTCATTAATGATCCGGTTAGAGATCTTTCCCATTAAGTCATACGGCAGGTGCACCCAATCGGCCGTCATCCCGTCAATGCTATTGACGCATCTTAACGCAATCACATTCTCATACGTGCGCTGGTCACCCATAACCCCGACCGTCTTGATCGGCAACAGCACGGCAAAAGACTGCCAAACCTCATTGTAAAGCCCGGCGCGCTTCATTTCTTCAAGCACGCGTTCATCGGCTTCCCGCAAAATGCTCAGACGCTCCTCGGTGACCTCTCCCAGGATGCGGATGGCAAGCCCTGGTCCCGGGAACGGCTGACGCTTGAGGATGGAATCCGGAACGCCCAGGTGCTTTCCAATGACGCGCACTTCATCTTTAAAAAGATCACGGAAAGGCTCAAGCAATTTTAACGACAACGTCTTGGGAAGCCCTCCCACATTATGATGGCTCTTAATGACCGCCGAAGGGCCTCCGGTCGGTGAAATGGATTCAATCACATCAGGATAAAGCGTCCCCTGCCCAAGGAACTCCACACCCTTCATCTTTTTGGCCGCTTCCTGGAAAACTTCCACAAAAACACGCCCGATGATTTTACGTTTTTCTTCAGGATCCGTGATCCCTTTAAGTTCATCCAGAAAACGCTGCTGGGCATCGACCACCGTAAGATTGATTTTGTAATATCCTTTGAAGGTCTTCTGCACCGAAGCAACTTCATTCTTGCGCAAAAGCCCGTTATCCACAAAAATACAATAAAGATTATTGCCGATAGCCTTATGAATAAGAACCGCGGCCACGGAAGAATCAACCCCGCCGGAAAGCCCCAGCACCACTTTGCTCTTGCCGATATCTTCCGTCATCTTGCGGACCGATGCTTCAATAAAACGATCCATGGTCCAGCGCGGGAGGCACCCGCAAATCTGGCTCACAAAGTTCTGGATCACCTGCACCCCGCGCTGGGTGTGAACAACCTCGGGATGAAACTGAACGCCGAAAATTTTCTTCCCGCGGTGCCCCATGGCCGCGCAGCTGTTATTCAGTGTGTGGGCGAGTTTTTCAAACCCCGGAGGCAATTCAATGATCTCGTCGCCGTGGCTCATCCATGACGTCAAATTGGTCGGAAGGTTGATAAAAAGGTCGCGGCTCGAATCAACAAAAAGTTCCGCGCGCCCGTACTCGCGATCCTTGCACTTGTTAACTTTACCGCCCATGATCTCGGTAATAACCTGCATGCCGTAACAAATACCCAGCACAGGGATCCCCAATTTAAAAATATCCTTGTCAGGATGGGGAGCATCTTTATCATAAACGCTCATGGGGCCGCCGGAAAAAATGATCCCCTTGGGCCCGATCTCTTTGATCTCCGCCGATGAAATATTATACGGGACAATGCGGCTGAAAACCTTGCTCTCACGGATACGGCGGGCGATAAGCTGGGTATATTGAGATCCAAAATCAAGGACAAGAATAACATCCTTGGTTTTTACCTGTTTGATCTTGATATTGACAGTTTTGGTAGAACCATGCAAAAGATTGATTTTTTTGCTTTCCATACGGTGAAAACCATGCGCCGGTTTCGCCCCAGACGGTTTCTGTGCCCGAGCAGCAGCCTTGACACCAGACCTCTCATCCATCTTAGTCCCTGCTTTGGAAGTCGTTTTTTTGTCAGGATTCTTGGCGGCGTTAGGCATTGATTTTCTCTTTCCTTGAAGTTATCCTCGCGTACCTGTCCCGCACCATGCGGAACCGGCAACCAGGCGCTTTACTTTCCCATGCCGATCTTCTGGCTCATCTGGAAAACTTTTCCTTCACTCTGGAAGGAATGGGCAATAATGATCTCAACATCATGCATTTCCTTGATATTCCCGGCCCCAAGCGACCCCATCGACGTCTTGAGCGCGCCAACAAGATTTTGTGACCCGTCATCAACCTTGGCGGGACCCAAAAGAATTTCTTTGAGCGTTCCGGCCTGTCCCACCTTGACACGTGTGCCGCGCGGCAAATTGGCATTGGATGTCGCCATCCCCCAGTGATACCCTCTCCCGGGCGCCTCAAATGCCTTCGCAAACGCAGAGCCGACCATACAGGCGTCACCGCCGGCCGCGATGGCCTTGCAGATTTCGCCGCCGATACGCATACCGCCGTCGGTAATGATCGGGACATATTTGCCCTTGCGCTTGAAAAAATAATCACGCGCCGCCGCGCAATCAACCGTGGCTGTGATCTGCGGAACCCCGATACCCAAAACCCCGCGGCTTGTGCACGCGGCGCCGGGTCCGATCCCCACAAGGATGGCCGCCACCCCGGCTTCCATCAACTCCAGGGAAACATCATAACTAACCGTGTTCCCCAGAATTACAGGAATACTGGCTTCACGGCAAAATTTTTCAATATCAAAAGCCTTATATTCTGTGGCCACATGACGCACCGTGGCAACCGTAGACTGAACAATGAACATGTCACAGCCGGCATCAACGGCAATATCACCAAACTTCTTGGCATTCTGGGGGATACAGCTTACAACTGCCGGCACTTTATGCTTTTTAATTTCTTCAATACGCCGGGCGATCAGCGCCTCTTTGACCGGCTTTGTGTAAAGCGCCTGAATCAGCTTGGTGGCTTCTTCAGGAGTTGCTTCCGCAATCTGATCAAGGATCTCATCCGGATTTTCATACCGCGTCTGGATGCCGTCAAGGTTCAGTACCGCGATACCCCCGAGTTTACCCATCTCAACAGCAAATTTGACATTCACAACCCCGTCCATGGACGCCGCCAGGATCGGAATATTAAAAGTCATTTTCCCAATTGACCAGCTGACGTCCACTTCATTGGGATTAACTGTTTTATCGCCAGGGACAAGCGCAACTTCATCAAAACCATAACAACGGCGGGCTCTGCGATTAATACCTATCCAGTCGGCCATGAAACACAACCCCCAGCGTTTGAAGTATTTATAAAAATTGAAATAAACGGGTTAAATTTAGTTAATAATATCATATATATTATTAACAATGGCAACGAATGTCAAATGGAAAAATTTCCTGTCAAAACCCTTTTCGACGCCAGAAGAAGAAAAAACATCCCCCAAGCAGAGCAAAAACAGCCATCCATGAAATCATCTCCCCCGCCACACGCACCGGGGTATGGCCGAAAACAATCCGGACATCGTGAATTCCGGGTGGTACCGCAAACACAATAAGCCCGTACGGATTTTCAGGATGGATGCTCGTATCCTGCCCATCCACAAACACTTTCCAGCCTGGAAAATAAAAATGATGAAAACAAATAATGGCCGGGGTCCTGGCATTGACCTTGAATTCATGCCGCACTCCCGACACCTTGCTTGGCGCGGCAATCAGCGCCTGTCCCTGCATGACCATGTACCTGGCCGGCGGCGGTGCCATCGGGATCTTCTGGACCCATTTGGGCAAATATTCCATATTGTCCATCGGCCAGTGCGTGGACAAGAAAGTGCGCGGGGAAGACAGGTCCAGCGCATACGTGGCATTGGGCTTGGCAAAAGAGAAGTTTAAGGCAAGGATCAAGGCTATGGCGCACGGAACAACCCATCCCGCGGCACGCCCCGGTTTCCAGAAAACAATCCCTCCCGCCAGAAACGAGAGGACAAATGCGATCAGCACGATCAACCGCCACGGTGCGGCCACATACTTGACCAGCGGCAAGGTCTCCCATACAAACGCGGAAGCCTTGAGCATCATAAAGCCAGAGGCAATCCCGACCACCGCCCAGAAAATCACATGCCCCGCGATCTTTTTATCAGCACGCCACATCAGATGAACCGCCGCCAGGGCGATCACCGTCAAGCATAAATGCCCGGTGCCGATCTGGAAAGAATGCCCGTACCCCATCCCCCAATGCGCGTACGTCCAGGCCGCAAAAAGCAGTTGGTACAGGCTCATCATATGCACATGAAAATCCCAGTTGCCCTGGGTGATCTTATTGATCATGACATATTGTTTTTCTGCCAATGCCGGCAACCAATAATACGCTGTCAGGGTAAAAGCGCAAGCCATGGCCCCGCCGGACCAGATGATTTTCATCCATGATTTGTGGGAATCGATCACATACTGAAAAACAACATACGCCACGATCACCGGAAAAAAGAAAAGCGCAATCGCATTATGGCTGATGATGAGCCCCGCAAAAGAAAGGGCGGCCCAGGCAAAATAGGAAAAACGGGTATCCACCCAAAGGCGGTAAAACCCCCAGGCCGATAAAGGCAGAAAGACAAAGGACAAGAATTGCGCATCCGCCGAACGCTGGTAGATATCACACAGATGAAACGGCGCAAAAACATACGCCACCGCCGACAAAAGAGCCCCTTGCGGCCCCCAGAAATCCCGCGCGAAAAGGTACATCGCAAACCCGGAACAGATAAATCCCAGGATCAGGATGATATTGGTTCCGACCATGTAATTGTTAACGATAAGCGACGCGATAGCAGTAAGGTAGGAAAAAAGCGGAGGATAAAAATTCAGCAAGGGATACCCGTACCCGAAATTGATATCCGGCAACCAGCGCCCTGCGATCTGCCCGTCCTGCCAGACCATCGTGAGCCCTACGGTCTTGATCATGGCGCAAAAACTGTCATTGAACTGAACGATCTCCGCCTTAAACAGCGGCAATGACGCCAAGATAGACACAAGGAGGATCACCCCCAGGCAAAGCAGATCCTTAAACGCCCATTTCCCCTTGCACATAGGTCTTTCTCCAATGGATAATTGCTTTCGCCATAGAAATGAAGCTTCACATACATTCAGCGCCCTGCGTATTCGCCGCGCCAACTATATCACAGAGCATGCCGGGCAATCAACGCAAATAACAAGCAAAAAACCCGCGCAGATGACATGCACGGGCTTTTGAATAAAAATACACAGAATCCAACGCTTTTGAATGACACCCGCCCCCGCCTCAGCGTAGGGAGGGCATGAGAGGGGGCAATACCTTTAAGACGCCGTGATCCCGATGTCGCGGAACAGGGGGGAACCGGCGGCGGGTTGGATGCTCAAAATCTCGGGCACAAGGCCGTCGATCTTGATGTTCTCCAAATCCTGCTGCCCCACCGGCAAAACAATCCCCGCGCCATCGCGCTTGATCTGCATGTCCAGATTAGATTGCGCGAAGTCGATACCACCTTTTAGACCTGCGGCATTATCTTCCAGTTTTCGATTATGTTTATCCTGTGCTATAAGATTTTCCGCGGTCTTTCCTGCCAACATTTCAGCAATATAATACCTGAAATGAACATACTCATTCTCATTATTTTCAAATATGCTTCTCAACGACTGACCAAGATGACTATTTAAACTATCTATATTTGCAGTCAGAAAAAAAGATAAGAAAGGAGAGCTTCTTATCGTCTCAACTGCTATAGCTCGATTATTACCAACTTTAAAATCTTCCTTCATTTTCGCCTCTAATGCATCAAACTTCACCTTCAATTCATTTTCCGTTATCGCGGCTTGATCCGCAACCTTCTGCGCATTTTCAACTATCTTTTCATCTGTTACTGCTCCAGTAACAGCGTTGACTTTGAACCCTCCTGTAATTTCCGACTTCTTACCCCAAGTATAAAATATAAGACTGCCGTCATATAAACGCTTAACAAAAGCATACTTTGACCCCTCACCCATAAACTCTTCATACTCCGCTCTAAATTTCTCAAAAATATTTATCACTGCAGGACTAACACCGTTTTTCAGACATTCTTCCTTAAAACTTTCAGGAGTTGTGAAAAACGACCGTTCACTCCCTACCCACGGAACAAACTTATTTTCAAATTCAGATGTAGGACGCACAGAAACTTGATTAGTATCAAGATTGATTCGAAATGTTTCAGTCTTTACCTTCGTAGAAACTATAAATCTAAAATCTTCAGCATCAACACCCTCTAAAGCATACGTCGTATATGCTCCCAGATATTTATTTTTAAAATCATCACTGACAGCTTGAATCAGCGCGATCACTGTCTCATTTACAACGCCTGTTTCTTTACACTCTTCTATAAAAGAATCAAATGACCCGAAAAGTGGTCCAAAGCCTGAATGCGTGCCGCTTACGCTATCTGAGTAAGACGATTTCATAATAATACGAACAATTTGCTCTTGAAGCCTTCCCTGAACAGAACCATCAGCGTTTAGGACAAGAAAAGTACCATCTTTCTTGTGCGTAAAAATAACACTCCCATCATTATTTTTTTTCTGAGAAAACCCAAGTTCTTTCATTTTAGACGTCAAATCCTCCATCCCGCCAGAATCAAATCTTCCTGAAGAAATCTCTGTCAATAAATTTGACGTATCTGTCATACCTCGTAAAGATGAAAAAACAGGGATACGCATTCCAGACTCAAAGTGCGCGGTTTTGATGATTGGCTTTAAATGAGGCCCTTGTGTCGTCGTCACGGTGGGCGAATACGCCGGTTCTGCCAAGGCATTCTTGGCCGGAGCGAATAACGCGGCAACCAGGACAAACTGAGTAAGCGCCCTCCGCACCTTACCACTTAACCCCGCAAGATCAGTCACTCTCTTCATAACTTTCTGAGAATTATTTACTACTCCCCCCGAAAAATACTTCCGCGGAATTGTTTCCTGGGAATAACGATCAACATCTTCCTTGATCATGTTATAAACACCGGCCTTGAAAGCGGCGACGTATTTTTGATAGATCTCTTTATTTTTGGCCGGGTCCTGGTCGATGCCTTTGACTTTGGAACGGTCACCGTAGACCTTGGCCAGGATCGATTCCTTGAGGGTCATTTTGTACCAGGTCGCCAACAGCATGCCACTATAAACCTGACGCACCGGAGCAAAGCTTGTGCCTTCGTTCACTTCTTTTTCAATCGCGGGAATAATGATCTCACGCATGATCGCGAGCGATATGTCACGGGTCTTGTCTTCCGTGGCGCTCACAGCCGTACCAGCGGCTTCGGCCTTGAGACTGCGCGTCGCCAGATAATCGGTTTCAGTCATCACTTTCAAATGACTGTCCACGACCAGCATCATATTGCCTTTTTCATACACATCGGCCTTGTCGGGCGTGACCCATATCTTGTTGACAATATCCGTCGGGACATCGGTCGTACCGAATTTTGCATGCGCCTGGCTGTACACCGAATTCCAGAACTTCTTCCCGAGATCTGTGTCAGGATTGGTTAAGGATGCCGAGATCTGCTTTAACAGATAATCCTGCGCCAGAAGGTCGCGCCCCATTTCGGTCAGGCCGAAATTGTCAGGGATGATCCGGTCCTGTTCATACGGAGACAGGTTAACCCACTGATCGGTATCCGGTGTCGCCAAGGCGGCCAGAAAATATTTGATGAGCTGTTGGTATTCCGCCTGCTGGGCATCCCCTTCAAGCTTTTTGTCACCTTGATCAATGATAAAATCAAACTTGAACGGCTCATTGGGATGAATGACCATGCCACGTAGATGCGCGGGGGTCATGGCCGGCGTCAACGTCACCATGGCTCCCACCTCGGGCATAAGCCCTACGGCTGAAAGCGTTTGCGCAAAACCCTGCGGCGGCGTGATACAGCTGAACAGAAACGCTGTTAATACAAATAAAGCCGTGAATTTTTTCATAGCAAAAACCTCGTTCCCTGACCATTTATAGAAATGACGACACAAACCAATCCAACCTCTTTTAAATATACAATATATATAGGAGAAAAATCAAGATGGGGAAGGAAAATAATTTTAACAAAAAAATCCCCGGGGATTAGCCGGGGATTTTTTGAACTCTTGCAACAACTGCGCGTTGAGGGAATTACATCATCCCGCCCATGCCGCCGCCCATACCACCCATACCGCCGCCCATCGGAGGCATGGCCGGTTTGTCCTTTTCAGGGGCATCCGTGACCAAACATTCCGTGGTGAGCAACAGACCGGCGATCGAGGCCGCGTTCTGAAGGGCCATGCGGGTTACCTTGGCCGGGTCAATGACGCCGGATTCAAGCATGTCCACATAGGCATCCTTGTTGATGTCATAACCGATGTTCTTCTTTTCCTTCTTGAGGCGGTCAACAATGACCGAACCCTCTAAGCCGGCATTCAGGCACAGCTGGCGGACAGGAGATTCGATCGCGCGCAGGATGATATCTGCGCCGGTCTTCTCGTCACCCTTGAGCGCCAGTGCCGCTACCTCGTCCAGGCAACGGAGCAATGCCACACCGCCGCCAGGGACAATACCTTCTTCGATGGCCGCGCGAGTCGCGTGAAGTGCATCCTCAACACGGGCCTTCTTTTCCTTCATTTCCGTTTCAGTCGCCGCACCCACATTGATGATGGCAACACCGCCGGAAAGCTTGGCCAGGCGCTCCTGGAGCTTTTCTTTGTCATAGGAAGAATCAGTCTTGTCGATCTGATTCTTGATCTGGGCAATACGGCCCTTGATGTCAACGGTCTTTCCAGCACCTTCGACGATCGTGGTGTTCTCCTTATCGATCTTGACCTTCTTGGCACGGCCAAGGTCAGTCAACTGGATATTCTCAAGCTTGAGCCCGAGATCTTCCGAAATCGCACGGCCGCCGGTGAGGACCGCGATATCCTCGAGCATAGCCTTGCGGCGATCGCCGTAACCCGGGGCCTTGACAGCCGCGCAGGAAAGGGTCTTGCGGAGATTGTTGACAACGAGGGTCGCGAGCGCTTCGCCTTCAACCTCTTCAGAGATGATGAGCAGCGGGGCGCCGGACTTGGCAACCTTTTCAAGGACCGGAAGAACTTCCTTGATATTGCCGATCTTCTTCTCATAAATAAGGATGAACGGATTATCCAGTTCGCACTCCATCTTTTCCATATCTGTGGAAAAGTAAGGCGACAGGTAACCCTGGTCAAACTGCATGCCCTCGACGAGCTTGAGTTCGGTGTTGATGGTCTTGGATTCTTCAACCGTGATAACGCCGTCCTTGCCGACCTTTTCAAATGCTTCGGCGATCTTCTTGCCGATAACAAGATCGGAATTAGCTGCGATCGTTGCCACCTGCTCGACCTCGATCAGGTTCTTCATGTCAACCTTCTTGGAAAGCGTGGTGATCTTTAATACAACAGCCTCAACAGCCTTGTCAATGCCGCGCTTTAAAGCCATCGGATTGGCGCCAGCGGTCACGTTCTTCAAACCTTCGCGATAAATAGCCTCGGCCAAAACCGTCGCTGTGGTCGTACCGTCACCGGCATTGTCCGACGTCTTTTCAGCGACTTCCTTGATCATGGCAGCGCCCATGTTCTCAAAGGCATTCTCAAGTTCGATCTCCTTGGCAACAGACACACCGTCCTTGGTGACTGTCGGGGATCCGAATTTCTTGTCGAGGATAACATTGCGCCCCTTAGGACCCAGTGTCACCTTGACGGCCCGGGCGATCTGCTCGACGCCGCGCAACAGGGAACGACGACCTTCATCATCGAACTGCAAAATCTTAGCACCCATGTTCCTACCTCCTGATTATTGAATGATATACCCTAAAACCATTACTTAATGATCGCCAAAATTTCATCTTCACGCACGATGAACACGGAATTGCCTTCCTTGTCCTTGTGCTCAGTACCGCTGTACTTGCCGTAAAGGACAACATCGCCGACCTTGACTTCAAGTGCCTGCACCTGACCGTTGTCGAGCGTCTTGCCGCGACCAACAGCGAGGACTTTGCCCTCCTGGGGCTTTTCCTTGGCGGTTTCAGGAATATAAATTCCGCCCGCCGTCTTTTCCAACGCGTCCAGCGGCTGGACAATGATACGGTCTGCCAAAGGTTGTAACTTCATTTTCCCCTCCTTTTGAAACGGTTGTCCTGTTGATTTTTTCAAACACTGCAATTAGCAGCCAAATTTAATGAGTGCCAATTTAACCAAAAATAGGCGCTTTTGTCAAGAAACTTTTTCACAAAATCAATATTTTAGCATTCGAACGTCGAGAGTGCTATGTGGGGATATTATTTGCGACTTAAGGCTGGAGGCTTGCCTCGGATGTGCGTTCAGAAACCAAGCTTTCCTCAATTTTGTTCAAGAGAAAGCTGTTTCTGCTGTCTGAACAGACAGGCAAGCCGCAAGCTTTAAGGTGCCATGAACATCTTACGCTATTATGCCAGCGCCGCCAATAATACCATACCTTTGAAGATAAGTTCCTGGTCCACCGCTTCCACCGGACAGCGCATGAAACGGCGCATGATCTCGGCATAACCTCCGGTCATGACAACCTTGGGATGGCAGCCCATTTCATCGCCCAGGCGCGCCACCATGCCGTCGCACAAGGCCCCATACCCATGGAATATCCCGCTTTGAATGCTCTCGGTGGTCGAGCGCCCAATGACCTTCTTCGGTTCAGCCACATGAACTTGAGGTAACAGTGCGGTTTTTTCAAATAAAGCCTCCAGCGACAAACGGATACCTGGGATGATCGCCCCGCCGAGATACGCCCCAGCCTTGGAAACACCGTCAAAGGTGATCGCCGTACCCAGATCAATCACCACCAGCGGCTGTCCATACAATTCCCTGGCCGCAAACGCGCACAGCAGGCGATCCTTGCCCACCTGTCGCGGGTGATGATATTTGTTTTCAATAGGGATCTTCAGGTCATGGCCAACAACCGTAGCCATGATACCCCAAAACTTCTTGATCTTCTTTAACAACAACTTGGCCGTATCCGGTACAACACTGCACACAATGACCTGCCGTATCCCGTAACGCTCCGCCGTCGCTTCCATGAAGTTATCCAGTTTAGCCATGACAAGCTCACTGTCAGGCATATTCTCAATGGCAACAGTACGCACCACCTTCCCGTCATAAAGAAAACCGAAGCCGATGGTTGAATTACCGATGTCGATGGCGATAATCATAAGAAAGTCCTGGATTTTAATTTCCGTGGCGGGTTCTAAATCCGCCCTTTTATAAACACCATTATTCCCCAGAACATACAGATGTCAAATTGAATTCATGAGGGCGACAGCGCAAACAACGCCAACCCCGCCGCCGGGCGAATGCTCAGGATGACCGGCACTAGGCCGTCGATGCGGATGCTATCAAGGTCCTTCGCGCTAAACGGCAACGGCACCCCGGCGCCGTCACGTTTGATCTGCAGGTCGAGGTTGGATGCGGCAAGGTCGATCCCGCCGTTAAAAACGGACGTTTGTTTATTTGTTTGCTCCCCAATTGAAAAAGATCTTGCGCGATTCATTAATTGCCTAGCCTCGTTCAAATTATTGTCGCCCACCCTTGAAGAAATAAATCCGTTGAAAACAAGATCATCGTCCGCCATTGGCATAACCTTCATGTGGTACTGAACATCTTGATAACTGCCAGCAAAAGGAATCGCTTCATTATCATCCGCGTCCTTTAGGGCAAAAGTAGCCAACAAGCCAAACATTCTTGCATTGTCACCATCTGTATCTGCCCCATGCTCCCGCACCGTAATTGTCTCTTGCCACTCATAACCAGCAAAACCGTTCCTGAGCAAATATACGCGTAATAAACCATATACGGCAGTAGCCAATTCTTCTGCTCGATAAGAAATGTTGACTTCACCAGATAACAAACCCTTTCCTACCGTATGAATCAAAATTCGACCAACAGCGATTTCATCTCGCATCGCTCCTGACATAAAGTTCTTTGCATATTCCGCCATAACAGACAACTCCTGGTTGTCACTGTGTCTATTAATGAGCATTTTAATTTTAATTATTTTATCACCTGGAACTTGAACAATACCGGCAAAAACACCTTTTGACCATTCAAGACCTAACAATTTAAAATGATGTTCCTTATCCAGATAAACAGCCTTTAATGGTTGACGCTTCTCGCCAATAAGATTCTGATACCCAACCTGATCCACCGAAGAAGATAACGTAATAAAATATTGATCAGTTTCTGTTGCGCCTCCTCGAAAAATACCGCCATGTGACAATCCCACCACCTGCCCTTTTTCAGCTATAATATTGACATACGCACCCTGATACCATCCCCAAATAATCTCCCCTTGCCCCCTTAAATAAGCATGCTCAAGAATCCCCTGATTGCGAATGGTAATCTTTGTGTCGCCAAAAACATTATTAGCAATGCCTCCAAAATTATTAAATTCTGCACTGACAACTACATCTCGAATTTGAGCTCCACCTGCTATGCGACC
>SESG01006706.1_pt1 | contig 15844 bp, 4 predicted proteins | sample 3171421 | NCBI WGS metagenome assembly SESG01 (sample SAMN10866946, study PRJNA518727) | freshwater metagenome | biome: subpolar coniferous forest; feature: holomictic lake; material: water; isolation source: holomictic Lake 227, 6 m and 8 m depth | place: Canada: near Kenora, Ontario | collected... | reverse complement strand
TGATAAAGATCTACAACTCTATTAAAAAAGACATCGTCAGATTCTCCATCTATCGGAGCCATTTCCTTTCCCCTCAAAGAAGACATTAAATCATTTCCGCTTTTATTATTCAAAATATTTACAACAAAATCTGAAGCTTTCATTCCACCGGCTATTTGTCCTAAAGCAGAAATCGAACTACTTAATCCATGCCCAGAAAGCTCTTTCCTAGCACGCTTTCCAGGTTCTCTTGGAAGCTCTCCACTATCTATTCTCGCTTTAAGCAAAGTTAATTCATTATCTGTGAAAAAAACTTTTTTACCACCAGGACTCCTAGTATGTTCTATTGCTCCAATTTTTACCCAGTGACTTAACTTTTGATAACTAATATCCAAAATTTTACAAGCGTCATGCATGCTACAGAGTTTTCTCCAATCTTCAAGATCAAACTTATACTGAAAACACTTAACCGGAGACTCTCCTCCCATATATTTTAACAATGGCCAAAAACCCCTCGATGATATACTAAGACAATTATCGTCATCAACCTTATTAACTTCAACCCCTATTTCTTCAAATTTAGGAACGACTATAGTTTCCAAAGATTCCTTAGAAAAAGAATTTGTCGAAAAATAAAGATATCTTGAATTGTTTTTTTCATTTCCGCTAGAAAGACAACCATCACCAAGATACCACATAATCATAAATATTTTAGTAAAAACAATATCCTGAGGAATTGCCTTAATTCCGTTGGGATACCACCTTTGACGCTGAGCATAAAAATCTGGATGACTATAGGTTTGAACATTCCACATTCCGCGCCCCTTTGTTCCTCGATCAAAAGCGGGAACACTCGCTCCATACATCTTTAAAAAACTACTACAATATTGAGCAAACTCTTCATGAACACTACCAATAGAAAATCTCCCGACTTTAGTATTTTCGTTAACAACAATACTTCCATCTCCCATAAGCATTCCGTCAATAACATTTTGAATTTCATTAGTCATTATACTATCGTACGATAGAGTTCTTTTACTTATAGAAACTGCTTCTGATCTTGTTCTTACAATATTAAGTTTTTTACAAAGTTGTAAAATTTTACCTGGGGTTGTAATAATATTATGTTCTATTTCGAAAATTTTTGCAACTTCAGTCGATGGTTTTAATTCATCGACATAATATCTCACAATAAGATCCTTAAGAAACTCCGTTCCATACGTACCCTCTAAAGAATCTTTTCTAATAGCTCTTCCAGTTTCAGAAAAATTCAAATCAACCACTTGACACCTCCAATTATTTAACATTTTTTATTACCAACATACAAAACTCGCAAACAACATTAACGTTGTTTATAAGTAATATAACATACTTATAAATATTGTCAAGCCCATTCTAAGACAAAAAAGAAAAGAGCCCCAGATTTCTCTGGGGCTCTACTTAACTATCCTTACTGCTTAGACTTAGGAACTTGCACTTACGGTAACTTTAGCAGCGGCGTATGGGTTAATGATCACAATTCCAATTTCTTCATATATAACCCAGCCAAGCCTCAAAACGCGCGGTTCGTCTGCCGGGATAACCGTGATGTCCTGACGAACAGGCATAGCACCAAGGTATTCAGCAGGAGCGAGCACGAACACGTCAGTCGTGGACATACGGGAGCTGACATGGATATCAGCGGTCCAGATATGACCAAACAAACCTGTCGTCAACACTTCCTTCGTGGTTGCTTCGTCGTAAACTGTCTTTCCCCAGTTACGAACGTCAGCATAACGAAGAGGATGCATTACAACCTTACCAATGATAAGGTCATGAACTTCGACGCTGGCAAAAGCCTGATTCAACGCAGTGATCGAAAGGGCACCACCGGTAGAAGTGATGGTATGGTCACCATCAATGGCGGCGTTGATAGCAGAGAAGATAAGGGTATCTTCGGTCTTCTGCAACGCTTCTTTCGCCTTGATCTGGGCGCGGTCAACAATGAAGAACCTACGGGCCTTCACTTCGGACAAACGAATCGTAGGATGGGTAGCGATTTCGAACAACGGAACAAGAATTTCTTCTCCTTCCGTAACGCCACGAGGAACAGCACCACGGCGGGAGATGACTTGCGCAGTCTGACGCACGTCTTTCTCGTAACGTGGAAGAGCACCCTGTGGAAGCTCGTCTACCATAATCAACTTACGACCAACGGCCTGATACTCAAGAGCTCTGCGAATGGGCTCAACCATTGCTTGCGCAAGGGCTACGCGACCTTCTGTAGACTCAAGAGCCTGAGCTACGAGCATCTCGCGCTCGGCATTAACTGAACGTTTCTCCATCATGATAATATCCTCCTATTAGGCGAGTAGTTTAAACTCAATGTACTGGTTGTTCTGATCGCCCTTAAGAGCCATGTCACCGTTAATATCGGTTCCAGGAACTCCAGAAGGATACGGACCTGCCACTCTGGTGAGGACAGCGATTGGGTCTTTTGCGGTCGGGGTCGACTGCAATTTTCCAGCGCTAGAACCGTACAAGTACGTTCCCGTAAGCGCAACAAGGACGTCATTTGCGAACTGGTCAGTTGCAAACTCTCCACCGTTTTCATAGACGGTCATAAGACCAGAGGCCTTAGTTTCGTCATAGCCATCATTTACCCTGTTCTGCCAGTCGGTATAAACCCCAGGCATAGCGGAAGCGGACGTTGATTTTGTGTCACCAGCGATACCGAGAGCAATCGAACCAACTCCGTTATCAAAGGGGACGATCTGGCGTGAAGTATTCAACATCACTACCTGTCCTTCCTTAATGTTCGAAGCGCCAATTGGATGCTCGGAGGCGACTACGAAGAATTTTTCTACAAGAGCCATTTTATGTTACCTCCAAAACTTTTTTTGCCCTGTTTTCTTTTTTCGGGCGGTTATTCTTTTATTTTCTGATTTTGTATTTACAAAGTTTAAATTCATCTGTTCTTTCCATGTATATACTATAATAAAAACAAAATCCCTTCTTTTGTCATGAAAATTTTTAAATATTTTTCAACAAACAAAAAAGGCTCGGTTTTCACCGAGCCTTTCCTTTTCAACGGAGCAGCTTACCTGCTCTGATTTTCTCTTGTTCTTTCTGCAATGTCCATCTTAATGAATCTGTCATTTTTTGGACCAGCAACCGTGAACATATTGGAGAGCTTTTCAGTCAAAGATGGCTCTTCTTTCTGTTCAACAACCTGAGCTTCTCTTACGATAGGGGTTGTCAAAGAAACCGAAGCAGTTACCTGTTTCTGTTCTTTTACAGACGCGCCTTTCATAAGCATTGCCACGTGAGTCTTCATTCTATCAAGAGGAATATTGGAAAGATCTTTCACAAAATTTTCCAACTCTTCTTCTTTGATGAGACCCTTTTCAATCATCTGACCAGCATAGCGCATTGCGTGTTCTCTACGAGCAGAAGCAATCTTTTCCATTTGTTTCTGTCTTTCTGCTTCTACGGTAGAACGTCCAGTGGTATTCAAGTCAGTTTCTGCAACTTCACTTGGAACCTTAACCTCTTCTGCCTTTGGAGGATTTTCGTTACCCATCGTAGCATCGCCACGGGGAACTTTAGGTCCTTCAGTTGCGGCAGGATTTTCGTTATTGATTGTAGCTTTTCCGCCCTTATTTGGGATTTCAACGTCGGACTTCTCGCACATGCACTCTACTTTAGCAGGACTCTTTTCACTATCTGACTTCTGCTCAAGAGCGTTGTCACCAGTCGTAGAATCTGGATTTTTAACTTCCTTATCTTCTTTCTTCATCGTTTCCTGTTCGGCATAAGCCTGTTTCTTCAATGTTTCTTCAGACTTTGCCTCAACACTTACTGTTCCGAGAGCATTGGTGTCTACGCCTTTTTCCTTACTTGGAACTTCAACACCCTCTTTAGGTGGCTTGACTTCTTTTCCCATCGTGGCATCGCCGCGAGGAACTTTTGGTCCAGGAATTTTTTCCGTCAACTCTTCGTTCTGTTTGCTACGAGCCGCACTTGGCTTTTCAGCCTTGTCGTCAGCAATCGTTTCTTCAACAGAAACTTTCTTGTTCTTTTCGCCTTCGTATTTGACTTTTACGATTTCGTCATCAGAAGCTGTTTTCACAACCTTATCAGACTTGGCTTCAGGGAACAAAGACTTCACATCTTTCTTCAAGGAATCTTTCATTCCTTTTGTTCCTTCTGGACTCTTTTTCGTTGTCTTAAGGGTAGAAAGATCTGCTTCGTCATCGTTTTCAACAACTGGCTCAGCCGCCGCAGTCTTAATCGTCTCATTTTTATAAGAAGCCATCTTTCTGAGAATGTTAGAATCAATCATTCCAGCAAAAGCTTGCATATAAATATTTGAGTCTTCTTCAGAAGCGTATTTGTCTTTCAAGCAACCACAAAGGCGCTCAGACTCTGCCATTGTATAACCTTTCTTCTTATGATCGCGAACGCAAATGTCCATCGGATCTTCAGAAGCCTGAACTTCAGCAAGTTTCTTAAGATATTTGACTTTGTTAAAACCAAAAGTCTTAAGCTGATTAACAATTGTGTCTGCAAAATTCTGTCCCTTAAACGGACCATTTTGTACCTGAGTAACTTCAGGATATTTTTCTTGCAACCACATTCTTACTTTTTCTTCAGGAACCTGAACCTTAGAAGCGGTTCTGATCATCTTGTTAAAAACAATCTCCGAAGCGAATTTCTTTGCATCTTCAAGACAAGAAGAGCATTTTCTCTTCATAGGATCAACTGTCCAAGCAATGCGAAGAACGCTTTCGGTTGGATCTTCAACATTAATCATAACGCTCTTTTCTGATTCTGTTCCGCACTTTTTGCAAGCGATCTTTGTATCAGCCAATGTTCCGCTAGATTCCACTTCAACACTTCCGCAAGATGGGCAAACGTGACCGACATCCTTTTGAATGCCGGCAACTTTCTTAAATCCATCTCTGTCCAATTTTACTTCAGCGGCTACTGGCATAGAAGGAGCCTGTGGCTCTTTCATTTCGTCTTCAGAAATACCAACTTCTTCTTTGTCGCCCATCAACTCTTCAGGATTCAAAACTTCAACATTAACCTGGAAAGTATATTTGGCTCCACAAGACTGACAGTCAAACTGTCCAGGTCCCTGATCCTTATTTCCAGTCTCTGTATCTTTGCTTCCACAGATTGGGCAAATAGCGCCTGGCTTTTCTTTTTCTTCGTCACCAGGAAGCTCTTCCGCGCCACTATCGTCACCAGTAAACGAGGCAAGACCTTCACCCTCTCCAGGAGGAGGCATTGGAGAGCCACTAATACCAGCAGTAGGATCTTGTGGAGGAGCACCTTGAGCAGCACCAGGAGCTGCACCGCCACCACCAAATTGAGCTTTCTTAACGTTCTTTTCTTTAGTTCCGGTAAAAGCGCCAAGACCGCCAGCGGCAGGAGCGGCAGGAGCGGCACCAGCAGGAGCGGCACCAGCAGGAGCTCCGACAGGAGGCATGCCAGCAGCAGGAGTAGAAGGAGCGGCAGGAATAGAAGGAGCGGCGTCAACAGCACCATCAGTTTCGCTACCGATATCTGTCGTATCAGTATCCAATCCAGCATCGGTATCTTCGTCACCACTCTTATCACCAACAGGAATTTCAACAGAACCATTTTCCGTATCAACGGCGATTACAACATCACCACTCTCACCGTCAACAGTAACGTTGACAACAGCGGCAATCTTAACACCGAGATTGGCACAGCTTCCACGAGCAAACGTAGAAGAGGCAAGTCTTACATAGTCGTTATCTTCTCTCTTGTCGGCTGGAACTCCCATCTCGTCAAAAGAAGTTTCGATCAACATAGTGCTACTTTTCTTAGCACTTGTTTTGATTGCTTGCATCAATGCAGCAGTTTCGGCTTTAACAATTTGAGCCTTTGAAGACGCTTCGGTTTCTACTGGAACCGCATCCTTGCATTTTTCGCACATGCAACCTTCTTTGCATTTTCCGCCGCATTTTCCGCATTTGCAGTTACCTTTTTCTTCAGAACCGGCAACAGCATTAATATGAGAGGTCATCACATCATCAACATCACAAACTTCGGTAGAAGCAGACTTGACAAGTTCGTTAACTTTCGCGGTAACTACCTTGACCGAATTGGCATTGTTCTTAAGAGAAGCAAAAGCGCGAATCAACATTTCTGGATCAAGATTAGCTTTCTTAGAAACCGATCCCGAATAAGCAATAACCGCATCAAAAATTTCTTTGTCAGAAGCAGATGAAACTTTAACATCTCTTCCTTGCCAGAAAGAAGCTCTCTTCAAGAAGTTGTCATAAGAGGGAACTGTTCCATTATGATTTTTGATATCAGCAACAACCTTGGACTGATCACTCAAAGAACTAGAAGCAATCATTCCAGCCATTTTAATAACACGGTCAGGAGTACTTTGTGTCGCAGTAACTACTTTTCCAATAATTTCAATAGCGGCTTCAACATGAGTCTTTACGGAAGTTGAGGCACTTCTGGCAGAGGCGCTGTCAGTCGGAGGATTGCTAAGAAGCGCTTGAAGAGTAGAATTTGGCTCTTTACCAACTCTCTGGTCTTCCAATTTAATCTGCATGATTTCTTGCTTTGGTTCGCCCTTGCGATTGTTTTTGAGTTGATTTTCTTCAACAACTTCATTAAGATCGTCAGAGCGTTTTTCCTCAAGAAGCACTTGCTCTGTAGAATTGGCTTCTTTACCATCTCTCTTGGCTTCCAACTGAGCTTCCCCTGTTGAATCGTCAACTTTTTCCGTTCTTGGGTGCAAACGAACTTTAGCATCCAACTGATTTTCGAGAGTTTCCAAGGAAACCTCTCTGGCTTTTGCCTCTTGAGTAATCTTTGACATTACGTGACCTCCACTACTGTTTGTTGTGCTTCTAGAAGACAAATCGGTTTTTATACTTTCTTTTAGTCTATTACTAAAATTTTGTAATTTTTCCTGCCAATCACTTTCAAGACTTGCGGAAACCTTCCGCTTTTCCTCTGAAATTTTGGTTGGAATACGGCGCATATCTTCCTCTCCATCATTTGTTGACCCGTGTCGAGGAGAAGATGGTCTAATAACCTTACTCTTCAACCCTCCAGCGGGTGGTCTTGTTGTATTTGCTAATTCTTGCGGGGAAATAGGTTCTTGGGTCAATGGAGCATTAGGGTTGCCACTCACTTGACCGGGTACTCCACCAAGCTGCGACTCCGCAGACACTGGTTGTCCAACGGACTGTTGACCTTCAACAGATGGGGTAGAAAGATCTGGACCCGTGGAGCCAAGATTCGGTTGCTGAGAACCAGGAGCTGGTGCGGTTCCAGGAACATCTGGTAATTTTCCAAAACCAGCCTGAACCAAGCCATCAACATATTCCTGAAGATCAGCGAGAATTTTTACAATGTCAGCAGAAAAATCCATTTCAATATTCTGCCTGTTTTGAATCAATTTGATAGCAACGTCTTGAAGAATTTGAAGAGCGCTGTTTAATTGAGTAACATCTTGTTCAGAAGCTGTCTTTTCAAAAACTTCACTAGACTTAAACATTGCAAGACCATTAGCACAATTTGTCGCAGCGGCTTTTAACATATCGTCATTCTGGAATTTTTCCTTAATTCTACAACTAGGACAAGCAGGATCAACAACCCCAGAAAGCTCAATAAATCTAAGACCAAAATTGTTTTCATACACATGGGCATTTTTAAAAGTTTGAGTTTTTCCAGTCCTGACATTTGTTGCTTGACCAGTAAATTTACGACCCTTCATATTACGAATATGATAACAATATTCTTCTTGAGAAGCTGCCTTATTTTCACAAATTGAACAAGTACTATAAGAAACGGAAGTCCCCATACTGACTCCACTAACGTATTCTTGCTCAATACCTCTGCAAAGATCAGGATAAGCTTTTCTGTCAACAAAAGATATTACATAAATAGCTTTTTCTGCATCATTCCACTCTGCATAAACGACTTTACCTCTCGCCTTTTCGATATCGGTATTTTGATGATTGGTAAAAAACGGTACGCCAACAAATGTATGTGCTGCTTTTTTTAATTCTTCAACACTAAAACAGTCACCATTATTGTTTGGAATATCTGCTTCAATAGCCTTAGATCTAAAAAACAAACAGTCAGGATGCTTTGCAATTTCTTCTTTTAATACGCGCTTAAAATCTGAACTTCCATCTTTAGTTGACGCTTGCTTTATAAAACAATCGTCAGAAGCAGAAGAATCTGAAGTAAACAGAGGCTTACATTCAGAAAGACTAAAAGTAGCAACTTTAAAGAGTACTTCTGATTCTTCTTTATGATGAAGTTTGCAAGAGCAGGATTGTGACATATTCGCCTCTTGATTTATTAAATAAGATTAATATATTTTTTAACTAACTTATTTATTTCCATAGCTTCTTTTACTTTTCCTTCTTTTTGAAGGTTTTCAGAAACTTTAACCAAATCTACTAGCGATCTTGATATAACGGCAATTCTCTTTTCAAAACCTGCATCTTTGGAAATAGAAGCTCTAACATAACTATTAATACAGGCAGCTTTCTCAAACATACCTCTTCTATTATACATTTCTGCAACGCGAAGTAGGTTCAAAGCAGAAGAAATATTCAATTTTTCTTCATTAGATCCTAATTTTTCTATAAAAACCTTACCAGAAGCCTCAGGATATTGATTATGATCATCTTTATTTCCAACAGCGTTTACAGCCCTCTTTTTCTTTTCTTCTTCAGAAAGTTCGCCATTCTGATCTACAACCGGGGGAATAGGAGAAGCTCCAGGTTGATTGGGGGCTTGACCTTTTTGTTCTGAGTCTTCTTCCTGAGTTGGGACAAATCCGCCAGGAGCTTGCGGCTCAGTACTCTTTGGCAGATAATTAATAGTCGGCTGCTGTGGAGGAGGAACCGTTTCTCCCGATTCTGGAGGAGTTCCTGCTGGTGGAGTTTTGCCATCTTCCTCGCCACTATCTTCCGATTCTTTTTCTTCTGCCGATTCTTTCATGTCTTCCACAAGATCTTCTGTAACGAATTTATCGTTGTCACTAGCGGCTGATTCTTCCTCTTCTGGAATATTCTTGTTTTCTTTTGAATTTTCATCAGATTTTTCGTTTTCTTCATCTTGTTTTTCTTGAGAAGAAGAAACGGTTGAATTTGCCTCATCAATTGTTGAATTAACGGAATTATTGTCTTTAAGAGTCTGTTCTGACTGAGCAACAGTAAATCCAATAGCTTCAAAAAGCTTGTGTGCTTCCGCCATATTATCAAGAATAGAGCCAAGAATTTCAGGAGTCATAGCTCCAATAGATTTGTTTTTATATGACGGTAAAGATTTTGTTACAATCCAATGCGCCAAATAATTTGCAAAAATTACAGCAACCTCATCTCCCTCATGTCCCTTAGTATTGTAAAGCAAATACCAGGGATATTTGGCACTATCTTTAGAAAACATCATGTCATGCTCAACAACAATATTTTTGCTTCTTCTGTTAGGAACAGCCTCGGCAAGTGCATGAACAAGTTTTTGATACAAAGATGCTCCAGGATTTCCTTGTGAATCGTAACCAAACAAAAACTGAAGACCAAATTGTTCATTTTTCTTTTCGTCTTCTTCCAAATTTTGATAAGACGGGTGACCTCTCATATATGCGCCAGCAAGATGATAGCTATTGATCGAATTTCTCAATGGAGAAATATTATTAACTAAAGTTTGTGGCTTTTCTGATTTTTCATCTTTATCTAACGCCTGTAATCTCAAGAAGTCTTCGTATTTGTAATTTGTCAAAATAGCAGCATTACTTGGATTAGACAAAATACTTTCCGTCTTTGTAACATCCAAGTCACCAATAGAAACCGAGTTACCGTAAGCTGGATTTTGAGATTTTTCCACACCGGTAGCACTTATAGAATCTTCCGTGTTAGAAGGTCTAATACCGGCAGTAGAAAGATCAAATGGAAGATCGTGCTTAGCGCAGAAATCTTCAATATTTTTGCTCAAAGCTTCCAGCATTTTTGCAGAACCCAACTTCTTAGAAACCCCACCAGCATCTGGAGGATTCTTTTTATCATATTCACTCATAAGGAAGGCAACTTGTTCTGGAGGCATTCCTTTTAGCGATTTTTGATACGTTTCTCTTTCTTTCTTCTGCGCATTCTCAAACTTTTTAGCCTGACTCAAAACACCGTTAATTTTTTCGAGAAATTCCAAATACTCTTTTTCATCTATTCCTTGACCAATATTAGCAATATAATCAAAAGAGTCTGGTTTTTTGGTTACAAGATCATACATTAACATTGTCTTTACTTTGTTCTGTAACAATTCAAATTTACTCTTTGATAAATTTCCACCCTTGCTAGCCATTGTATAAATACTCTTATATCTACTATTAAGAGCATCTTCTGGCATGTGTTGCTGACCAACATTAAACATACTATTGCTAGAATATATATTTTTTCTTTCTTCTCCAAGTTGTGGATCGCTGAAATACGCATTAATAAGATTTTCAATCTTTGTTATGTTTTCTTCATGATTCACTCCAGAAATTTCCGCAACAGATTTTCTCAATTGAGGATCATCTGGCAAAAAGAATGATCTAAGAACATTTTCATAAAGAGAAGGATCTGTTTTTTTCAATTTCCAAACTCTGTCAAATCTGTTTTTTAAGCTCTTGTAATAAAAATAGTCTCTAAATCCGAAATGGGCACAAGAAACACCAACAGAGTTAACATAACTAGACAATCTACAGTCTTGAGGCTCCAAAAACGATGTATATTGACCAAACAAATCTTGACGTCCTTTTGCAATTTTTGCAACAATAATATCAGCCTGTCCAGGTCTTAACAAAACAATATTATTACCAGCACTATCTTTTCCAATCTGAGAATTTAAAATTCTCTTCAATTTAATAAGTGGCATTTTAGCATCTGTATGTGTATTCAACAAAGAATCTATTTTGCTTGACCATTTATTATCTGATAAATAACCTTCTTTTGCTTCAATATATGACCTGGCTTCATTAGAGGTCTTGTCTGTCATATTGGTTACATTATTGTCAAGGACTTTCTTAAATTCGTTGGCCAATTTACTATTTATCTGTTTTCCCTTAGAATTCTTTCCACTAGAAGTTACGCCCTCAACATGACTCATATAGGAGCCAGAGGCGGCAGCGGTAGAAAACAGATCGTTAATAGTACGAAGACCAATAACACTATCTAGTCCATGATTTTTTACCAAAGATTTTACATCACCAATTGATATTGAGTCCTTAAACAACTTTACATCTTCAATAAACTGATTAATTTTTTCAGAAACAGCAGGATCAAGCTTTTCAATATCTGGACTCATTTTTAACACAGAAATCAACGATTCGGGACTAATGGACTTACTATCGACATTAAAATTGGAGGAATGAGTAAATAGTTGTTCAATACTCTTGGCATTAAACGAATTATGTGTAGCTCTTGTTCCAGCCCAAAAAGCTCCATTTCTTCTTCCTTCAATCTCTTGCTGGAAATTTTTCATTTGCGCAACACTATCACATTTAAAAATCGCCCATCCCGAAAAAGCAGATCTCAAACTCTTATAAAAAGCAATAGCTTCAGTTTCGGTAAAACCATTTTCAAGAATTATCCTATATATCTCATTAAACGCAGCCTTCATCTCATACATAAGATAATGTTTGTTTAATTTGACATCTTTTTGACTCATAAGATAATTCTTAATATCTTGAATACACTTCTTGATATTTTCTTGATTCAACAACTCTTTGAGCTTTTCAGATTTTTCTTCTATTTCTTTCTCTATATTAGCCTTTGTTTGCTCATTATCCTGACCATTTTCCTGATTTGCTGATACATTAAAATCATATCCTCTGGACTTTGCAAAAGCCATTTCTAATGGAGAAAATTGATTTTTTCCCTTTGTTTCTTTGTAATCTTCAAGGGAATATTTGCTAAAAATAATTCTCTTCTTCCAACCTCTATAGGAATTATACGGTGAAACAGTAAAACTTCTTGCGCTAGAATCGTTTCTTCCAAAAGATGCAAAAACTCTTATAGGATAATCTCTTGAATTTACAAAAACCCAATTTTCACCCCTCTTTTGAAGACCGGCATTATATGCAAAATCTTTATCAGAATTTATTTTTTGCATAAACTGTTCGTATGTAATTCCACTATTTTTGAAGTTCATGGAATAAACATAATGAGAAAAATCATAAGAAGTTTTTACATTAGAAAGATTCCTGCGATATTGCATATAACTCGACAACAAATTATCTTCAAAATGACCTCTCTTTGCTCTATTATCATATCCTGGAACCTTAGAAACATCCCCTAAACTTCCCCCAGCAACAAAATAATTTGTGATAAGTTTTTTACGATCATCTCTTCCCTTAAAACAAACTTGTGCAGCAAATTTTGCAGAAAGAGTTTCATCGCCTTCTTTAAAATCTTCGTGAGCAAAACAATAATTTGAACTATCTACATAATCATAGGCACCCTTCCTGTAGTTATGTCTATTATACTCTAGCTCGTAAGTAATTTTCTTTTCAGCATCTTCTATAGATTCGTTTTCTCTCATATATCCAGATTTTTTAAGAATACCAACATAACACAAATCAGAAAATTGCAAATGGTTAATTGGACTGTTTTCTTTGAAAAACAACTTGATAAAATCTAAGAAAAACTTATCAAGAGCTTTTGGAGAAAAACTCTTAGATACCCTAAGAAGAAGGTCTCCCATATTAAATTTTCCAAATGAGACTCTTCCACTTTCATATTTTGGCTCAATTACCGCCCTAAATTCATCGCTAATCTTTAACAAAATTTTATGAACAGTGTTTGTCGGAGCAGTAGAAAGAGACGCGATCAAATCTTTGTTCGCATTCAAAATAGCAAAAAGTTCTGCTTTTATTTCTTTATTGTCGATTCTCAAAATTACGGCTTTTTCAGCTTCTTTAAACACATCCAGAAAATGTTCAATATCAAAATGCCATGGATATTTTTTAACTACCGCTTGAGACATAGCCGTTTTGATTAAGAAAACATCAAATGATGCCTCTTTTTTATTTACTTTTTCCCACTCTTTAATTTTCTTTGAAATTCCCCTCAAATCTCCAGAAGTAAACGGAGGGACATTATGCGGAACTGGCGTTCCCCAAGTTTCAAAGGCATACTCATATGCTTCTTTAATAGTGTCAAAATATTTACCACCAGCAGGATAACTATCTGGAAGTTTTCTTACGCCAGCAAAAAATTTGGCACGCTTATGCTCATGCACATCGGCGGGAGAAACAACAACATACCAGTGACCAGGACCATCCACCTCTTTTCCTTCCCAGCGACGATAAGCCCCATCACCAATAACCTCATTAAACTGAGTATGCAAATATTCAGTTCTATCAGTATAAGACTCAGTCCATCTCACATTTTTGGCATCTTTCAATTTTTCCATGTCAAAACCTCAAATTTTATAAAAATTATAATGGCTTCTCTTGTTTACGCTTTTCCTGAAACTTTTTCCTCTCTTGAATAATCCATTGATCCCTCTTATTCACTTCAGAAACTATTCTATCCATGACCCTACTAAAGTTTTTTTGAATATCTTTTTCTGTAAATCTTAATATGATCCATCCAAGATTATTCAATTTTCTGTCTCTTTCAGCATCTCTTTGAATTTGTTCAGGAGAACCATGGAAAGTGAGACCATCACACTCAACACCAACCTTAATATCAACAAAAGCTATATCAATAAGCACCACTCTTCCGGTATTCACTTCATATGAAGAATAAGCATTGTGCCTAATTTGACCGGTCCTTTGTCTCTGTTCAATACCTTTCATGACGGCACGCTCGATTGACGTCATCATAAAACGACCCTTAAAATCCCTAGTCATTCCAGTACCATCAGACTGTCCACCAACAGGGTGCTCTTTATTTGTCTTTTTTTCTGTTTTTTGACGCTCTCTGTCTAATTTCTCACGAGTTTCTCTAGTAAGAAGTTTGCCACCATATTGTTTAGGATCTGCAACCTGAGCATAACGCGTATTTTCCGGATAATATGCCGCACCAACCGGAGCACCACCGGGAGCGCCTCCAGGAGCCCCGCCAGGAGCGCCCATATCGCCACCAGGAGCACCACCAGGAGCACCTCCAGGAGCCCCGCCACCAGCGTCCATGCCACCACCGAGAGACACTCCCCCGCCACCGCCACCAAGATCTCCTAATCCGCCACCGGAACCGCCTGGCATACCACCACCTTGAGCGCCTTGTCCAGGAGGAGGTTGTCCCATCATTTCAATTCTCTCATATTTGATTTGCTCAAATTCTGTATCTGGATCAATCTCGAACTCGTTAAGAACACGAGTTGCACTAATAAGACCCTTATCGTAAAGCTGAAGAATCATTTGCCTCTCTTGCTGGCGATCACGAAGATTAAGAGAATCCCATTTAATTTTTGGATAAATGTATTCTTCCTCGCCCCACTCATTTTTCTCTTTGAATCCGCGCATCTTGGCGATAGGAAGATAAATTCTTTCCTCAACCCAACGCTTTAATTCCAAACGCCAGGACTCAAGACGACGAATCATAATTTCAGCACCCATAGCGGCGGACGAATATGTGTTTCCACAAACAAGCAATTTTCCATTAAGCCTGACAATCAAAAACTCATTTGGAACCTCAAAACACCAAACCTTACCATTATACGGAACTCTACTAATACACTTTTTGGTATCAACCAAAGAGCCGCCATAAATCCTGGTATGAAGAGCAGGAAACTTTCCAATATTACTAGATGGAATATTTACAAGATATATGTCTTCAACTTCTTTTCTTACATAGCTTATTACCGGAGAATATCCAAGTTTAAACGCTATTTCCATAACGTCATCTGCTAAAAGCTTAGATCCAGTTATGTAAGAGTTATATGGAGTATCTGTACCAATCGAATTCTTATGAAGACTTCCGTCACCGTCAATTAATGCAGTCAACAAAACTTCAAGATATTCTACCGGTAAATTTTTTACCCATTTAGGAATAAATTTCTGTTTAGCCTTTCCTGGAACGTTTTTCATTAACCATTTTCTTTGTGGTTTATGAATTGAAAACGTGGTCATTCCGTTTTTATTTGGCCAAGAACCATGCGGAAGACCAGTAGATTTCCAAGTATCCCTAATTCTTTCGCAAGAATCTGTTCCGGTTTTCTGAGAAACACTTCCATTTTCTTCAGATGCATATCCCTCAGAAATATAATAACCAAGATATCTCACAAAATTCATCAAATCAACTTTAATACCACCAAAATCAACTCCGTCAGAATATTCTTGAGGAATCTCCCCTTCCCACAAATCGATACAGGCACGCATTTTAGACCAAAGTTTCACATCTTCGGCAGCGACAACTTTCCATTCCGAATAGCCTTCTTTTTTATCTACCCAGCATCTCTCACTAACCCACATACGATGATTGGTTGTCGTCATCATGTCTATTTTGTTCGTCTTAAAATGAACCATGTCACCATCATAATCTTTTACAATCCTATTTATGAAATTCTGATATTCGAGAGAATTATTTTTTGGATTAAATGTAGCAAGTTTTTCATTATCCTTAACTTCGGTATAATATTTCCAACCATTTTCAGTAAGAATCTCAACATCAGGATGATAACAAGGTCCATTACCCGTTATCAGTGACTCGTTCAATCCGAAGCCGTTATAGAGTTCTTTATTGATGAACTCATACTCTGAAGAAACTTGAAGAATCTTTCCACTAGCACCAACAAAATCAATATCAAAAGCATGATGCGTCACAAGACAAAGATTCGGATCACTGGAAGTAGCAAGAAGCTGCGATTGAACTGCATTAATATCAGC
>SESG01003365.1_pt1 | contig 15855 bp, 16 predicted proteins | sample 3171421 | NCBI WGS metagenome assembly SESG01 (sample SAMN10866946, study PRJNA518727) | freshwater metagenome | biome: subpolar coniferous forest; feature: holomictic lake; material: water; isolation source: holomictic Lake 227, 6 m and 8 m depth | place: Canada: near Kenora, Ontario | collected... | reverse complement strand
ACGGTGCGCTCGTCCAAAACATCGATGCCTGCCACGTCTTCCAGCAAACTTTTGAACGCAGGCGAGGTGTGCGGCCCCATCAGGGTGTCAAAGCTGTGTTTGACGTCCTCGGCCAACACCGGGTCGCCATTGTGAAAGCGTGCTTGCGGGCGCAATTTGAAAGTGGCACTCAAACCATCTTTTGCCACCGCCACGTCACTGGCCAACAGTCCATAACCAGAGCCGGTTTCATCCAGCGCGCCGTTTAACAGCGAGTCAAACATCAGGTCTGAAAGGTACGCCGGGGCCGAACCCTTGATCGTGAACGGGTTGTATTTGTCAAACGTAGACACGCGCAAGTTGCTCACCAGGCGCAATTCGCCACCCTTGGGCGCCGTGGGATTGACGTAGTCAAAGTGCGAAAAATCGGGGGCGTACTTCAGGTCGCCCCACAGGGCGTAGCCGTGCGCCGCCCATGAGGGAGCGGACATCGCCCAACATAAAAAAAATAACAGACTTCGCATGAGACAATTCTGCATCAAATGCTTCTGCCGATTCGGTGGTGATTCAACTGCTTTTAAGAGAGAAAAGATATGGGATTCCTGACCGGAAAAAAATTACTGATTACAGGTGTTTTGTCCAAGCGCTCCATTGCCTACGGCATTGCGCAGGCTTGCCACGAGCAAGGTGCAGAGTTGGCTTTCAGCTATGTAGGCGAGCGCTTCAAGGAGCGCATCACCGAATTTGCGGCTGACTTCAACTCCACATTGGTGTTCGATTGTGATGTGGGTGATGACGCCCAGATCGAGAAACTGTTCACCGACTTATCAGCTACCTGGCCCAAGTTTGACGGCTTTGTGCACAGCATTGGCTACGCGCCCCGCGAAGCGATTGCCGGCAATTTCCTGGATGGCCTGAGCCGCGAAAACTTCCGCATTGCGCACGACATCAGCGCCTACAGCTTTCCCGCGATGGCCAAAGCGGCCCTGCCCTACCTCAACGACAAGTCGTCGCTCGTTACATTGACCTATTTGGGTGGTGTGCGCGTGGTGCCGAGTTACAACACCATGGGCCTGGCCAAAGCGTCGCTGGAGTCGTCGGTGCGTTACCTGGCCGACGCCATTGGCCCACGCGGCATGCGCGTCAATGGCCTGAGCGCTGGCGCGGTCAAAACCCTGGCTGCCAGCGGCATCAAGGATTTTGGCAAGTTGCTGAGCATTTCGGCGGCAGCATCGCCCCTCAAGCGCAACGTGACGATTGAAGAAGTTGGCAACGTGGCTGCCTTCTTGCTCAGTGACCTGGCCTCCGGCATGACCGGGCAAATTTCGTATGTGGATTGCGGCGTCAGCCAGACCGCCGTTGCGGTCGTCGAAACCCCGTCTTCTTAAGGAAAAATAGCTTCTAGCCCCCGTACCACGGGCGCTAGAAGCTATTTAATTAATAGCAACTCGTTATTCTTTAACGCAGTCTGCGTAGTAGTGGATCTGGCCGTCAGCGCCTTCTTCTTCCACCAAACCGTGAATATCCGTCTCAAAACCTGGGCACTGGGTGTTGAACTCGCGTGAAAACTTCAGGTAATCCACGATCTTTTTGTTGAACACTTCGCCTGGAATCAGCAGTGGAATGCCGGGTGGGTAAGGTGTCACCAAGCCGACCGTGATGCGGCCTTCGAGCTTGTCAATCTCGACGCGCTCGGTTTTACGCAAAGCAATATGGGCGTAGGCGTCGCTGGGCTTCATGGCCGGGGTCAGGTCGCTCAAATACATGTCGGTGGTGAGGCGCGCAATGTCGTACTTGGCATACAACTGGTGCAGGTGCTGGCACAAATCGGCCAGGCCCATGTTTTCGTACTTGGGATGTTTCTGGCAAAACTCGGGCAGGATGCGCCACATCGGCTGATTTTTGTCGTAGTCGTCCTTGAACTGCTGCAGCGCAGTCAGCATGCTGTTCCAACGTCCCTTGGTGATGCCGATGGTGAACATGATGAAGAAGCTGTAGAGCCCGGTTTTTTCAACCACCACGCCATGTTCGGCCAAAAACTTGGTCACGATGCTGGCCGGAATGCCTTTCTTGGCAAACTTGCCATTCAAGTCCATGCCGGGCGTCACGATGGTCGATTTGATGGGGTCGAGCATGTTGAAGCCGGTCGCCATCTTGCCGAAACCGTGCCAGTTAACACCGGCCTTGGCCTTGGCGGACTCACCCTTGATGATCCAGTCATCCGCGCGGCCAATGCCTTCGTCGACCAGCTTGTCCGGTCCCCAGACCTTGAACCACCAGTCGGTGCCGTATTCCTCGTCGATCTTGCGCATGGCGCGGCGGAAATCAAGGGCCTCGGCAATACTTTCTTCCACCAGCGCGGTGCCACCGGGTGGCTCCATCATGGCGGCCGCCACATCGCAACTGGCAATGATGCTGTACTGCGGCGAGGTTGAGGCGTGCATCAGGTACGCCTCGTTGAACAGGTGCTTGTCAAGCTTGACGGTTTGCGAATCTTGCACCAGTACATGGCTGGCCTGGCTGATACCCGCCAGCAATTTGTGGATCGATTGCGTGGCATAAACCACCGCGTGCTTGGGGCGCACCCGGTTCTTGCCCATGGCGTGATACGAGCCATAAAACGGGTGAAACGCCGCGTGGGGCAACCAGGCTTCGTCGAAGTGGATGTTTTCCACATAGCCGTCGAGCATGCCCTTGATGGTTTCGGTGTTGTACAACACGCCGTCGTAGGTGGACTGGGTCAGCGTCAAAATGCGGGGCTTGATCTTGCTGGCGTCCACGCCTTTCAGGTGCTCTTTGATCAAGGGGTTGGCCAGGATCTTGGCTTTGATGGCTGCCGGTTCAAACTCGCTTTTAGGGATGGGGCCGATGATGCCGAAGTGGTTGCGCGTGGGTTTCAAAAACACCGGAATCGCCCCGGTCATGATGATGGCGTGCAGGTTGGACTTGTGGCAATTGCGGTCGACCACCACGATGTCATTGGGTGCGACGGTGTGGTGCCAGACCATTTTGTTGCTGGTGCTGGTGCCGTTGGTCACGAAGAAACAATGATCGGCATTGAAAATACGCGCTGCATTGCGCTCGCTCTTACCAATGGCGCCGTCATGGTCCAGCAACTGGCCCAGTTCTTCCACTGCGTTGCAGACGTCCGCGCGCAGCATGTTTTCGCCATAAAACTGGTGGTACATCTGGCCCACTGGGCTCTTTAAAAACGCCACACCACCGGAGTGACCGGGGCAATGCCATGAATAAGAACCGTTTTCGGCGTAGTCCAGCAGCGCCTTGAAGAACGGCGGTTGCACGCCCTCCAGGTAGCTTTTGGCTTCACGGATGATGTGGCGCGCCACAAACTCGGGCGTGTCCTCAAACATGTGAATAAACCCGTGCAACTCGCGCAGGATGTCGTTGGGCAGGTGGCGCGAGGTTTTGGTTTCGCCGTAAATGTAGATCGGCACATCCAGATTCTTGCGACGCACTTCTTCAATGAAATGGCGCAGGTTCAACACTGCCGGGTCGAGGTCCGGGCCGGGCGTGAATTCTTCATCGTCAATCGACAGAATAAATGCGCTGGCGCGACTTTGCTGTTGCGCAAATTGGCTCAGATCGCCGTAGCTGGTAACGCCCAGCACTTCAAAGCCTTCGGATTCAATCGCTTGGGCCAGCGCCCGAATACCCAGACCGGAGGTGTTTTCAGACCGAAAGTCTTCGTCGATGATGACAATGGGAAAGCGAAATTTCATGGGTAGCTCCAGCCGCGCAAGTGATAAATATTAAACAGTCGCGAAGTGTAAGGACTTATTAAGTCAAGACCCTTGCATGCCTCTCTAATTGCTTCAAAATAGCCCGATAGCAACAAAAATGAGGCCCGTATGGCTGAATCAACGATGTGGTGGGTATTGGCTGGCGCTGTAATCGCAGTGGAATTAGCGACTGGCACCTTTTATTTGCTGATGCTGTCCATCGGACTGATGGCGGCAGCTATTTCGGCCCACTTGGGCGCTTCACAGGCCGCGCAGTATGTGGTCGCAGCCCTGGTGGGTATTGGGGCGGTGCTGGCCTGGCGCACTTACAAGCAGCAGCAACCCAGCGCCTTGCCCGCAAGCGCCAATCACGACGTCAACATGGACATCGGGGAAACCGTTCACGTTGAAGCCTGGAACCCGGATGGCACCAGCAGCGTGAAATACCGGGGTGCCCAATGGAGCGTGTCGATGGCGCCCGGCGAGCCGCACATGCCGGGTCAGTACACGGTCATTGAAGTTGTCGGCAGCCGCTTGGTTGTCAAAAAATCTTGATTTTTTAGTTGAATTCATTGGAGAAATAAATGGAATTTGCACTCATCCTGTTCATCATCGCGGTGATCTTCATCACGCAATCGGTCAAAGTCGTTCCCCAGCAACACGCCTGGGTGGTGGAACGGCTTGGTAAATACAACGGCACCCTGACGCCGGGCCTGAGCTTTCTGATGCCTTTTGTGGACAAGGTGGCTTACAAACACCTGCTGAAAGAAGTACCGCTGGACATCGCCAGCCAGGTTTGCATCACCAAAGACAACACGCAGTTGCAGGTAGACGGCATTTTGTACTTCCAGGTGACCGATGCGATGCGTGCCAGTTATGGCTCCAGCAACTACATCATGGCGATCTCGCAACTGGCGCAAACCTCGCTGCGCTCCGTCATCGGCAAATTGGAGCTGGATAAAACCTTTGAAGAGCGTGACATCATTAACGCCCAGGTGGTGCAGGCGATTGACGAGGCAGCCCTGAACTGGGGTGTGAAGGTGCTGCGCTACGAGATCAAGGACCTGACACCGCCCAAAGAAATCTTGCACGCCATGCAGCAGCAAATCACGGCCGAACGTGAAAAACGCGCCCTGATTGCAGCCTCAGAAGGTCGTCGCCAAGAGCAAATCAACATTGCTACCGGTGAGCGCGAGGCGTTCATTGCCCGCTCGGAAGGCGAAAAACAAGCCGTCATCAACAAAGCTCAGGGCGACGCCCAATCGATCACTGCCGTGGCCGAAGCCACCGCCGGCGCTATTGAACGCATTGCCGCCGCCATTCGCCAGCCTGGTGGTGCTGAAGCCGTTCAACTGAAAGTCGCCGAGAAAGCGGTCGAGGCTTATTCACGGGTTGCCGCTGATGCCACTACCACGCTGATCGTGCCAAGCAACATGACCGAAGTGTCCGCGCTGATTTCCTCGGCCATGAAGATGGTTCAAACTCAAAAAACGTAAATGACTGGCTTATAGCGGGTTGATCCAACACCGTAAGCTAACCCACTGGATTTCAAGCGACTCGCTTGATCAGAATTCAGTGGTTTACATGTTCTTGGCAAATGGCATTCTGGCGGCATGGACATGGTCCCTGCGCATGACGTGATGCCACATATCGATCAGAAAATCCAGGGCAACAAAACTCAGCAACAGCATGGCACCCCATTCTTGCCATTGCTGCAAGGTATAGGCCAAATCCGGATTCGGGGCGACCAGTTGGGGCATGGGCAGAAAGTGAAACATCCACACGATGTGGCCCTGCGCATTGTTCACTATCCAGTCCAACAGGGGCATGGCAAGCAAGATGGTGAAGAACGCTGAATGACAAACCAATGCCACCAACTTCAGATTCGGGGTGGCGGATTCATCAGTATTTTTAGGGGGATGAAGACGGCATGCGATCAGTCGGACGCTCCAAAGCAGTACCACGACCAAGACCAGATGATGATGGTGTCCGAACATGGAGACTCGAAGGTCGAACTCTTCAAAGAAAACCGGATCTATATAGTCCCGCAGCCAGGTCGCACTTAAAGTGAAGCCAATGGCCAGAGCTGAAATCCAGTGCGCCAAGATGGCTGGCAAAGACATTTGCTCAATGACCGGCGGGTAGGCACGTGTAGATTGAGTCATGATAAGTTGAGTTCGTAAATTGCAGGTCTTTAAAACTTGGTGATTTCAATTTTTAAAATTGAACCTCACCATGGCTTTAAGTTTGCATCAACCAATTCAATATTTAAATATCGGATTCGCCATATTTTGTTGTACCGTTTTTACGGTACTAACATCATTGTTGCCTTAATTAACGCCCAAGTACGCCAACACGCCTTCGCCTGCTTTTTTGCCGCTGGCAAAGCTGGCGGTCATCAGGTAGCCGCCAGTGGGTGCTTCCCAATCCAGCATCTCGCCGGCGCAAAACACGCCGGGCAATTGCTCCAGCATCAGGTTGGCGTCAACCGCCTCGAACAACACACCGCCCGCCGTGCTGATGGCTTCGTCGATCGGACGTGCCGCCACCAGCGTAATGGGCAATGACTTGATGGCGGTTGCCAGTTGCATCGGATCGTTCATTTGCTCTTTGGTCAGTAACTCGTGCAGCATGGCGGCCTTGATGCCTTCAAGGTTCATGCGGCTTTTCAGGTGGCTCGACAAGGAGCGAGATCCGCGCGGGTGGCGCACCTCAGACAGTACTTTTTCAGCCGACATGTCGGGCAATAAATCCAGGTTAAAGGTAGCTTGACCATTGCGAATGATTTCGTCGCGCAGCAGGCTGGAAGCTGCATAAATCAGGCTGCCTTCTACACCTGTTGCGGTGGCGACAAACTCACCTTTTCGTTGAAAACTAACGCCCAGTGACGTAGTGAAGTGGATCGCCACTGACTTGAACGGCTGACCAGCAAAGCGACTTGAAAAGTGATCGCTCCAGCCGTTCTGGGCATCAAAACCACAATTACTCGGTAGCAGCGGCGCCACCGCCACACCTCGCGCTTGCAACCAAGGCACCCAGGCGCCATTGGAGCCCAAGCGAGCCCAACTGCCGCCACCCAAGGCGAGCACCACAGCATCGGCATGCACCTGCACCGGGCCATTCGGGGTGTCGAAATTCAACTGCGTGCCCTCAACGGTGTCTGCGCTCCAACCGGTCCAGCGGTGGCGCATGTGAAACTGCACATCGACTCCGACAGGCGCGTGACGCAGGCGGTGCAACCAGGCCCGCAGCAGGGGCGCCGCTTTCATGTCCGCCGGAAACACGCGGCCTGAGGTGCCGACAAAGGTGTCCACACCGAGCGCCAGCGCCCATTCGCGAACCTGGCCGCCGTCAAAACCTTGCAGCAGGGTCTCGATCTGCTGGCGACGAGCGCCGTAGCGAGAGGCAAAAATATCGACCGGCTCGGAGTGCGTCAGGTTCAGTCCGCCCTTGCCTGCCAGCAAAAACTTGCGCCCGACCGAGGGTGATGAGTCATAGACATGCACTTCAACACCCGAGCGGGACAACACATCGGCAGCCATCAAACCTGCAGGACCACCACCGACCACAATCACTTTTTTCATCGAATCACTTTTCATTGTTAATTTCTACAACTTGCCGTTGCAGGGGTTGTAAATGTAGCTTGCCCAGTACCGTCAAGACCAACTCGCAAGGGTAGATGGATTGCCTCCTGCCTTGTGGACACGCACAAATGACCAGCGCCGACTCACGCTGGTGAGCAGGCGCGGTTGCGCAGTAGTGGGTCTACAGGTCGCCATCGGTGAAAATGACTGAATCGCCACAGTCGACGATAAGTTGTCTACCCAACCCTTCCCTTTGACGCAAATAGATTGAATCATGAAATATTTTTGCTTATTAACGGCGCTTCTCGTGGTCATCCTGCCTTCACTAGCGCTGTCACAAACGCCCGTGGTCAGCGTCCCCGCTGTAGACCTGGCACGCTACAGCGGCAAGTGGTTCGAGATCGCCAGTTTTCCGATGTTCTTCCAGCGCAAATGCATTGCAGATGCCACGGCCGAGTATGGCCCGGGGCCCAACGGCGCCCTCACGGTGTTGAATCGATGCCGCACCGACTCGGGCTTTGACGAGGCTAACGGTAGCGCAACAGTCGTTGAAGGGTTTGGCAATAGCCGCCTCAAGGTGTCATTCTTCTGGCCGTTCAAGGGTGACTATTGGGTGTTGGGGTTGGACCCGGAGTACCGCTGGGCGGTGGTTGGCAACCCCAACCGCAAGTACCTGTGGGTACTGTCACGCACGCCACAACTGTCGGCCCCGCTACTGACGGCGGCGCTGGTATCCGCACAAGCTCAGAGTTTTGACCTCACCCAACTGCACTACACCGTACAAAGCGCAGCGAAAGATGCCGCTCACTGAGGTTTTTAAACCTATTCCAGTCGCGACTGGAGCGCTGTGGGCTTCAAGGCATCGTAATTAGGGTTGAGCCAGACAATCAGCGAAGCGTTACCACGCGATTCCAGGTCATCAGGGATGTAGTTTTTCATGATGCCGCAGTACCTGAAGCCTTCGCGCAACTGAAAGCTCAGCACTGGATCGGTCAGGTCTCCCCACAGCACCTTGCGCGCATAGAGGTCAACCGTCATCTTGTGCGACTGCAGGTGGTAGCCCGGCAGTCGCCCGCAGGCAATGATGCGGCGCAGGTTCAAGGATTTGCAGACACGCCGTCGGGCTTCATACAGGGCATGGCCTACGCGCTTGCCCCGCAGTTTGGGCGACACAAACACCTCAGCGCCATAGAGCGTGAAACCCTCGGGATTGTGAGTGTCAAACGTGCCTGCCGCCGTGATTTGCTCCCAGTTGTGCTCTTCGGCCCACTCATCCCAAAGAATCACCAGCGCGCTGGCGCAGCCCACCAGCACATTGCCGTCATAAGCGACCAACTGCCCCTGAGGAAATAACTCAATTTGATTCACAACACGGTCACGGTGCCAAGCGGCGATGTTCGGATAAACCAGTCGTTGAAGGTTAACCAAGGCGTCGATATCTTCTGGTCGGGTGTTGCGAATGGTGAGTTTGGGCATGGTGAAAGCAGGTTACCGTCTCACTTTACAACCAGCACCCTTCGCTGTCGATGCGCTAGCGCAGACAGTCCAAGGTGGACCTGACTTAAGCGGTGACGCGGCGCAGCAGGCGCACCCGCATCGGCCGGGTGAAATCGGCACCGGACGCGCCGCAGTACGGCTCGAAAACGCTGCGCACCGCCGCAATGGTGGCGTCGTCCAACTGGTGATCAGCGTAGATCGGGCGCATCATGCGCTGCTCAAAATCGGCAAAGTCCTCGAAATGCACCGGCGTGGCAAAACAACGCTCTGCCACCTGTTCCCAAAAGCCAGTGGTGAGCGCTGCGTCCACAGCCGCCTGCGCCGCTGTGCGCACCACCTCTTCGTCGTTGTAGTGGCGAACGACCTCATTCATGGCGCCGTCAAAAATGGGCTCTGACACATACAAATAGCTGCCCGGACGCAGCACACGCGCCACTTCGCCCAAGGCCGTCGCCATGGCGGCGAGCGGCAAATGGTGCAGCGACTTGAGCATCAGCGCCAAGTCGCACGAGGCATCGGTCAACGGAATAGCCTGCGCTCCAGCAGCCCAAAATACCAGGTCCGGTTGGGGTGGCTCGGCCAAATTTTTGGCGTGCTGGCGCACATCGAACTCCAGACCAGTGACATGGCAGCCCGGGAACTGCTGCACACGCCACCATTTTTCACCGACTTACTTTTTTGGCCTGATCCTGACCCGCCGCTTTGTGCGCCATCGCACTGACTTTTTACCGCTCGTCTTTTAAAGTGAACTTTGACAGCCCCAAATTCTTGGGAACAGTTCAAGACTGCTGCAACACTTCAGCTCGCGTGGGCGAGCCCAACTCAGGATCGGAAACGCCATGAAAGGTTACGTCAACAACATCGAAGGTATCACCGTCAAAAACAATGATTTTCGGCAAGTGCTTTATACCGCCAAGCACTGCCAACTGGTGGTCATGTCACTGAAAGTCAAAGAGGAAATTGGCGAGGAAATTCATCAACTTGACCAATTTTTTCGGGTGGAGCGTGGTGTCGGTCAAGTCGTGATCGATGGCGTTACCACGGCCATCCGCGAAGGCTTTGCCATCGTCGTCCCGGCCGGTGCGCGGCACAACATCATCAACACCGGTGGTGCCTCGCTCAAGCTTTACACGCTCTATGCGCCGGCCAACCACCTGATGGGGGTGGTTCACCACACCCGCGCCGAAGCCGAGGCTGACGATGAACACTTTGACGGCAGAACCACGGAATAAGCCCTGCACCCGATGCCCCGTATCAAGTCTAAAAACACAAAAAACCCAAGTAAATCACCATGAACCCACTCGCAACACGCCGACGTTTTATTGAGATTCTGCCAATCGCGGGAGCAGCGGTGCTCGCCGCCTGCTCGCCCAAACCCGAGCCAGCGTCACCGGTGTCCAGCCCCGCCGAACCGGTGGCCGTCCCGCCAGCACCGCTACCGATGCCAGATGCGACGCCAACTCCCACGCCTGCAGCCCCGACCGTCCTGGTGCCGGTGAGCGAGAAAGACGCCCTGGCCGTCGCGCTGGGTTATGTCGAAGACGCAAGCCGCGCTGATAAAACCAAATTCAAGACCTACGCACCGGGCAGCCAATGCAGCAATTGCGCCCTGTACCTGGGCAAGGTGGGCGACGCAACCGGTCCGTGCCCGCTTTTCACTGGCAAAAAAGTGATGGCCAAGGGCTGGTGCGGTTCCTGGGTCAAACGGGCCTGAGCCAGAAAAAACCAAATCATGAAAACATCAACACTTATTACGGCAATTTTGGCGGGCATCGTGCCGGCTCTGGTGCTGGCGCAAACGCCAGTGGTCAGCGTGCCGATGGTCGACCTGGCCCGCTACAGCGGCAAGTGGTTCGAGATAGCCAGTTTCCCCATGTTTTTCCAGCGCAAATGCATTGCTGATGCCACCGCCGACTATGGCCCGGGACCCAACGGCGCCGTCACGGTGCTGAACCGGTGCCGCACCGACTCAGGCTTTGACGAAGCCAACGGCAGCGCCACGGTGGTTGAGGGGTTTGGCAACAGCCGACTCAAGGTGTCGTTCTTCTGGCCGTTCAAGGGCGACTATTGGGTGCTGGGACTGGACCCTGATTACCGCTGGGCGGTGGTGGGCAGCCCCAATCGCAAGTACCTGTGGGTGCTATCACGCACGCCACAACTGCCGGCCCCGTTGTTGACGGCGGCGCTGGCCAGCGCACAAGCGCAGAGCTTTGACCTCACCCAACTGCGTTACACCGTGCAAACCGCAGCGACCGAACCCGCTCAGTGAGCCTGACCGGCGGCCCGCCGGGTTTAAGCGGTGGGCACCAGCTCCACATGGTTGTCGTACACATCCACCCGCTGGTCATACAGGGGGATGGTGGTGCCCATGACGCGGTTCATGACCAACTTGCCCAGGTCCACATCCGCAATCACGATCTGCTCCATGTTCGGCACGCCTTCGGCCGCGATGCCGTCGCGGGCAAAGGGAAAATCCGAGGGGGTGATGATGGCGGCCTGGCCATAGTGCAGGGCCAGCCCCTCGACCGGCAGGTTACCCACCGTGCCGGTCACCGCCACGTACACCTGGTTTTCAATGGCCCGGGCGTGGCAGCAATAACGCACCCGTAAAAACCCCTGACGGTCATCCGTGCACGAGGGCACAAAAATGATGTCAGCGCCCATTTCGCAGACCTTGCGGCTCAGTTCCGGAAACTCGATGTCGTAGCAAACCAGAATCGCGATGCGGCCATGGGGCGTGTCGAACACCCGCAACTGGTTGCCGGCATCACTCTTCCATTTTTCTTTTTCCCAACGTGTCAGGTGGATTTTGTCCTGGGTAAACACCTTGCCCTCGGGGGTAAACAGGTAGGCGGTGTTCACGAGTTTGCCGTCAGTGATGGTGGGGTGGCTGCCCCCAATGACATGAACCTTCCACTGCGCTGCGAGTTCCTTGAACAGTTCGATGTAGCGCGCCGTGTAGTCGTTCATGTTGCGCACAGCCTGGCGCAGGTCGCTGGTGTCCATAAAAGACAGCAACTGGGTGGTGAATATTTCGGGCAACAAAACGAACTGGGGCTTGTAATCACCGGCGGCTTTCATCACAAAGCGCACCTGATTCTCGAAGCCGCTCCAGTCGTGAATGGAGCGCAGCAGGTATTGCACCGCGGCGATGCGCACGTTGATTGGTTTGGGGATATGGACCGGAATCTGAGGGGGTGGTTTTGTTTTCATGCGGGCAGGCTCTAATGGGCGGGGGGCGCCAACTGAAGCGCAGAGGGCTTTAACGTGTCGAAATCGGGGTTGAGCCAGACGATCAGCGAGGCGTTGCCGTGCGATTCATGGTCATCGGGGATGTAGTTTTTCATGATGCCGCAGTACCTGAAGCCTTCGCGCAACTGAAAACTCAGCACCGGGTCGGTCAGGTCGCCCCACAGCACCTTGCGCGCATAGAGGTCAACCGTCATCTTGTGTGCCTGCAGGTGGTAGCCCGGCAGTCGGCCACAGGCAATGATGCGCCGCAGGTTCAAGGCTTTGCAGACACGCCGTCGGGCTTCGTACAACGCATGACCGACGCGTTTGCCGCGCAGCTTGGGCGACACAAATACCTCGGCACCATAGAGCGTGAAACCGGCTGTATTGTGGGTGTCAAACGTGCCCGCCGCCGTGATTTGGTCCCAAGTGTGCTCTTCGGCCCACTCATCCCAGAGAATCACCAGGGCGCTGGCGCAGCCCACCAGCACATTGCCGTCGTAAGCCACCAACTGCCCCTGGGGAAATAGCTCGATTTGGTGCACGACCCGGTCGCGGTGCCAAGCCGCAATGTTCGGGTACACCAGTCGCTGGAGGCGCACCAAGGCGTCAATATCTTCCGGCCGGGTGTTGCGAATGGTGAGCTTGGACATGGTGAAAGTGGGTTGCCATCCCACTTTAAAACCAGCGCCCTTCGCCGTCGGTGCGCTAGCGCACCCAAGCCAAGGCCGGCCCGCCTTAAGCGGCGACGCGGCGCAGCAGGCGCACCCGCATCGGCCGGGTGAAATCGGCCCCGGACGCGCCGCAGTGCGGTTCGAACACGGTGCGTACCGCCGCGATGGTGGCGTCATCCAACTGGTGATCGGCGTAGGTCGGACGCATCATGCGCTGCTCAAAATCGGCAAAGTCATTGAAATGCACTGGCGTGGCAAAGCAGCTCTCAGCCACCTGTTCCCACAAGCCGGTGGTCAGCGCCGCGTCCACAGCCGCCTGCGCTGCGCTGCGCACCAGTTCTTCGTCGTTGTAGAGGCGAATCACCTCGTTCATGGCGCCGTCAAAAATGGGCTCTGACACGTACAAATAGCCGCCCGGACGCAGCACACGCGCCACTTCGCCCAAGGCCGTCGCCATGACGGCGAGCGGCACATGGTGCAGCGACTTGAGCATCAGCGCCAAATCGCACGAGGCATCGGTCAAAGGAATAGCCTGTGCTCCGGCGGCCAAAAAAGTCAGGTCAGGCTGGGCTGGCTCGGCCAGGTTTTTGGCATGCTGGCGCACATCGACCTCCAACCCGGTGACATGGCAACCCGGAAACTGCTGCAACAGCGTGCGCGCCAGCCGGGCGTTGCCGCAACCGAGCTCCACGATCTGGCTGTTGATCAGCGGCACCAGTCCGGCCAACACCGTCAATTCATCGGTGACTAGGGGTAGTTGATCCAGAGGTATCATTTTTTTCATTTTTTGAACGCTATAGTAATAATAGCTGCTTGCGCTTATTGCACGGGGCTACAGGCTATTTTGCTTTAAATTTTTGTAAAGCAGCACCACGGCCCGCGCTTCCATCGCCTCGCCCAAGCCGACCGGTCCCATTTTTTCCGAAGTCTTGGCTTTGACGTTGACATGGTCGATCACCACGTCCAGCGCCAGCGCAATTTGGGCGCGCATGCTGGGCATGAACGGCATCAGTTTGGGCGCCTGCGCAATCACGGTGCAGTCCACATTGCCAAGCTCAAAGCCTTTGTCACGCACCCGGCGCATCGCCTCGGTCAGCAGCACAGCAGAGTCTGCCCCCTTGAAGCGCGCGTCGGTGTCGGGGAAATGCGTGCCAATATCACCGAGAGCGGCCGCGCCCAGCAGCGCATCGGTGATGGCATGCAGCAGCACATCGGCATCCGAGTGGCCCAGCAAGCCCAGGTGAAATGGAATCTCGACCCCGCCCAAAATGAGTTTCCGTCCTGCGACCAGCGCATGGATATCCCAGCCTTCGCCAATTCTGAAATTCATGGTCTAGCTCCTTGTCTGACGAGCGTTGAGCACGGCTTCGGCCAACGCAAAGTCTTCAGGATAAGTCACCTTGAAGTTTTGTGCGCTGCCCGGCACCAGCAAAGGTTTTAAACCCATGAACTCCATCGCACTGGATTCGTCGGTGACCTGGTCGCCCGCCTGCTGCAAGGCGTCCACCAGGGCGCCAATGCGAAACATCTGCGGCGTCTGGGCCAGCCATTTGTCTGCGCGGTCCAGCGTGCTGGCGACCCGGCCGCCGACTTCGCTTTTCAGGGTGTCGGGCAATTTCAGCGCCAGCAAGCCGCCGACCGCATCCACCGCGCAGGCGTCGATCAGGGCGTTGATCTGCTCAGGCGTGATCAGGCAGCGGGCGGCGTCGTGCACCAGCACCCAGTCGTCGGGCGCGGCGCCACATTCCAGCAAATAGATTAAGCCATTAAAAACGCTTGCAGCCCTTGTATCACCTCCACAAGCAGCTATTAAAACAGTAGCAGAACTGGAATCCAGAAAATCATCATCGGCGGCCACCACCACGGCAATCTGGTCGATGCGCCTGACCTTGGCAAAGGCCGACAGCGTGTGAATTACCAGCGGTTGACCGGCCAGCGGCTGGTACTGTTTAGGGCCGTCTGCACCCGAGCGCGAGCCGCTGCCCGCACTAGGAATCACCGCCCAAAAGCGGGCGTCAGAGGGAAGTGTTGAGGGGGAATTTTGGGAGAGTTCAGTCATGGTTGTAGCGGCATTCTAAAATGACGGCATCCGCTTTTAGACACCCCCCGCCTCACCGCGTGGGGTGTTTTGTATTTGTGTTTTTGATCAGGCGATTCATGGACTTACCCAAACTGCACCCCGGCAAGCGCTTCACGCTGCCCCGCCCCATCGGTTCAGCCGACGCCTTGCTGCTGGCCCAACTGGGTTTGCGCGAAAAGTCCCAGGGCAAGATCACGGCCATCGTCACCGCCAACGCCACCGACGCCCAGCGCCTGATCGACGAGATGGCGTTCTTTGCGCCCGACTTGCGCTGCGTGCTGTTCCCGGATTGGGAAACCCTGCCCTACGACACGTTCTCGCCGCACCAGGACTTGATCAGCGAACGCCTCGCGACCCTGTGGCGTATCAGCCAGCGCGACAAGGATGCTGGCGCCGATGTGGTCATCGTGCCCGCCACCACCGCGCTGTACCGGCTGGCGCCGCCCAGTTTTCTGGCGGCCTACACGTTTCAATTCAAGGTCAAGCAAAAGCTCGATGAATCCCGCTTCAAGGCGCAGCTGACGCTGGCCGGCTACAGCCATGTGACACAGGTCGTGAGCCCCGGCGAATATGCCGTGCGCGGCGGTCTTATTGACCTGTTTCCGATGGGCAGCGCCGTGCCTTACCGGGTGGATTTGTTTGACGACGAGATCGACAGCATCCGCACCTTCGACCCCGACAGCCAGCGCAGCCTGTACCCGGTGCCCGAAGTGCGGCTGTTACCGGGCCGCGAATTTCCGATGGACGACGAGGCCCGCGCCAAGTTTCGCAGCCGCTGGCGCGAGCTGATGGAAGGCGACCCGACCAAGAGCCGTATTTACAAAGACATCGGCAATGGCGTGGCCACCGCCGGTATTGAGTACTACCTGCCGCTGTTTTTTGAGGAAACCGCCACCGTGTTTGACTACCTCGGGGCCGAAGCCACGGTGGTGCTGCATGGCGACCTGGAACCCGCGTTTCAACATTTTTGGCAGGACACCAAAGACCGTTACCGGCTGGTTCGCACCGATCCGGATCGCCCGGCATTGCCACCAGAGTCGCTGTTTTTGGGCATTGAGCAGTTTTATGCG
>SESG01035122.1_pt1 | contig 15865 bp, 13 predicted proteins | sample 3171421 | NCBI WGS metagenome assembly SESG01 (sample SAMN10866946, study PRJNA518727) | freshwater metagenome | biome: subpolar coniferous forest; feature: holomictic lake; material: water; isolation source: holomictic Lake 227, 6 m and 8 m depth | place: Canada: near Kenora, Ontario | collected... | reverse complement strand
GGGTTGGTTCATCGCGGGCGACTCATTCTGCCCTACGGTTTCAGCGACACGGGAGCCGCAATCGTCACGATAGAACTCAACCGCTTGCTGGCTGCGCTCCAGGCTGATTGAATCGCGGGTTCGTCTTCTGAAAAACAGCCCTCTTTCCCGTCACGGTGCGGTAGGGACAGTTCGAATGAGGCGGCGACGCGGCAGAGGGGCCGGGGGGGTGTTTGGATTGCCCGGGTTGACCACGCTCCCGCCCGTGCGCGGAGGGTTGGGGGGCACGACGCCCGCTGGCAGATTGGGCTGCCCGGTATTGTTGACGAAAGGAACAGGGCCGGCGGGAGGGGGAGCCGCGGCGGTGTTGATGACGGCTTCATCAAAGCCAATAACGCCGAATTCATTCCCGTTCTTAAGGGTGACTTTGGTTTTGCCAATAGCGTCCGACCACGCGACGCTGACCACGGAAATGCCGTTGTAGGTTTCCCCGCTCTTGAGGCCAAACCGCTGGGCTTGATTTTGATCCTTCGAGGAGATGGTGATGTAGTATTCGCCGCTGCTCAAGCGGGCAGCGCCTGTGAGCACCAAGTCTTTGGCGAATCCCGCAACATCGACCGCAGGAGGGGGAGCCGTTTCGGTGGCCACGGCAAACGGTGAACGCTCAATGAGCATTTGGTAGCGCTCCAATGGCATTGCCGCAGGCAGGAGAGAGGGAACCGGTTTTTCCGCAGGCGCGGCGGAGTCTGCAACCGCGTGCGCGGCCGCCAGCAGGAGGAACAATGCAGGACTCCGGAAATTCATTTTAGAGGGCATACCATTTTGCGACTTTAAACTTGCAGGCCATCCGGCTGGCGTTGCCGGGATCCACCTGCATGTTGGCGGTTTCAAAGACGATGAAGCGATCCGGCTTCTGCATGGCGTGGAGGAATTTCACCAAGTTGGGCCACGAGCTTTTGGCGGTGAACTGCACGGAGACCGAGCGATAGGCCGCCTGCGTTTCAAGGTTGCCCAGTTCCGAGCTTTCCAGCAGCACCTCGTTGGCGCGGGCGGTTTCCTTGATTTCTTCCAAGAGCTTCACGCCGGATTGCTCAGGGTTGGTCATCCGGGGCTGGTTGGCGTTCAGCCATGCCTGGCGGGCGGCGCAGGGCTCGCTCTCGATGAGCAGGCTTCGCATCAGCTTGATCTCAGATTGCTTCTGGGCGAGATCGGCTTGCATACGCATGTGCCGTTTCTGCAAAGAGGAGAGCAACGCCAGGTTGCCCACCGCAAAGAGCACTCCTGCGACGATGCAAATCAAGATGCGTTCCCGTGGGGTAAGGCGGTTCATCATTTTCCAAAAATCCGAAATTGCGCGTGTTCGTTCGCGAGGATGAGCGGCTGGCCCGATTCAAATCGGAAATCGGAAAGCTCAGGGCACGCCTTGAGTTTTTCCACAAACTCGATGGCCTGCTGGGCGTTCGGCGTTTCTCCCTCAATCATGAGCTGGCCGTTGTTGAGATCAAGCCGGGTGATCCGCGCTTCCGGGGTGGGGAGGCTCTGGCAGGTTTGAAAGAGGAGTTCCACCGCAAACCGCCGTTGATCCACGGCGGGAGCAAGCGTTTTCCAACGGGTCTTCTGGTCGATCACCGCATCCACACGCGGCTGCAAGCTGGCCGCTTCTTTCTTTAAGGCTTCCAGCTTCCCGGTTTGGATTCCCAAATAGGACAGGGCTGCCAGCAAAACCACCGCATAAACCGCCGCCGCAACGGCGAACTGGTTGCGCCGTTTGCGGAAGCGCTCTTTGCGGGATTGTTCCGCGATCCAAAGTGCCGGTGTGAGATCGACCGCGTCGCCCTCCGGCAACGCGCTCGCCTGAGTCACGACCAACGCGCAGACGGGCGCGCCCAGCAAGGCGGCGAGCGGTTCGGCAAACGCCTCCAACGCGGGATCAAGCAGCACCGCGCGGAACTCCACGGGAGCCCCGGCCATTTCCGCGCTCATCAGCGTGCGGGGGAGCGCCGCCAGCGCCTCCTCCGGCGAGGCGAGGATTTCCACAAACCCCAGACGGCAGTTTTCGAAAATAGCGAACACCAGATCGCCTTCCTCACGCCACAGCCCGCAAGCCACTTCCCCGGCGGGGGCTTGCGCGGCAACGTGCATCGCCCAAGGCGTCAGGCGTTGCGGATATTGATGTTCCAAAAGCGGTGCGCACAAAGCGGCGATTGCCGCGTGATGCGCTCCGCAGGCAAGCAGCGTAGTCTGCGTAAGGGGTTCGGAAGGCGCGCCCTCTGCTCCGCCTGCCGGCGTGCTGACGTTTTGCGACACAATCTGAAAACCAAACGCCGTTTCTTCCGCAGCATACGGCAGACTCTTTTCAAACTGGAGCCGCACCATTCCGGCAAGTTCCTCGCGGTTCCCCGAGGGGAGCGTGAGCCGCTCGAACACGGCCAGCCGGGTGGGGAGGGCAACGCTTGCGGGAATCCGCTGGCCCTTGTCGAGCCGGAGTTCCGCCGTCAACGCCTGTCCCGCTGCAACAGCCTCTGCAAAGGTGGGAGCCTCCTGCGCGCTGGAGTCGCCGCGCGCCGTCATTGCCACTGCGCGCCAGCCACACGTCGCCGGGAGGAACGCCAGCGCCGGAGTGGTGGATGCTGCGGGATGTTGCATGGGATGGGTCATTTTTCGATCCACAATAAAGTTTGGGCATTTGCCCCCGGCACTTTCCGCACAATTGCGTCCACTTGTCTAATAACTTTTCCAGATTCTCCCTCACTTTGAATATGAAGGACGGGATCATGGAAGCCCAGGAAACGCGAAATCTTTGCGAATTGATCCTGCGACAACCCCAGAAAACTGCGGGCTTCCGCCAGATCTTTGAAAGGGCGCCCGTCCTTGTTTTTCTTCTGAAGCTCGCGTTCCTCGCGGGTTTTTACAAATTGCTGCGCCCGTTGTTCGCCGATGCCGGGCACCAGCGCGAGCAACTCCGCGGGAGCGCTCTCCAGATCCAGCGGCCCCGAGCTGTAAATGGTCAGGTCATCCTGCCAGTCCGGGTTGGAAATCAACGGCCCGCTTCCTTTGATGAGGGGGATTTCCTCCAAACTTTGCAGCGGACGGTGAGGCGGCTGATAGTCCGGGCCTTCCGGTGCGCCGTTTGGCCGATGCAAGCCACCGCCCGGGCCGACCCAATCCAGAAGGCAGTCCGTAAACACCGCCTGCTCCTGAACCGTCAGCCCCTTCAGAGCCAGGTATTGTTTGAGAAGCTGCAGTTTATCGGGATCGGTTCCGGCAAGAAGGTAATTGAGATTCAGCCGCGCCCCTTCGCTCTGGATGGTGACGCGGTAGGCGCGATTTCCGTCAAAGCTGGCGTTTAAATGCGGGCTGTATGGCGTGACGTTCGGATGCAGCGCAACCGCGATGCCGGAGTGTGCCAGCGCGCGCGCCTCCATCCCGCGATTGGCATGGCTCACGTTGTCGATTCCGTAATCAATCGCCTTCACCCAGGCGAAAACCACCACAGAAATCAAGAGCAACGCCCAAAGAGCGAGCATTAGCAGGGAACCGGAATTGCGGGAAGAAAGGCGTTTCATCGGGACTTCCTGATGTTTGGGGAGGAGGCAGGCCCGTTCCGTTGCACGCTGTTCCAGTCGACGACAGTGGACGGCGCTGCCGTCTGTGCTTTGCTGGGGATGGGGAGCACGACTTCATAAGCCTCGGGCGAGGGATCGCGCCAGAGTTTCACGCGGATCATCGAGGGGCGGCTGATGGTATCCGTCCATTTTTCCATCCACTCCGCCCGCCCTGCGTCGTAGTAGCGCACCTCGAACCCCCGCACCCCTCGGAACAACGGCAGCCAAGCCGGGTCTTTTTTAACTGCAACATCCTGTCGGCGCAGCCCGAGTTCATATTCCCCGCCTTGCAACTCCTTGGCCGTCAGCGTCACATTCCATTCCCCCGTGGCGTGGCGGGTCAGGAGCCCGCTGCCGGGCCGGGCAATCCAGCGCAATTCGTCGCTGGAGATGTTGTTGAAGCGATGCGGTTCCCCGGTGATCGCCGCGGTGCGCGCACTGGGTAGCGCGAGCATCTGCTCCCGTAAATAGCCAAAGAAAGCCGTTTGCAGCGCCCGTTCGCGTTCACTCGCCGTCGAAACGCGCACAGCGGCAAGCGTGGTCTCGACAAAGCGGTAAATGCCCACGCCCACCATCGCAAACACGCAAATGGCCAGCATCACCTCCAGCAGCGTAAAGGCTCTAGTTTTTTCTCGTTCCCAAACTCTATTTGGGAACGCACTTGTCCCGGCAACTCCATTGCCGGGATGGGGTTTGCTATTGCCTCGAAGCGCCATCCCCCCACCGCCGCAATAGAGTTGCGCCCAGCAATTGCGTTCCCAAATAGAATTTGGGAACGAGGGCTCATGGACTGGTGTCCCCCTAGTTCTGCTGTAGCACATAAAACGTCAATTCCTTGGACTGCCTGCCTGCCGGCTCCTGCCAGGCGGCCTCCAGTTGAACCTGGAACAACCCCGCCAACTCCTGCTTGTTTTCGTCCTGCAACTTCAGCGGCGAGCGCTTCTGAACGAGCGTGATCCCCTCAAACATCCCTTTGAGTTTTTCCTCCTTTTCGGTTTCAAAAAACACCGCGCCTGCTTCCACCTCCGCCATGCGGTTCTCCAAGGCCACCCGCGCCCGTTCGTCCCAGACCTTGGCCGTCTCCACATGGATGCACTGCTCCACACAGCGCGCCATCGCCAGCACGCCCAGGGCAAAGATCATCACGCCAAGCATGGTTTCCAGAAGCAAAAAACCGGCAGCCCGGCGGAGGAGTGATTGTTTATTCATAACGCACCTCCCCTTGCACAGTGAAAGGATTGTAAAGCGCCGACCACGCGCCTTCAGCCCCTTTGTAGCGAATCTCCGCCGGTTCGCAGACGCCGTTTGACCAGAAAGTCCAGATGGCATCGGGCGTGGCCCCTTTTTCGGTCAATGCCGCCGGGAGATGCAGTTCCAGCGCTTCCCCTTTTTGGATCTTCCACATTGGCAATCCCTCCATCTCATCCTTGCCGGGCTCCTCCGGGCGCAGGAGCACCGTCTTGTCGCGGCCCCATACGAGCACATAGTTGCGCTCCTCTTCCATGCTTCGCGTGCGGGCCTCTTGCACCATGGAGTCGAAAGTGGTGAAGGCGCCTTGCGCCTTCGATCCCTCAAAAACCCCTGTCAAACTCGGAATCGCCACCGTGATCACCAGCGCCGCGATGAGGATCGCCAGGATCACCTCCAGCAAGGTAAAGCCGGCTTTTGTGTTGAAACGGGAAAGGGCGGACGCCATGGGAAGGGGAAAGCTAGCACAAAGCGGCGGCTCGGAAACAAGGAATTCCAACCAAAAAAGGGGAGGATACACATTTGGGAATGGGGTGTCTTTACAATAATGGAAAACCTCCCTTTACAGATGCGGCGGGCGCTTCTAAATAGGCAGCGTGCATTTGCCCATTCGCTCCGCTTTGCTGGCCGTAATCGTGGCTTTATCCGGTGCTCTCGTGGCGCAGGAACCAAGCCCAACCCCGGATTCCGCCCTGCCCATCCGCCCCATCCGGGTGTCCGCCCCGGCCTCTTCACCCCAACCTGTGGCCGTTCCGCTTCCGTCTCCCTCTGCCGATGAGATGATCCAGTCCATCGACTTTCCCAACACCGAGATCACGGAGGTGCTCGGCCTTTACGAACAACTCACCGGCAAGAAAGCGCTCTATGACGCCACCGTGCAGGGAAAAATCCGCGTGCGCGTCCTGAAACCGGTTTCCCGCCTTGAGGCCATCCGCATTTTGGAGACGGTTTTTGCGCTGAATAACTTCACCTTGATTCCCGGCCCGGGAGACATCGTCAAGGTGATTGCGCCGACCAAAAACGCCCGGCAATTCAGCATCCCCATCCTTTCAGACGTGTGCCAACTGCCGGAAAGCAACCAGATCGTCTCCTTCCTTTTCAAGCTGGAGTATGCCGAGCCGCAGGATGTCAAGAATGTGCTCGATCAGGTCATTGCGGCCACGCCTTCGGTGACAAACATCACCGCCTTGACCAAGTCCCAAGCCGTTTTGGTTACGGAAAACGCCGATGTCATCCGCAATGTGGCGAAGATCGTCGCCCGGCTCGACAGCAGACCCGCCGAGGTGGTCAGCGAGTTCTTCCAGCTTCAGCGGGCGGACGCCAAGGAGGTGGTCGAGCGGCTCACAAAAATGTTTGAGAAACCAATCGGCGTGGGCAGCGCTCCCAATCCCGGCGCGCCAGGAAATCCGCCCAATGCAGCCGCCGCCGGCCCGGTCACGCTCTCCGAGGACGCGCTCATTATCGGGAAAATCAAGATCGACGCCGACCCGCGCACCAACCGCATCCAGATCGTCACCCGCCCCGTGAACCTCCCTTTCCTGCGCACCCTCATTGCGGAACTCGACTCCAGCCTTCCCTTGGGCGAGCCCTCCACGCGCCCGCTACGCTTCGTCCTGGCAGGGGATATTCTGGACATCGTGGCAAGCTCCGTCGCCGAGCCGGGCGTGGAGGTCAAGAAGATCGAAGTCACGACAACTTCCGGCAGTGCCGCCAGGCCCGTGAGCAACACCTCCGGGAATCTTGGGAACAGCAATAGCAACAATCGAACTTCTCAGGGCGGCATGAGTTCCAGCACTGCCGACACGGGAGCAGATTTCGGCTCGTTCCAAGCCGACAACGCCCCGGAAGGCCGGATCATCCGCAACACCAAAATCATCGCCGACAACCGCATCAACGCCATCATTGTGGTCGGCAATGACGAGATGAAACGGAAAGTCTTCAAGCTGCTCGATCAGATTGACGTCCGCGCGCCGCAAGTCATGCTCACCGCCGTCATCGGCGAACTGACGCTCTCTAATGATGAGGAATTCGGCGTTGACTACCTCTTCCATAAGGGAAATCTTTCCAAGCTTCTCGCCGCCACAGGCACGGCAGGCGTCACCACAGGCACCCTGGGCGGCCTCTCCGGCGTGCTGGGATTGCCGAATAACGTCCCCGGCCTGGATCGTCTTGGCGCCGCCAGCCTTGGCGGCATTGTCTCCGCCGCGAGCCTTCCGGGAACCAGCGGGGTCACCGGCTTGATCGGCGTCTCCAAGTCGTTCGACATCATCGTCAACGCGCTCGAATCGACCGGGCGCTTCCGCGTCACCTCGCGTCCCATGATCTTCACCAGCAACAACCGCCCGGCGGTGATCAGCTCGGGAGAATCCTTCGCCATCCCTGGCACCATCACGGCTGGCTACACCACCGGCAATAACCTGTCGACGACTTCAGACGTCAAATACATGGACGTCGGCTTGAAGTTGACCGTCCTGCCGCTCATCAACTCCGATGGCGAAGTGACCCTGAGAATTTCCCAAAAAGCCGACAACCAATCCGGCAACAGCGTGGTGGGCGGCAACACCGTCCCCACCATCACAAAGCGTTCCATCGAAACCACCGTCTCCGTTGCCAATGAAGCCACCATTGTCCTGGGCGGATTGGTCAGCGAACAAAAGCAGACCACCAAGGGAGGCATCCCCGTGCTCTACAAGCTCCCGCTCATCGGGCCGCTCTTTGGCAGCACCAAGAAAACCCTCAACCGCACAGAACTCATTGTCCTGATCCGCCCCACCGTAACCATGGGATCGGTGCAAGCCATCAAAGCTGGGGAGAGGGCGATGGAAAAAACCAACTTCCCGCCTGATCTTGATGCCTCGCTCGACCCCGCGTCGGCCCGCGTCAAGAAAGAGGTGCAGGATGCGCCGCCCAAACCCTTCATGCAGCCAAAAGCGTTCTTGCGTCCGGAAGAATAAGCGCGATTTTCCAGACAACATAAATCATGCAACGCAAGTCGCTCCTGGATGTGCTGCTGGAAAGCGGCGTCGAAGACATAGAGACCGCCAAGGCTCTCGCCGCCTTGCGCACACCCGGCGCTTCCTGGACCAATGAGGTTCTCAACTCGGGCAAGGTCGATGAAGTCCGCTTCACCGAGCGGCTCGGCCTGCTCTTTGAAACCCCGGTGGAGGTGCTGAATGTTTCCCGCTTTGACCGTTCCGCCCTCTCCGCGCTGCCGAGCCGCTTCGTCTTCAAGCACCACATCCTTCCCCTTGCCACAAGCGAGGAAAGCGTGCGCCTGGCCACCTACGACACCTTCAACGCCATGGCGCGGCAACTCGCCGCCCAACTCACCAACGGCAAAAAAATCGAATGGGTGCTCGTGCCGCGCACACAGCTTCTGCGCACCATCAAGGCGGTGTACGGCGTCGGCGCGGAGACCTTTGAGGAACTGCTGCAAAACACCCGCTCGCTCGATGCCGCAGACCAGGAGGGCGCGGCCACCGACCTGAACGCCGACGCCGACGACCCCGAGGCATCCGTCGTCAAATTCGTCAACCAGATCATCCGCGAAGCCCTCTACGAGCGGGCCACCGACATCCACGTGGAGCCGCTGGAGAACGACCTGCGCATCCGCTACCGCATCGACGGCATTTTGCACGAAGTCGCCGTGCCGCCTCAATTGCGCGTGCTGCAAAGCGCCATCATCTCCCGCCTCAAAGTGATGGCCCACATGGACATCGCGGAAAAGCGACTTCCGCAGGACGGGCGCATCAACCTGCAACACACCGGAACCGCCATCGACGTGCGCGTTTCCACCATTCCCACCGTCACCGGCGAAAGCATCTCCCTGCGTCTGCTCAACCGCGACGAGACCCGCAGCTTCGGCTTTGAGCGGCTCGACTTGAGCGAACAGCAGGCCGACCTCGTCCGCCGTCTCCTGCGCGAGCCCAACGGCATCATCCTCGTCACCGGCCCCACCGGCTCCGGGAAATCGACCTCCCTCTACTCGTTCCTCTCCTCCATCAACTCCATCGAGCGCCGCATCGTCACCATCGAGGAGCCGGTGGAATACCGCCTGCCGGGCGTCTCGCAGATCGACGTCAAACCCGAGATCGGCCTCACCTTCGCCAACGGACTGCGCGCCATTTTGCGGCAAGACCCCAACGTCGTCATGGTCGGGGAAATTCGCGACGTGGAAACGGCGGAAATCGCCATCCGCGCCGCCATGACGGGCCACCTGGTTTTCTCCACGCTCCACACCAACGACGCCGTGGGAGGCATCACGCGGCTCTTGGACATGGAAATCGAGCCGTTCCTCGTCGCCTCCGTCGTGCGCGCCTTCGTGGCCCAGCGCCTCGTGCGCACCGTCTGCCCGGATTGCGCGGAGTGGATCGAATACCCGGAGGCCTACCTGCGGGAGATCGGCTGTCCCATCCCGCCCGGTCACAAATTCCGGCGCGGCAAAGGGTGCGAGAGCTGCCGTCAAACCGGCTACCGGGGGCGGACAGCCATCTACGAATTTTGCGCCGTGGGGCAGGGGCTGCGCAACCTCATCATCCAGAAAGCCACCGGCGCGCAACTCAAAGCCCGCGCCACGCAGGACGGCATGGAAACCCTGCGCCACGACGGCTGGCGGCGCGTGCTGCGCGGCCAGACCACGATTGAAGAAGTGGTGCGCGTAACGCAGTCCGACGAGTTGCTGGCGGAGACGGACTGATCCCCTTCATTCCTCCGCGTTCCCATCTTATCGCGTTTCTCGGAAAGAATTTCCGAATCCCCAAGCACCGCTGTGTGGTGATCGGCTGGTGGATCGGCCGCTCCGCGGGCGATTTTCCAAAGCACATCGAGCGCAGCGAGCTGATTTTGTTTGCAACGCCCATCCCCGAAATCGCGCGCGGAGCGCACGATCCACCTTCTGTGTTTCGGGAATTCTTTTTGCTATTGTGGATGAAAGAACGCAAAGAGTGCGGCTCCACCAAGGATTAAAAAGGCAAGGGACGGCACCCAGAGATTCCAGAGCGAATCCATATGCGCGTCATCGGGATTACTCGGGTCGTAGCGTACGGCGATCTGGCTTCCAATCGGGCGCGTCGATTTGCGGCTGGAGGCCGTGTCACTTGTGATCCGATGCTCCGTGCCATCGGATGCTTCGAAGACAATCTCGGTCAGGTATTGAGTGATCGAAGAGCCGTCTCGGTATTCCTTGAAGCCAACAAGCTTGCCGTAAGCTTTTTGCGAGCGGAGCAAAAAGTTGATTCGCTCCAGCATCAGTTTGATACCGAAGCTCAGCAATCCAAGTCCGACGATCAGCAAATAATAACGTAGTGGCGAATCCGCTGCGATATGCGTGGCAGAGGCAATCGTGGGGACAAAATCCGCTCTCATAAAGCTCTTCGGGCTTTTACCCCCCGGCGCTCGATTTCAACACCGCAATAAACGCCTCTTGCGGAATATTCACCTTGCCGATGGACTTCATCCGCTTTTTGCCTTCCTTCTGCTTCTCCAGCAGCTTGCGTTTGCGGGTGATGTCGCCGCCATAGCATTTCGCGGTGACGTCCTTGCGGCTGGCGGAGACGGTTTCACGCGCGACGATCTTCCCGCCGATGGCCGCCTGAATGGCCACCACGTAAAGCTGGGTGGGGATGACTTCCTTGAGCTTCGAGGCCAAAATCCGACCGCGCGCTTCCGCCTTGTCGCGGTGCACGATGCTGGAGAAGGCGTCCACGGGCTCGCCGTTGACGAGCATGTCGAGCTTCACCAGTTTGTCCGCGCGGTAGCCTGCGGGCTCGTAATCCATGCTGCCGTAGCCGCGCGTCATGCTCTTGATCTTGTCGTTGAAATCGACGAGAATTTCGTTGAGCGGCAGTTCGCACGAGATCATGACGCGCCGGGTGTCGATCGACTCGGTATGATCCACGATGCCCCGTTTTTCCAGCACAAGCCCCATGATGTCGCCGATGTTCTCGTTGGGCACCATGATGAACGCCTTCACAACCGGCTCGCGGATTTCCTCGATGACGCTGAAGTCCGGCAAAAACGCCGGGTTGTCCACCAAAAGGAGTTCGCCATTGGTTTTCAGCACCTCGTAAATGACGCTCGGGTAGGTCGAGATGATGTCCATGTTGTACTCCCGGCGCAGGCGCTCCTGGATGATCTCCATGTGGAGCAGGCCGAGGAACCCGCAGCGGAAGCCGAAGCCAAGCGCCACGGAGCTTTCCGCCTGATAAACAAAGGCCGCGTCATTGATTTGCAGCTTGCCCATCGCCGCCTTGAGATGCTCAAAGTCAGCAGTGTTGATGGGGTAAATGCCACTGAAGACCATCGGGTGGATTTCCTGGAAGCCGGGGAGCGGCTCGTCGGCGGGATGGTGCTGCTCGGTGAGCGTGTCGCCGATCTTGATTTCGGCGGTGGTCTTGATATTGGCGATGAAGTAGCCAACATCCCCCGCATTGAGCTGCGGGCGCGCTTCCATCTTGGGCGTGAAGACGCCCACGTCCTTGATCTCGTAATTTTTGTTGCTGCTCATCAGCTTCACGCCGAGGCCGGGCTGGATGGAGCCCGAAGCCATGCGGATGTGGCCAATGACGCCGCGGTAGGTGTCGAAAACGGAGTCGAAGACGAGGCCGCGCACGCGGTTGTCTTCCATGACGCGAGGCGAGGGGACGCGCGTAACGATGGCTTCCAGAATTTCTTCAATCCCAATGCCCGCCTTGGCGCTACAGGCAATGGCTTCATCGCCGGGGATGGCGAGGATTTCTTCCAACTGCCGCTTGCACGAGTCCACGTCGGCGGTGGGGAGATCGATTTTGTTGATGACGGGGATGATGGTGAGCCCCTGTTTGTGGGCGAGGTGGACGTTGGCAACGGTCTGGGCTTCCACACCCTGGGCGGCGTCGATAATCAAGAGCGCCCCTTCGCAGGCAGCCAGCGAACGGCTCACCTCGTAGGCGAAATCGACGTGCCCCGGCGTGTCCATCAGGTTGAGCATGTATTCCTGCCCGGACGACTTCGCGGTGTATTTCATCGCGACCGGGTGGGACTTGATGGTGATGCCGCGCTCGCGTTCCAAGTCCATGGAGTCCAACTGTTGCGCCGTGGACTCACGCATGGAAATAGTGTTCGTCATCTCCAGCAACCGGTCGGAGAGGGTGGTCTTCCCGTGGTCGATGTGGGCGATAATGCAGAAATTGCGGGTATTTTGAATGGACATGAGCGAGCCCTACAGTATGCGGGTTGGCAAGAAAGGCGTCAAGAGGCGAACCGCTGGGCAACACAGCTCCGCAAAAATGGTCTCGCGCAAAGAACGCAAAGAACGCAAAGGAAAAGACAGGGATGAGACGTCTTCAGTCCTCGTTCCCAAGCTCCAGCTTGGGAATGCCGATGTCCCGGAGGCTCCAGCCTCCCTACCGTGGCTATCAATGGAAGTTTAGCATTGCAGACGTTGGGTAAGATGCGCGCTTGCGGTAAATCGGCGCGGTCGAAGCTGGAGCTTCGAAGACAATGGCGTTCCCAAGCTGGAGCTTGGGAACGAGAGCCTTAGAATCTGTGTAAATCTGCGGACAAAAACTCTTACCTCGGCAGCGGGTAGTGCCGGGTCAGCTCCCGCACGCTGGCGCGCACTTTGGCGAGCACGGCTTCGTCGTCCTTGTGGCTGAGGGCTTCGTGGATGAGGTCGCCGATTTGCATCATCTGCTCTTCCTTCATGCCGCGCGTGGTGACGGCCGGGGTGCCGATGCGGATGCCGCCGGTGAGGGTGATTTTCTCCGTGTCGAACGGGATGCCGTTTTTGTTGACGGTGATCCCGGCCTTGTCGAGCGTCTCGCTGGCGACCTTGCCGTTGAGGCCCTTCGGGCGCAGATCGACGAGCATGAGGTGGTTGTCGGTGCCGCCGGAGACGAGCCGGTAGCCGTGGTGCGTGAGCTGGGCGGCGAGGGCCTTCGCGTTGTTGACGATCTGCTGCGCGTAGGCTTTGAAACCGGGTTGCAGCGCTTCGTAGAGGCAGACGGCTTTGCCTGCAACCACGTGCATGAGCGGGCCGCCCTGGATGCCGGGGAAGACTTGGGAGTCGATGGCCTTGGCGTATTGCTCTTTGCAAAGAATAATGCCGCCCCGCGGGCCACGCAGGCTCTTGTGCGTGGTGGTGGTGACGAAGTCCGCGTAAGGAACGGGGCTCGGGTGGAGGCCGCCCGCAACAAGTCCCGCGATGTGGGCCATGTCCACGAAGAGCATCGCGCCCACGCTATCGGCGATCTCGCGCATGCGCTTGAAATCAATCACGCGCGGGTAGGCGGAGGCGCCCACAACGAGCATCTTCGGCTTCACTTCGAGCGCCTGCGCGGCGAGAGCGTCATAATCGATGGTCTCGGTTTCGGGATGCACGCCGTAGGCGCTGATCTCAAAGAATTTGCCCGAGAAGTTGGCCCTGTGGCCATGCGTGAGGTGGCCGCCGTGGGCGAGGTTCATGGCGAGAATGCGGTCGCCGGGCTGGAGGACGGAGAAGTAGACCGCCATGTTCGCGCCGCTGCCGGAATGGGGCTGGACGTTGGCGTGTTCGGCACCGAAGAGCGCCTTGGCGCGGTCAATGGCGAGTTGCTCGACCACATCCACGTGCTCGCAGCCGCCGTACCAGCGTTTGCCGGGGTAGCCTTCCGCGTATTTGTTGGTGAGGCAGGAGCCCTGCGCCTCCATCACGGCGCGGCTGGTGAAATTTTCGGAGGCGATCAGCTCGATATTCTCAAACTGCCGCTCGCCTTCCTCGGCAATGGCTTTTGCCACCTCGGGATCGACTTTCGCGACGCTGCCGCCGGGCTGGAATTCCTCGCCAACGTGCCCAAGCTTGCAGATGCGGCGCTCGTGGCGGCTGTCGCCTTCAAATGCGCTGCCCAAGAAGGTATCCACGATCTTTTTGACATTGTCCAAAGCGGCTCCCTTCGCGCCGAGGCAGAGGACGTTCGCGTTGTTGTGGACGCGCGTGATGGCGGCGTCTTCCGGGGTGCCCACCAGGGCGGCGCGGATTTGCGGGAAGCGGTTGGCCGCAATGCTCATGCCGATGCCGCTGGTGCAAAGGAGAATGCCAAAATCCGCCTTGCCCGCGATGACCTCATTGCAGACCTGGGCCGCGAAGTCCGGGTAATCCACGGATTCCGGGGTGAAGACGCCGAAATCGGCCACGGGAAGTCCCTTGCCGGTGAGGTGGGCATGAATGGCCTTTTTCAACTCGAACCCGCCGTGGTCGGCGGCGATGGCGATGCGAAGTGAAGGGCGGGCGGGTGCGGCGGGTGTGGTCATGTGCTTTGGCTGAGGCTTGGATTTGTTAAGGAATTCTAAAATGCTGGGCAGGGCGGCTTTGATGCGATCTCGGCACTTGATGTAAACCTCCGGTCCTTGGCCGATGGGGTCGGGGATGTCGGATCTTCTTTGCGGGCCGGATTGGAATTCGGTCACAAGAAAAGTTTTCTCCGCGGCTTCGGGGAAGAACGTCAGAATGACATCCAGATGCCCGCGCGTCATGGCAAAAATGTAATCCGCCTTTTCCACCAGCGCTTCCGTGAGCGGCTGGCTGCGGAAGCGGGAGAGATCCGCGCCCAGCGGACGCAGGGCGGCGAGGGAATGGGCGCTGGCGGGGAACCCGGCTGCGGCGCTGATCCCGGCAGAGGCCACCTCGATGTCCTGGCGGTTCCGGGTCATTTTTCGGAACAAACCTTCCGCCATGGGACTGCGGCAGATATTTCCGGTGCAAACGAAAAGAATGTGGCGAACGGGTTTCACGAAGTGGGCTTTGGCGCGGGTAGTGGTTTAAAGGAATAGAATTTCATGGATTTTTTGGCGTGTCGAGGGTCAACAATCTATTGCTTAACATGAGGGAAGGGGGCTACCCTTGAACCCAGTGGAAAGTTCTCTCCCCATTCAGCCTTCGCACCCGGCAGCGGAACCCGATGCCCGGTGGTACCGGTTGGCCTTGTTGCTGACCGGGGACGCCGCCGCTGCGGAAGAAATTTTGAGGGCGGTTTTCGCCGTGGCTTCCAACGAGTTGCCGCATTTGCGGAGCAAAGAGCGCCGGATGGGGTGGATGATCCGCCAGATGCGCGCGCGGGCCCTCAAATGGCACCAGGCGCACCGGGCTGAACCCGTCGCACCCGCAGGGCTGCCGAGCCGGGTTGCCCGTTTGCCGGAGCCCAGCCGGAGCGTGTTTGCCCTGTTCCACTGCCTGGATGGGAGCCTGGACGATGTGGCGGAAACACTCGGCTTGCGCCGGGCCGCTTTCGCTCAAGCCCTGGCTGGCGCGCGCCGGGAACTCGCGCCGGATGGGGCGTTCCCCGAAAACGGGCTTTTGCCCCTGCATCGACCCTGGGGAGGAGACGAGCCCAAGGTCGCCAAAGCGGTATGCGCTGCTTCAAGCAATCCGCAACTGGCGGCGCAGATTGCCGCAGACTTGCAATGGCACGAGGAGATCGGGCAGATGGAGGTGCCGGAAGAACTCGCTCTCTTGCACCTCTCTGAACCCCTGAAAATGGGGCTGCGCGCGCTGGTTTTCCAGCCGACGGTGCTCGCGATTGCCCTCGCCCTGGCGGTCGTGGCGGGGGTGCTTGTCTATGTCGCGAAAACCCGGATGGATGATTTTCCCGGCAAAGAAGCCGTCATAGCGCTGGTGGACGCAGAGGGAGCGAGAACCAAGCCGGAATTTGCCGAACTGAAAACCCCCACAGAGGCGGGAAAGCTTGGGGATTGGTTTGTTCTGAACGGCTTTGAAGGCTATGCCGCTCCAAAAAAACTGCAAAAAGCGAAGGTGATCGGCGCGCGGGTTTTCAAACAGGACAATGTTTCCATGGCCGAGGTGGTGTTGGAGCAGCAGAGCGCACGCATGCTGATCTTCCGGGCTGCGGACTTGAAAAACGGGATCGAGAAACCCCGCCGGCACATTTTCCAACAGGAGGGATGGGCGGTCGCCGCGTGGAACGAGCAGGAAACCAGCTATGTGGTCATGTTGAACGGAGATCGGAGCGACATGCCGGACTTCCTGCGAACGGTCGGGCATTAGTTCTACTTTGTTAATA
>SESG01023785.1_pt1 | contig 15879 bp, 16 predicted proteins | sample 3171421 | NCBI WGS metagenome assembly SESG01 (sample SAMN10866946, study PRJNA518727) | freshwater metagenome | biome: subpolar coniferous forest; feature: holomictic lake; material: water; isolation source: holomictic Lake 227, 6 m and 8 m depth | place: Canada: near Kenora, Ontario | collected... | reverse complement strand
CTGGCCATGAGCAAGCAACTGCTGCCGGTTTACGATAAACCGATGATCTATTACCCCTTGAGCACGCTGATGCTCGCGGGCATACGCGACATTCTGGTCATCAGCACGCCGCAGGACACGCCGCGCTTCCAGCAGTTGCTCGGCGATGGCGCGCAGTGGGGGCTGAACCTGCAGTACGCGGTGCAACCCAGCCCCGATGGTCTGGCGCAGGCCTTCATCATTGGCGACAAGTTCCTCGGTAACGCGCCGAGTGCACTGGTGCTGGGTGACAACATATTTTATGGTCACGACTTTGCGCCGCTGCTGGCCAGGGCCGATGCGAACGAGCGTGGCGCCACTGTTTTTGCTTACCATGTGCAAGACCCCGAGCGCTACGGTGTGGTCGCGTTTGATGCCCAGGGCAAGGCCAGCAGTATCGAAGAAAAGCCGCTGGAGCCCAAAAGCAACTATGCCGTGACTGGCCTGTATTTTTACGACGATCAGGTCGTGGACATCGCCAAGGCCGTCAAACCCAGCGCCCGTGGCGAACTGGAAATTACGGCGGTCAATCAGACTTACCTGGAACAGGGTCAGCTCAATGTGCAAATCATGCAGCGTGGCTACGCATGGCTTGATACCGGTACGCACGACAGTCTGCTCGAAGCCAGTCAGTTCATTGCGACGCTGGAGCGTCGTCAAGGGCTGAAAGTGGCCTGCGTGGAAGAAATCGCCTGGCGCAACGGTTTTATTGACGATGTCCAATTACAAAAGCTGGCGCAGCCGCTGGCAAAAAATGGCTACGGCCAGTATCTGATGCGCATGTTGGTCGAGCGCAGCCGCCACGAACCCTGATTGGTAGTATTTCGATGAACGTCATCCCCACAGCCATTGCCGGCGTTTTCATCATTGAACCCAAGGTGTTTGGTGACGCACGTGGTTTTTTCTTTGAAAGCTTCAATCAAAAAGCGTTTCAGCAGGCCACTGGCCTGAACATCGATTTTGTGCAGGACAACCACTCGCGCTCGGCCAAGGGTGTGTTGCGCGGCCTGCACTACCAAATCGAACAGGCCCAGGGAAAACTGGTTCGGGTCGTGCGTGGCGCTGTGTTTGACGTGGCGGTTGACCTGCGCAAAGGCTCGGCAACTTTTGGCCAATGGGTAGGTGGCGAACTGTCCGAAGACAACAAGCGCCAGATGTGGGTGCCGCCGGGTTTTGCACACGGTTTTTTGACACTAAGCGAATCAGCAGACTTCCTCTACAAAACGACCGACTATTACGCGCCGCAGCATGAGTGTTGCATCGCCTGGAACGATCCGATGTTGGCCATCGACTGGCCACTGGCTGGCGTTCAACCGCTGATCTCAGTCAAGGACCGGGCGGGTCTGGCATTGGCGGATGCGCCAGTGTTTTCTGATGCTGGGGGTGCAGCGGCGTGACGCAGACTCGAATCTATGTTGCGGGCCATCGCGGCATGGTCGGTTCGGCCATCGTTCGCGCTTTGCAGCAGCGAGGGCAAACCAGCATCATCACCCGCACGCGCGCCGAACTCGATCTCACCGATCAGGCTGCCGTGCGCGATTTCTTTCAGACCGAAAACCCTGATCAGGTTTATCTGGCTGCAGCCAAGGTCGGCGGCATTCATGCCAACAACACTTACCCGGCCGAGTTCATCTACGAGAACCTGATGGTTCAGTCCAACGTGATTCACCAGGCCTGGGTCGCCGGTGTGCGCAAACTGCTGTTTCTGGGTTCGAGTTGCATTTATCCCAAGTTGGCGCCACAACCCATGCGGGAAGACGCCTTGTTGACTGGCGTGCTGGAACCCACCAATGAGCCCTATGCCATCGCCAAAATTGCCGGCATCAAGCTGTGCGAGAGCTACAACCGCCAGTACGGCGTTGACTACCGCAGCGTGATGCCGACCAACTTGTATGGGCCGGGCGACAACTACCACCCGGAAAACTCGCACGTTATTCCCGCGCTGATCCGGCGCTTTCATGAAGCTCAGGTTAGCAAAGCCCCCGCCGTCACGATCTGGGGCAGCGGCACGCCACGGCGCGAATTTTTGTATGTGGATGATATGGCGGAGGCCAGCGTGCATGTGATGAATCTGCCCAAGGTCAGCTACGACGCCAACACGCAGCCGATGCAAAGTCTGATCAATGTTGGCTACGGTGAAGACATCACCATTGCCGAACTGGCGCATGCCGTCGGCCTGGCCGTTGGCTACCAGGGCGGCATTGAATTTGACTCCAGCAAACCGGACGGCACACCGCGCAAACTGATGGACAGTGGTCGACTCAAAGCGCTGGGCTGGCAAGCCCGGGTCAGCCTGTGCGACGGCTTGGCGCTGGCCTACCAGGATTTTTTAAGGCAAACCGCATGAGCACCCAAAAGACCGCTCTCATCACCGGCATCACCGGCCAGGATGGCTCCTACCTGGCGGAACTGCTGCTTGAAAAAGGCTACCTCGTGCACGGAATCAAACGCCGCACCAGCTCTTTCAACACCCAGCGGGTCGACCATATCTACCAGGACCCGCACATAGAAAACGCCAACTTCAGACTGCACTACGGTGACCTCACCGATACCAGCAACCTGATTCGCATCATTCAGGAGACTCAGCCTGACGAGATCTACAACCTGGGTGCCCAGTCCCACGTGGCGGTCAGCTTTGAGAGCCCCGAATACACCGCTGACGTCGACGCCCTGGGCACGCTGCGCATTCTGGAGGCGATTCGCATCCTGAAAATGGAGAAGAAGACCCGCTTCTACCAGGCCTCTACCTCCGAACTCTACGGCCTGGTCCAGGAAACACCGCAGACCGAAACAACGCCGTTCTACCCACGCAGCCCGTACGCCGTGGCCAAGATGTACGCCTACTGGATTACGGTCAACTACCGCGAAGCCTATGGCATCTACGCCTGCAACGGCATCCTGTTCAACCACGAGAGCCCGCGCCGTGGTGAAACCTTTGTCACACGCAAGATCACGCGCGGCCTGGCCAATATCAGCCAGGGACTCGAAGACTGCCTCTATATGGGCAACCTCGATGCACTGCGCGACTGGGGCCATGCCAAGGACTACGTGCAGATGCAGTGGCTCATGCTGCAGCAGGACAAGCCGGAGGACTTCGTGATCGCCACCGGTGTGCAGTACAGCGTGCGTCAGTTCATCGAGAAGGCCGCCACCGCGCTGGGCATACATATCCGCTGGGAAGGGGAAGGTGTCAATGAGGTCGGTTACTGGAACACGCAGGCAGTCGTCCGCATCGACCCACGCTACTTTCGCCCGACCGAAGTGCAGAGCCTGCTCGGGGACCCGACCAAAGCCAAGGAGAGACTGGGCTGGGTCCCGCTGATCACGCTCGATGAAATGGTGCAGGAAATGGTGGCAACCGATCTGGCCGAGGCCAGGAAGCAGTCCCTGTTGAAGCAGCATGGGTACGACATTGCAGTGAGCGCGGAGTGATTTGGCGCAGCAATACGGTCGCGGGAATTGGCCGCCCCTGCACAGCGTTGTCGCAGTAACTGCTGCTTGGAGCGCACGCGCATGAACCCGTTTCGGTACCTGCGACGCCAATCTTTCGATCGTTCGACCGAGGACGGCCGAACCGCAGAGCGCTACCGGCTGGCAGCCTGGGCCACTCTTGCCAACGTGGGCAGCCGGGGTGCCGCCATGGCGGTCATGGTGCTCAGTGTCAGCCTCACAATTCCTTATCTGGGCGCGCCGCGTTTTGGCGTCTGGATGACGGTGGCAAGCTTTGCGACCATGCTCTCGTTTTTGGGTCTGGGTGTTGGTAATGCCCTGACCAACCATGTTGCAGTCCGTGCTGCGCAAGCTGACCCCGCGTTGCTGCGGCGCGCCATCAGTGGCGGTCTGGGTTTCCTGATGCTCATGGGCCTGGTGGCTGGTGCGGGCCTGTTTCTGCTGGCAAGCTTTCTGCCCTGGTCGGGATTGATCAAGGTTGACGATGCCCAACTGCTGCTGGAGGCCAGAGACGCCGCCCGACTGTTTGCACTGCTTTTTGGTTTGAGCCTTTTGACAACGGGTATCCAGAGCGTTTTTGCGGGTCTGCAGCGCAGCTTTGAAGTGCATCTGGCAGCCATGCTGGGCAGTCTGGTTTCACTGCTGGCGCTGGCCCTTGCGGCCGACCGGCAGGCTGGCATCCCGGTGTTGCTGGCGGCAAGCTTCGGCATCCCGCTGCTGTCGATTCTGCTGCTGCTTGTCTTGCTGGCGGGGCGGCGTCTTTTTTCATTTCGTGAGATCGGACTGGCTTTGCCAAAGGAGACCGCCGGGCTGATTCGGATGGGCGGTCTGTTTCTCCTATTGCAGTTGGGCGCCATGATTGGCTGGGGCGCCGACACGTTGATCATTTCCAGTGCGCTGGGACCGGCCCAAGTGGCCGTCTACAGTATGGGGCAGCGGCTGTTCCAGTTTGTCAGTCAACCGCTGGCGATGGTCAACGCGCCTCTTTGGGGGGCCTACGCCGATGCCCAGGCCAAAGGCGATGCCGCCTTCATTCGTCGCACCTTGAAAGCCAGTATGCTTGCGACCGTGGCGGCGTCGCTGATCGGGGTTGCGATTATTTTTGTGGCGAGCCAGTGGCTCTTGTTTCACTGGACTCGTGGCGCGTTGCAGGTGCCGGTTCTTTTGATCGCCGCCATGGCGTGCTGGACCGTTCTGGAATGCTGCGGCGGTGCTTTTGCCATGTTCCTTAATGGCATACACGTCGTGCGGCAACAGGTCGTTGTTGTGACCCTGTTTTGTGTCCTGGTGTTGCCGCTGAAGATCGTTGGTATTGGTCAGTTTGGCCTGATTGCGATCCCGCTGGCGGCAGTGCTGGTTTATTCGCTGACGCACATCTATTTTTATGGTTTTGTTTTTTACTCAAAAATAAGATCATTCGTGACAACCGCAGATTAAGAACATGACATGTCCGGTTTGTTCAGGGCCGATGAAGTCCGCTTTCGAAGCCCAGGTGCTGGGCAAATACCTGGCTCGCTATGAGGTCTGCGCGGGTTGTGGTTTTCTGCGCGCGCACGAGCCGCACTGGCTCGATGAAGCCTACTCCCAGGCCATTGCGGTTGCCGACACGGGATTGCTCAAACGTAACTTCTCGCTGGCTGCCAAGGTGGCCGGTGCGCTTTACTGGGCGCTGGATGAACGCGGCCAGGGGCCCTACCTTGATGTTGCGGGTGGTTTTGGTATCTTGACGCGCCTGTTGCGCGATATGGGTTTCAATTTCTTTTGGGCTGACAAGTACTGTGCCAATTTGCTGGCGCAAGGCTTTGAGTACCGCTCGGAGCTCGGAGCGTGCCATGCCGTCACGGCGATGGAAGTGCTGGAACACCTCACGGACCCGCTGGCATTCATTAACGACGCGCTGCTTAACTCAGGTGCTCAAACCCTGCTGTTCAGTACCGAACTTTATGAAGGGTCGCCGCCGGACCCCGCTGCGTGGTGGTACTACAGTTTGGGAACCGGACAGCACATTGGTTTTTTTCAAAGACGCACACTGGAATTTCTGGGGCGAAGGTTGGGCCTGCATTTGACCAGCGCTAACGGGCTTCACGTTTTGTCAAAAGCAGTCGTCAGCGAACGTCGCCTGGCGCTCGCGACCGGCCGCCTGGCTTCTCTTTGGGGCCCACGCTGGATTGGCCGGCAGTTGGGATCAAAGACCATGAGTGATCACAACGCCTTGCTGCGTGGGTTGGCGTGATGGCGCAACGCGGTGCCTGTTCATGAAGCTTGTTTACGACGCACAGGTTTTTGTCGAACAGGAGTACGGTGGTATCTCCCGTTATATCTGTGCGCTGGCCTCGCAAATGGCGCGCCTGCCGGGTATGGACGTCAAGGTGGTAGCGCCGCTGCACATCAATCGCCACCTCCGGGATTTGCGGCAAGACATTGTGGTGGGCTGCTACGTCCCCCGATTGCCGCGCACGGCCCGCATCATGAAGACGCTGGGTTCGGCCCTGTGCCGGCCGGTTGCCGCCTTGATGCGGCCAGATCTGGTTCATGAAACCTATTACGCAGAGCAAGCGTTGTGTGGTGCCAGAGTGGCGCGGGTTCTGACCGTCTACGACATGATCGAGGAGCGCTTCCCGGAGAGCTTTGTTGCCGGCTACACCCTGACCGAGCGAAAGCGCGCTGCGGTGGCCCGTGCCGACCACATCTTTTGCATCTCGGAGAGCACGCGGTGCGACCTGCTCGACAGGTATCCCGTGTCCGAGGACCGCGTCAGTGTTACTTATCTTGGTTGTGATGCCCTGTCGCAGTCGAGCCTGAGGGCAGCGGAACTGGTCGGGGCAGCCCCTTATATTCTTTACGTGGCAGGTCGCCACGGCTATAAGAACTTTGAAGGACTTCTTAAAGCCTATGCGGCGTCGGACTGGTTGCGCAGTGGCTTTCGCATCGTCTGCTTTGGCACCGCGGGGTTCTCGCCTGAGGAACGCAGCTTGATGTCCCGTCTTGGCGTGAAGGCTGAACAGGTTCTGCATGTCGGAGGCAGTGACGAACGCCTCGCCGCCCTGTACCTGGGCGCGGCGGCTTTGGTCTATCCGTCAAAATACGAGGGTTTCGGGATTCCGCCGCTGGAGGCGATGTCGCTGGATTGTCCGGTGATTTGCAGCAACACCAGTTCGATACCCGAGGTGGTCGGTGAGGCCGGCGAGTATTTTGATCCGATGGATCCAGAGTCCATCCGGGTCTCCATTGAGCGGGTGCTGCAGTCGAGTGAGCGGCGCCAGCAACTGATTGCCTTGGGTCGCGTTCGTTGTGGACTATTTACCTGGGAGCGCTGCGCAGAGCAGACCGCTGCTGTTTACCGGAGGCTAGTGGCATGAAGGCTTTGATTTGTGGTGTTGGGGGGCAGGATGGTGCCTACCTGGCGCGCCTGCTTTTGAGCAAGGGCTATGAAGTTTGGGGGACTTCGCGCGACGCCCAGATGAGCGGGTTTCAAAACTTGCAGGCACTGCAGTTGGTAGAGCGACTCCAACTCTGTTCCATGGCGCCGACCGATTTTCGCAGCGTGCTTTCGGTGCTGGCGAAATGTCAACCGGACGAAGTGTATTTTTTGGCCGGGCAGAGCTCGGTTGGCTTGTCGTTTGAACAACCCGTTGAAACGCTGGAAAGTATCACGGTGGGTACGCTCAATATGCTGGAGGCGATCCGGTTTTTGGGCGGCAGGATCAAGCTCTACCACGCCAGTTCCAGCGAATGCTTTGGGGATGTTGGCCAAAGACCTGCCGACGAAAGCACACCCTTTCATCCGCGCAGCCCTTACGCCGTTGCAAAAGCCTCGGCACACTGGATGGTGGCCAATTACCGGGAGGCTTATGGTTTGTTTGTCTGTAATGGCATCCTGTTCAACCACGAGTCCCCGCTGCGTCCGGCACGTTTTGTGACGCGCAAGATTATCGACAGCGCGGTGCGGATCGCGCGCGGGTCGGAAGAAAAACTGGTGCTCGGGCGTCTGAATATCGTGCGCGACTGGGGCTTCGCACCTGAGTATGTGGATGCGATGTGGCGCATGCTGCAGCAGGAGCAGCCAGAAGATTTTGTCATCGCCACGGGTAGCTCGGCATCGCTGGAAGATTTCGTTCGAATTGCTTTTATGAACCTTGACCTGGATTGGTCCGCGTATGTGGTGAGCGATCAACGGTTTTTTCGGCCCTCGGACATTGACTGGAGCCAGGGCAATCCGGAACGTGCCAGCAAGCGTCTCGGATGGGAGGCGAAAACCAGGATGCCCGAGTTGGTCAAGCTAATGCTTGATGCCGCCGGTAAGGGCCTGGATTTGACGCCGCCGGACAAGAAGACCGGTGCAACATGATTCGTGAAGGGCGGCCGCTGTTCAGTGTGGTCATCGCTGTTTACGACGGCGAGTCCACCTTGCAGCAATGCCTTGACAGCGTCCTTGGGCAGAGTTACCGCGATACGGAACTGATCGTTATTGACGGCGGCTCAAAGGACGGCACGCTTGATTTGCTGAAGAAGAATTCGCAGCAGATTCGCTATTGGATTTCCGAGCCGGACCGTGGCATTTACCACGCCTGGAACAAGGCCCTGGCGCAGGCCAAAGGGGAGTGGATCTGCTTTCTGGGCGCTGACGATTTTCTGTGGGATGAACAAGTGCTGTCGCGCGTTGCCAATCAGTTGGCGCAAGTGCCCGACGATATCAATGTGGTTTACAGCCAGGTCAGCCTGCTCGGCGCCGATGCGGGCGTGCTGTACTCGATTGGTGAGCCCTGGCCGCAGGTGCGGGAACGATTCAGGCAACTGATGTGCATACCGCATCCATCGGTACTGCACCGCAGTCAATTGTTCAAGAAACATGGTGTTTTCGATGAGTCGTTTCGCATTGCCGGCGATTACGAGTTGTTACTGCGCGAGTTGAAAACAAAGGATGCTTTCTTCATGCCCGACATCATCTTCTCTGCCATGCGTCAGGGTGGCGTTAGCAGCGCGCTTGGCGCGACGCTGGTGGCTTTGCGTGAGGTCCGGGCGGCGCAGCGCAAGAACGGATTGAGGTGGCCGGGTCGGGTCTGGCTGTTGGCGCTGGGCCGTGCCTACCTGCGCGCGCTGTCGAGGATTGTGCTGGGTGAAAAGAGAACACGGGTCATGCTTGACTGGGGCCGACGGCTCCGGGGTTTGCCTGGGCACTGGACCAAGGCATGATGGGACAAGACCTGTCGGCACCGGTTAGCGTGGTGATACCTTGTTATCGCTGCAGTCTGACGATAGGGCGCGCGCTCGCGTCCGTCGTGCAGCAGTCCCTGAAGCCGGCTGAAGTTATTTTGATTGACGATGCCAGCGGGGATGAAACATGGAATGTGCTGAGGACAATGGAAAGCACTTATCCGGGCTGGGTGCGGGCCATTCAATTGAAGAGTAACCGCGGGGCCGCTTCTGCACGCAATGCGGGATGGGCTGCGGCCAAGCAGCCTTTTATCGCATTTCTTGACGCCGACGATGCCTGGCACCCGGAAAAAATTGCGATTCAATACGAGTACATGAAGCGTCATCCGCAAGTTGTGCTCAGCGGCCATCAGCATCGGGTGCTCACGCAAATGGATGCCAGACTCGAGTGGATGCTGGGCCAAGGGGCGGAAAAGCCCATCCACAAGTGGCAACTGCTTTTGGAGAATCAATTCGTAACCCCCTCGGTTATGCTGCGCGCTGATATCCCGCAACGCTTTGCCGAAGGCCGACGCTATATGGAAGATCGCTTGCTATGGCTTGAGATTGTTTGTGGCGGCGCCGCCGTTGTGCTGCTTAATGTTGACCTGGCGGCCACCTACAAGTTGCCCTATGGATCGGCTGGTCTGAGTTCCAATCTATGGCAGATGGCCCGATCCGATATTGATAATTACCGTGTCTTGCGAAGGTCTGGCGCACTGTCATGGTTGACTTCCCTTTTTTTAATGGTGTTTTCGATATTGAAGTTCGTGCGAAGAATGGGTCTCGTCCTGGTCTGGCGCACGAGTGGACGAGGTTAAGGCATGAGGTTTGATACCCCGCAGAATCAAACGGATGTCTTGCCAGGTTTGCAGCATCAAACCCAGGCAGCCACGCCGCGCTTCGCAGTATGTTTGGCAGCCTATAACGGCATGGCTTTCATCGCGGAGCAAATTGAATCGATACTGGGCCAGTCGAACGTTGTGTTGCAGTTGTTTATCAGTGTGGATCAATCGATCGACGGCACCGAGGACCGGTTGACAGATTGGGCAAAAATCGATTCGCGATTGACCCTGCTGCCGTTTGGGCGTCGTTTTGGTGGCGCTGCGCCCAATTTTTACCGACTCCTGCGCGAAGTCGATCTGAGCGGCTTTGATTATGTGTGTTTCGCCGATCAGGATGATCTCTGGCATGGCGAGAAGTTGTGGCGGGCCAGCCAATTAATGACGCGCAAAGGTGCCGTCGGGTATTCGAGCAATCTCACCGCTTTTTGGCCGTCTGGCAAAGAGCGCTACATCAATAAAGCCTGGCCGCAGCGGGAATGGGATTATTTGTTTGAGTCGGCAGGTCCGGGTTGCACCTACGTTCTCGATCGTGGTTTGGCGCTAGCCGTGCAGACCTTGGTGCGTGGTGCGAACGAGAAATTGCTGCGCATTGATTTTCATGATTGGCTTGTCTATGCATTTGCGCGCTCGCGCAATCAGACCTGGATCATCGATGATTGGTCGAGCCTGAAATACCGGCAACATGGTCAAAATCAGATCGGCGTCAATGCCGGATGGCAGCCGTTCCGGTTGCGCGCACAAAAGATTCTGAACGGATACGGTTTCGAGCAGGCGCGCCTGATAGCCGATGTTATCGGCGTGTCGTCATTGCCGATTGTGGAAAAGGGTTTGCGCGGCGGGCGTTTTGGCTGTTTGTGGCTGGCATTGCAGGCCCGGCAGTGTCGACGAAAGCCGTTGGAGCAGTTGTGGTTCTTTTTTTCCTGCTTGGCCTTGGCGTTGTTCAAGCCGGTTGCCAAGGGTGACGCATGATGCGGCGGATTCTGGTGACCGGCGCTTCTGGTTTTGTCGGACACGCTCTGGTTTCCCGATTGGTTGCGCTTGACAATTGCCAGGTGATCGCGATGACGCGCGTGAATCCCGGCAATCCGGTTTCTGGTGCCATCTACCGACCGGTCGGAGACTTGGCCTTGCAGATGCATTGGCCGCAGGAGTTGGTGGGTGTCGACACAATTGTGCATGCGGCCGCACGCGTGCATATCATCAACGACCGATCGGCCCGCTCCATCCATGAATTTGAACGGATTAACGTCACGCCAAGCTTGCAATTGGCGCGGCACGCCGCAGCAATGGGTGTGCGGCGTCTGGTCTTCCTGAGTTCCATTGGTGTCAATGGCGTTCAAACTGGCGTAGCAACGGCCTTCACGGAAACCGACAAGCCCAATCCGCACAATGCTTACGCACTGTCGAAACTGAAGGCCGAACGTGGCTTGCTTGAGATCGCGGCTGCGACAGGGCTGGAATTGGTGATCATCCGCCCGCCCCTGGTTTACGGCCCTGGCGTGCGAGCCAACTTTGCTGCCTTGATGCATGCGGTGCAAAACGGCTGGCCGCTGCCATTGGGCGCCGTGCGCAACCGCCGCAGTCTGGTGGCACTGGACAACCTGGTTGATTTCATTTTGACCTGCATCGATCATCCGCAGGCCACCAACCAGACCTTTCTGGTCAGTGACGGGCAGGATGTATCAAGCCCTGAACTGGTGCGCGGCCTGGCGCACGCAGCGGGGGTGTCAGCGCGTCTGGTGCCGGTGCCACCCTGGGCTTTGTGGGCCGTTGCGGCTGTGTTTGGCAAGCGCGAGTTCATGCAACGCTTGTGTGGCAGTTTGCGGGTCGATATTTCAAAGGCAAACAAAGTGCTGGGTTGGGCGCCACGGATTTCCGTTGAGGAGGGCTTGCGGCGTGCGGTTGTGGGCATACAAAGGCCATGACTGCACGATTCAATACCGCTACCGCTACCGATTTTCGGATAGATAATCCCGATTCCGATGCAGTGAAACCAATCAGCAATAGGTGCTCACAGGGTTTTGCCGCCTACCATCATCAGAAATTTCGTTGCGCCGTCAGCTCCTGTGCAACAGCTTCGAGATACCATGAAACGCGCCCTTGATCTGATATTCGCGCTGGTTGCGCTTATATTAATCCTGCTGCCACTTGCGTTGCTTGCCCTGGCAGTGCGCCTGACATCAAACGGTCCGATACTTTACTGGTCCGATCGGGTCGGGCGCGATAATTTGATTTTCAAAATGCCCAAGTTTCGCAGCATGCGCGTTGACACGCCTGCTTTGGCGACGCATTTGCTTGGTGATCCCAAGGCGTATCTGACCGTGATTGGCAGTTTCCTGCGCAAGAGCAGCCTGGATGAACTGCCACAGTTATGGAGCATCATCCGCGGGGATATGAGTTTCGTCGGCCCAAGACCTGCCTTGTTCAATCAGTATGATTTGATTGAGGCGCGCACTCAATATGGTGTACATAAACTGATGCCCGGTCTGACCGGTTGGGCGCAGATTAATGGGCGTGATGAATTGCCAATTCTCCAAAAGGTGGCGCTGGATGTGGAGTATCTTGCGAGACGTTCCTTCTGGTTTGATATGAAGATACTATTTCTGACCGTTATAAAGGTGCTGACACGGGATAATGTGGCGCATTAGATGCATAATATGCCGTCTGCACGGTGCAGGACTATTAATTTAAACGGAAGGACACTTACCATGAGTAATCTGATCGATATTCAAGGACAGATCGAGAAATTGCAGAAACAGGCTGCTGAAATCAAGAGCCGCGAGTTTGACAAAACCGTGCAGGAGATTCTGGCCAAGATGAAGGCTTTTGGCATCACGCTGAAAGATTTGCAGCCCGGCAAGGCACGTGGTGCCAAAGGCAAATCAAAAGCTGCGGCTGGCGCCAAAAGCGCAGGCGTCAAAGGTGTGAAGAAAGCCAAAGGTGCGGCTGTGGTGGCCGCCAAATTCAAGGGGCCAAACGGTGAAACCTGGAGTGGCCGGGGCTTGGCACCGCGCTGGTTGGCCGCTCTGCTTGCGCAGGGGCGTAGCAAGGAAGAATTCGCGATCAAGAACTGAAAGTGCTCGAAAGCCAGTGCGGTTCAGTCTGTTGAACTGTCACTGGCCTGCGTGGGTATGATTCAATCCAGTATCCCCCACACCTCGAAATAATCTCTACGATGACTGACGTTAGCAAAATCCTTCCGCGCGAGAAAGCTGAAATCCTGGCTCAGGCGCTGCCCTATATCCGTAAATTCCATGGAAAAACCATGGTCATCAAGTACGGTGGCAATGCCATGACCGATCCGGATTTGCAGGCCGACTTTGCCGAAGACGTGGTCCTGCTCAAACTGGTCGGCATCAACCCGGTAGTGGTCCACGGTGGTGGTCCGCAGATCGAGACCGCCCTCAAGCGGCTCGGGAAGAAGGGCGAATTTGTCCAGGGCATGCGGGTAACCGATGCTGAAACCATGGAAGTGGTGGAGTGGGTGCTTGCTGGTGAAGTTCAGCAGGACATCGTGGGGCTGATCAACCAGGCCGGGGGCAAGGCGGTCGGTCTGACCGGTCGTGACGGCGGCATGATTCGCGCGCAAAAGCTCAGGATGGTTGACAACAACGACCCGAGCAAGGAGCACGACGTGGGTCAGGTTGGCGACATCGTCAGTGTTGATCCGAGCGTCGTCAAGGCCTTGCAGGATGACGCCTTTATTCCGGTCATCAGTCCGATCGGGTTTGGTGAAAATAATGAGAGTTACAACATCAACGCCGATGTTGTGGCAGCCAAACTGGCCACCGTCCTGAAAGCCGAAAAACTTCTGATGCTGACCAATATCAGCGGCGTACTGGACAAGGCAGGCAATCTGCTGACCAACCTGAGCGCGCGCCAGATTGATGAACTTTTTGCCGACGGCACGATTGGCGGTGGCATGCTACCGAAAATCAGTGGGGCCCTGGACGCTGCCAAGAGCGGTGTCAACTCGGTTCACATCATCGACGGACGGGTGCCGCATGTGCTGTTGCTTGAGATCCTGACCGATCAGGCGTTTGGGACGATGATCCGGTCAAAGTAGATTGCCCGCAGGCGCCGCACTGTGTAGTGCCCAGCCCCCTCGAAAACCCTCGGGTCGGCTGTGCGAGAATGAATTTATCATTCTGCCTGTGACCATGTCTGACGTCGAATCCTCCCCTCCGGTGCCTGCCACAAGTTCTGTGGCTGTTGAACGCGTCTCGGCGCCACGCAAGCGCCCCAAGCCTGGTGAGCGCCGGGTGCAGATATTGCAGGCACTGGCGAGCATGTTGGAGCAGCCGGGGTCCGAGCGCATCACCACTGCGGCTTTGGCGGCGAGGCTGGATGTGAGCGAGGCGGCCTTGTACCGCCACTTTGCCAGCAAGGCGCAAATGTTTGAAGGTCTGATCGAATTTATCGAGCAGACCGTTTTTTCGCTGGTAAACCAGATTGCTGATCGTGAGAGTTCGACAGAGCCACTGGCCGGGATGCCTGACGCCGGCGCCGGGCGCCGCCAGGCGATCAAGGTGGTCACCATGCTGATGCAGTTCGCGGAAAAGAATCCCGGCATGACGCGTGTCATGGTGGGCGATGCGCTGGTATTCGAAAACGAACGCCTGCAGCAACGCATGAACCAGTTTTTTGACAAGATTGAAGCCACTCTCAAGCAGAGTCTGCGCAGCAGTGCCGAGTCGGGTGGTTCGGCGACACCCAGTGTCGATACGCAGGTGCGGGCTTCGGTCCTCACTGCTTTTCTGGTGGGACGCTTGCAGCGCTTTGCGCGCTCGGGTTTCAGGCGCCTGCCTTCAGAACATCTGGAAGCCAGCCTGGCGCTGATTCTTTGACTGCGGGTAAACCCGCGCTACCCTTAGAAAATTCCCTCTAGAAACGGATGCTGCCGTCGGATGGCGGCGCAAATGATGCAAAATAGCACGATCGTTCTATTTTGCATCCTATGGCTCCGTCTGAAACCGCTGTTAAACCTTTCGTCAAACAAACCCGCAGGGTTACCGACGGCGGGCGCGCATTACAAAAAGGTGAGCAAACAAAGCAGGCCATCATTGACGCTGCCCTTGGTTTGGCAGCGCAGATCGGACTGGAAGGCCTGAGCATTGGCGCACTGGCTGAAGTGATGCGGATGAGCAAGTCTGGCGTATTTGCCCACTTTGGTTCGCGTGAAGAACTCCAGATTTCCGTGATTCGCGAGTATTACGCCCGTTTTTCCGACGAGATCTTCGTGCCGGCGATGAAAGAAGCCCGTGGATTGCCTCGGGTGCGCGCATTGTTTGACAACTGGATGAAGCGGGTCACCGTCGAATTGCAGTCGGGATGCATTTTCATTAGCGGCGCTGTCGAGTTTGATGACCGTCCGGGACCGGTGCGCGATGCCTTGGCGGGTTCGGTCCGGATCTGGCTGGAGGCCATGTACCGTGCCGTCGTTCAGGCCAAGGAAGAAGGACAACTCAATCCCGATGCCGACGAGGAGCAGATGGCCTTCGAGATCCACGGACTTATTCTCGCGCTGCACTATGAAGCTCGATTTTTAAAGAACCCCGAGGCGATCAATCACGCCAACAAGGGCTTCGAGAATATTCTCGCGCGCGACGGCAAGAAAGCCGTCGCTGCATCACCTGTTTCCGAAAAACAAAACCCACACACCAAGGAGTAGCCAGCATGCCCACCTATACCCCCCCCCTTCGCGATATGCAATTTGTCATGCACGAAATGCTCAAGGTGACTGAGGATTTCAAGCAGATGCCGCTCTATGCCGACATGGATGCGGAAACGATCAATGCGGTACTGGAGGAAGGCGGAAAGTTCGCAGCCGAGGTCATTTTCCCGCTCAATGTCAGCGGTGACGCTGAGGGTTGCGGGTACGACGCAGTGACCCATGCTGTGACGACGCCCAAAGGCTTCAAGGAAGCCTATCGCCAGTACATCGATGCCGGTTGGGCCGCGTTGGCCTGCGACCCCGAGTTCGGCGGCCAGGGCTTGCCGCTGGTGGTCAACCAGTGCTTTTATGAAATGCTTAACAGCGCCAATCAGGCCTGGACCATGTACCCTGGTCTCACGCATGGTGCCTACGCCTCTCTCATTTCGCATGGCACGCCGGAACAAAAGCAGACCTATCTGCCCAAGATGATCAGCGGCGAGTGGACCGGCACCATGTGCCTGACCGAAGCGCATTGCGGCACGGACCTGGGCCTGATGCGCACCAAGGCCGAGCCGCAGGCTGATGGCACATTCAAGCTTACCGGCAACAAAATCTTCATCAGCGCCGGTGAACAGGACATGACGGCAAACATCATTCACCTGGTGCTGGCGCGACTGCCCGATGCCCCTCCCGGCATCAAAGGGGTCAGCCTGTTCA
>SESG01001958.1_pt1 | contig 15894 bp, 15 predicted proteins | sample 3171421 | NCBI WGS metagenome assembly SESG01 (sample SAMN10866946, study PRJNA518727) | freshwater metagenome | biome: subpolar coniferous forest; feature: holomictic lake; material: water; isolation source: holomictic Lake 227, 6 m and 8 m depth | place: Canada: near Kenora, Ontario | collected... | reverse complement strand
AGGAGGCCGGCCCCACCAACACCTGGGTCGCCCCCGCCGAGATGTACGCGAAGATGCGCGGCCTCTTCGCCGGCTGCATGAAGGGGCGCACGATGTACGTGACGCCCTACGTGATGGGGCCCGCCGACTCGCCGTTCGCGAAGGTCGGCATCGAGCTCACCGACTCGGTCTACGTGGCGCTCAACATGGGCACCATGACCCGCATGGGCAAGGTGGCCATCGACCGGCTCGCCGACAAGAACGACTTCAACAAGGGGCTCCACGCGGTCGCCGAGTGCGATCCCGAGAAGCGCTTCATCTGCCACTTCCCCCAGGACAACACCATCTGGTCGGTGGGCTCGGGCTACGGCGGCAACGCGCTGCTCGGCAAGAAGTGCCTGGCGCTCCGCATCGGGTCCTACCTGGCGAAGAAGGAGGGCTGGCTCGCGGAGCACATGCTCATCCTCGAGGCCGAGAGCCCCCAGGGCGAGATCAGCTACGTGGCGGCCGCCTTCCCGTCGGCGTGCGGCAAGACCAACTTCGCGATGCTCATCCCGCCCGCGACCTTCGAAGGCTGGAAGATCCGCACCGTGGGCGACGACATCGCCTGGATGCGCGTCGGCCCCGACGGCCGCCTCTGGGCCGTGAACCCCGAGGCCGGCTACTTCGGCGTGGTCCCGGGCACGAACAACAAGACCAACCCGAACGCCATGGCGAGCATCACCAAGGACACGTTCTTCACGAACGTGGCCCGCACCGCCGACGGCGACGTCTGGTGGGAGGGTCACGACGGCGCGCCGCCCGAGACCTGCATCGACTGGAAGGGCGACGTCTGGAAGCGCGGCAGCACCGAGAAGGCGGCCCATCCCAACAGCCGCTTCACCGCTCCCATGGCGAACAACCCGGCCCTGTCCCGGTTCGCGAACGACCCGCGGGGCGTGCCCATCAGCGCCATCATCTTCGGCGGTCGCCGGGCCACCACGGTCCCGCTCGTGCTCCAGTCCTTCAACTGGACCCACGGCGTCTACCTGGGCGCCACCATGGGCTCCGAGACCACCGCCGCCGCCACCAGCGCGGTGGGCGTGGTCCGCCGCGATCCCATGGCCATGCTGCCCTTCATCGGCTACGACGCCGGGAGCTACCTGCAGCACTGGCTCGACATGCAGGACCGCATCCCCAACCCGCCCAAGATCTTCATGGTGAACTGGTTCCGGAAGGGCTCGGACGGCAAGTTCCTCTGGCCGGGCTACGGGGACAACATGCGGGTCCTCAAGTGGATCCTCGACCGCTCCCACGGCCGGACCAACGCCCAGGAGACGGTGCTCGGCTGGGTGCCCTTCGCGGGCGACCTCGACGTCGCGGGCCTCGACGTCGCGCCCGGGGCGCTCGAGCAGGCCACCCACCTCGACATGGGCGAGTGGGAGTACGAGCTCAACGACACCAAGGAGTGGTTCGACAAGCTCGGGAAGACGCTCCCCGTGCAGCTCGAGCTGGAGCGGCAGATGCTCCTCGCCTCGGTGAAGAACGCACGGGCGGTGGCGGCCGGGAAGAAGTAGATCCCGGGCGTGTGCACGCTCGCACTCGCCTTCCACACCGACCGGCGCTGGCCGCTCGTCGTCGCAGCCAACCGCGACGAGCGGCTCCACCGCCCCTCCGAGGGCTGGGCGCTCCGGGAAGTCCCGGGCGCCCCGCGCCTCGCCGCCCCGCGCGACGCCGTCGCCGGTGGCACCTGGATCGGCGTGAGCGCCTCCGGGATCTTCGCCGGCATCACCAACTTCCACGCCTCGCCGGGCCACCCGCCCGATCCGTCCCGCCGGAGCCGTGGCGCGCTCGTCTCCGGCGCGCTCGGTCAGCCGTCGGTGGCCGCCGCGCGGGAGGCGTTCGCCCGCACCGATCCCTCCGCCTACAACCCCTTCCACCTGATGGTCGCCGATCCCCGGGAGGCGTTCCTCTGGTGGTTCGACGGGGACGGCTCGGACCTCGTGGAGCTGGGGCCCGGGCTGCACGTGGCCACCGAGCGCTCCCCGTTCGGCCGCGATCCCCGCGGAGAGGCGATGCGAGCCCGGTGGCCGGTCGATCCGTCCCCTCCCCGCCTTCGCGAGCTGCTCGGGAGCCACGCGGCCCCGCCCAGGCCGGGCGTCTGCATCCACCTGGGCGACGTCTACGGCACCCGCTCCTCGGCGGTGATCCGGCTCGCGCCGGCGCTCCAGCACTCGGAGCTCTTCGTGGCCGACGGTCCCCCCTGCACCGCGCCCTTCGAGGATCGCTCCGACCTCCTCGTGAACCTCTCCCGCTCGGCTTGACGGCGGCCCCTCGCGCCGACATCTATCCGCCATGGGACTTCTCGACCGGATCACCCTCCGCCCCCCGCCCACCCCTCCGCCCGAGGCCATCGACCGGAACGCCCGGGGCGAGATCGAGATCTCCTGGCCCGGCGGCCGGGTCGTCATCCTTCCCGCATTCACCCTTCGTGATCTGTGCCCCTGCGCGGAGTGCATCGAGGAGGGAACGGGGAAGAAGATCCTCGACCCCTCCACCATCCCGCTCGACATCCGCGCGGACCGGATCGACCCGGTGGGCAACTACGCCGTCCAGTTTCGCTGGTCGGACGGCCACGAGACCGGGCTCTACACCTGGGATTTGCTGGGCCGGGCCTCCGGACTGTGAACCGTGCGCCCCCGCGGGGGCGCGCTACCCGCGGCGCTTGCGGGACATGGCGCGGTCGATCTCGCGGCGGCTCTCCCGCTCGGCGATGTGATCGCGACGGTCCTCGTGGGTCTTCCCGCGCCCGAGCCCCAGCTCCACCTTGGCCCATCCGGCCCGGAAGTAGAGGGACATGGCGACCAGCGTGTACCCCCGCTGCTCGAGCTTTCCGCGCAGCTTGTCGATCTCGGCCCGGCGCAGGAGGAGCCGCCGCTCCCGCAGCGGCACGTGGCCGAAGGCGGCGGCCGCCTTGTACTCGCCGATGCGGCAGTTGAAGAGCCACAGGTCGTCGCCGCGCAGCGCCCCGTAGGCGTCGGAGAGCGCCACGTTGCTCTCGCGGAGCGACTTCACCTCGCTCCCGGTGAGCACGAGCCCCGCCTCGACCCGCTCCTCGATGTCGTAGTCGAAGACCGCCCGCTTGTTCCGGGCGACCACCTGGACGTCGTCGGGGTCGGCCTTCCCGCCCTTGCCGCCCTTCTTCACGGCAGGGCCACGTTGTCGATGAGCCGGGTTCGACCGAGGAATGCGGCGACGAGGAGGCGCGTCCCGGGAACGGCCCGCTCCACCGCGCGGAGGGTCTCCGGGTGTGCGAGATCCACGTAGTCGATCCGGAGGCCGGCCGCCTCGATCGCCTCCCGGACCGCCGACGCGAGCCGCCCCGGGTCTCGCTCGCCCTGGCCGGCGCGACGCTGCGCATCCCCGAGGGCGCGGGAGATGGCCACGGCGCGTTGCCGCTCCTCGGCCGAGAGGTAGGCGTTGCGGGACGACATGGCGAGGCCGTCCGGCTCCCGGATGATGGGCATCCCCACCACCTCGACGCCCATGTCGAGGTCGGCGGCCATGCGGCGCAGGACCTGGAATTGCTGCCAGTCCTTGTCGCCGAAGAGGGCCACGTGGGGGCGGGAGAGGCCGAAGAGCTTCGCCACCACGGTGGCCACGCCGCGGAAGTGGCCGGGGCGCCGGTCGCCGCAGAGCCCCTTCGAGACCTGCTCGACGTCCACCCAGGTCTGGAAGCCCTCCGGGTAGATGGCCGACGGATCGTCCGGTGCGAGGACGATGTCGATGCCGGCCCTTCCGCATTTGGCCAGGTCCCCCTCGAGGTCGCGGGGATAGCGCGCCAGGTCCTCGCCGGGGCCGAACTGGGCGGGGTTCACGAAGATGGTGGCGAGCGCGAGTCCGGGGCGCCCACCCTCGTCGGCGCGGCGCCGTGCCTCGTGCATGAGGGAGAGGTGCCCCTCGTGCAGGTAGCCCATGGTGGGCACGAGCGCGATGCGGGTTCCGGCGTCGCGCGATGCGATGCAGCGACGCTGCCACGCGGCCGGGTCGCGGATGAGCTCGGGAAGGGACATGGACGTCTGTAACTAAACCGGCGCCCCCACCACGGCGTGGTCGTCGTCGGCGGCCGGCTGCTGCGGGACCACCTGCAGGAGCCGAAGCGACGGTGCGTGGAAGCTGTGCTCCTCGGCGGGGAAGGTTCCGGCCTTCACCTCGGCCACGTAGGCCTCGACACCGGCGGCCACCGCCGGCCCCAGCTCGGCGAAGCGCTTCACGAACTTTGGCTTGAACTCGGTCTCGAGCCCGAGGAGGTCGTGGTAGACGAGCACCTGGCCGTCCGTGTGCGGACCGGCGCCGATGCCGATGGTGGGAATCCCCACCTGGCCGGTGACGAGCCGGGCCAGCTCGGCGGGGATGCACTCGAGCACCACCGCGTAGCAGCCGGCGGCCTCCAGGGCATGGACGTCCTGGATGAGCTTCTGGGCCGCGTCGCCGTCCCGCCCCTGGACCACGTATCCGCCCAGCTTGTGGACCGACTGGGGCGTGAGGCCGACGTGCCCCATGACCGGGATGCCGGCGCGGATGATGCGCACGATCACGTCGGCGTACTCGGCGCCTCCCTCCAGCTTCACCGCCTCCACGCCTCCCTCCGCGGCGAGCCGCATGGCGTTCTTGACCGCCTCGTCGGTGCTGGCCTGGTAGCTGCCGAAGGGCATGTCGCCGACCAGGTGGGCGCGGCTGCCGCTTCGGGCCAGGCCACGCCGCACCGAGGCGCAGTGGTAGATCATCTGCTCGAGGGTGACGGGCAGGGTGGACTCGTGCCCCTGCATCACCATGCCCACCGAGTCGCCGACCAGCACCACGTCGACCCCGCCGCGGTCCACGAGGCGCGCGCTGGTGGAGTCGTATGCGGTGACGACGGCGATGCGTTCGCCGGCGCCCTTCATGCGGCGGAGCTCGTTGACGGTCACGCGCTTCTTGGGCGCGGTCTGGCTGGACATGGCGCTTCGCCTCCGGTGTAGGCCCCGGTTTCGGGGTCCCGCCCTTCGGGAAGGGAGAAATCTACCTCGCCGCGGCCGATCTGCGCCACGTTTTCCCGATCAGGCGCCGCGCCCTGCCAGGCTGAAGTGGAGCCGTCCGCGCCGGTGACGCTGGATCTCGCGCACCAGCGGGTCCATGTCCCCCTCGTCGGCGAGGTCGATATCGCTCGTGTTGACGACGAGGAGCGGCGTCTCCTCGTAGTGGAAGAAGAAGTCGCCGTAGGCCCGGCTGACCGTGTCCAGGTAGTCGGCGGCCACCCCCCGCTCGAAATCGCGGCCCCGCTTGCGGATCCGGGCCTGCAGCACCTCCGGGCGCGCCTGGAGGTAGACCACCAGGTCGGGCTTCACCACCCGTGCCCCCAGCACCTGCCAGATGCGCTCGTAGAGCGCGAGCTCGTTGGGCTGGAGCGTCAGGCTCGCGAAGATGCGGTCCTTCGCGAAGAGGTAGTCGGCGACCGTGACCTGGCTGAAGAGTTCCTGCTGGAAAAGCTCCTGCTGCTGCTGGAAGCGGGAGAGCAGGAAGAAGATCTGGGCCTGGAACGCGTGCTTCTTCTGGTCCTGGTAGAAGGCCGGGAGAAACGGGTTTTCCTCCACCGCCTCCAGGATGACCCGCCCCCCCAGCCGGTCGGCGAGCGCGGCCGCGAGCGTGGTCTTGCCGACGCCGATCGGCCCCTCGATGGCGATGTACCTCGCTTTTTCCATCGTCGTTGCGCGAGCTTGCCACACGGGCTCTGGTGTGTCCACGCAGCGGGATGACCCGGCGTTCCTTGACCACGTAACGTCACGGCATGTATGGTCACGCGATTCGACGTCATGGCAGTTGAGGTGGAGGCAGCATGGGGGTTGGGCGGCGTGGGCCGGGGGCGGGTGTGGGAACGGTGAAGGGATCGACCGCGGACGGCGCGGTCGATCCGGCCTACCAGCGGGCGATCCTCAAGATCGCCATCGAGCTCCGCAAGCCGGGCGCGAAGAGTTACGACGACGTCGTGAACGGGACGGTCCAGGCGATGAGGCTCGATGGCGAGGCCTTCCGGAAGTACCTGGGCGAGAACGGGGCGCGCAACATGAGCCTCCTCCTGGCCACGGCGCGGGCCGCGGGCATCTAGCGCGGCGCGGGGAATGGGCGCCCCTCCGGCGGGGGGCGTGGCGGCGGCGGGCGGCGGATCTCTGGCGGGGCGCCCAGCTTTTCACGATCAGTACACTTCGGTGCGCGCGTCCTCTACGAGCGGCGCTTCGCGTCGATCTCGCGCGCCAGCTCCTCCAGCCGGGTCTCCCGGGAGGGGGCCTGCTCCGCGCCCTTCTCCTCCGAGCGCTTGCCGGTGAAGTGCGCCGCGCCGGGGGCCCAGCCGGGGGTCACGGTCGCGGCCAGGTCCTGGGCCGAGCGGTGGAAGAGGTTGACGATCGGCTGGACGGCGGTCCGGGCCGTGAGGAAGAGGCCGATGAAGGGGAGGAAGACCACCATGAGGCCGCCGAGCACCGGCATGAGGAGCAGCGCCGCCGCGGTGGAGAGCCGGACGTAGTGCTCGGAAGCGGAGCCGGGGAGGCGCTGACCGTCCTTCTCGACGGGGAAGATCTCCCAGTTGCTCTTCGAGAGGTAGTAGCCGCCCTGCACCGCGCTGCTTCCGTTGAACGTCGTCATGGCCCCTGCTCCTTCACTCCGGGTTTGGATGCTCTCTTCACGGAGGAGTGTCGTCGATCGCGGCTCGCGGCGATATTGGGCGGATCCCCCGGTTGGCGGGGAAAAACTCCCGAACCCATCCGGGGCGTCCGCGGCCGGCCCGAGCGCCTGGTCGATGGCCTCCCACTCCTCCACGGTGAGCGTCTCCCCTCGCCTCCCCCCGTCGACACCGGCCACGCGCAGCGCCTCCTCGACGACCTCGCGCGGCGCGATCCGGGCCGCCTGCAGCGCGTTCCGCAGCGTCTTGCGCCGCTGCCCGAACCCCGCCTTCACCAGGAGTCGAAAGCGCGCCGGATCCCGATCGCGCGGTTCCCGCCCGTGCAGGTCGATGCGCACCACCGCGCTGTCCACGCGCGGCGGCGGGTGGAAGGCCCCGCGCGGGACGATGCGATCGATCTCCACCGTGCCCCGCTGCTGGAGCAGGACCGAGAGCAGCCCCCACTCCTTCGTGCCCGGCCCGGCGGCGAGCCGCTCCGCCACCTCGCGCTGGACCAGAAGCACCGCGCGTGACACGTCGCCGGCCTGGTCGAGCAGCGAGAAGAGGATGGGGCTCGTCAGGTGGTAGGGGATGTTGCCGGCCACCGCCACGCGCCCCGCCACGCCCCCACCCGGCGCCTGCGCCGCCAGCTCCGCGAAGGCGGCCCGGGCGGCATCGGCCTCCACGATCCGGACCGTCTCCCCCATCTCGGCGCGGAGGACCACGGCCATGTCCCGGTCCCGCTCCACCGCCACCACCCGCGCACCGTGGGCGACGAGCCGTTCGGTCAGGTGGCCGAGCCCGGCACCGAGCTCCACCACCACCTCGCCGGGCCGCTCCACGGCCAGCCGTGCGATCCCGTCCAGGATCGACTCGTCGGAGAGGAAGTTCTGACCCCAGCTCTTCTTGGCCCGGAGACCGTGCTTGTCGAGGAGCGCGCGGGGCGAGGGGTGGGGCACGTCAGGCCACCGTTCCGAGCCGCCAGCCCGCGTCGGCCTCGAGCGAGGGTCCAGCCCGCTCCCCACGGAGCAGCGCCTGCGTGCCCGCCACCGCGACCATGGCCGCGTTGTCGGTGCAGTGGCGCGGCGGCGGCAGGAAGACCCTCATCCCCTCGTACTCGGCGGCCCGCTCCGTGACCACCTGGCGCAGCCGACCGTTGGCGGCCACGCCGCCGGAGAGCACCACCCGGTCGAGCTGGAGCTCCCGGGCGGCGCGGAAGAGCTTGGCGGCGAGCGCGCCCACGATGGCCTCCTGGTAGCTCGCGCACAGGTCGGCGAGCCCCTGCCCCTCGGGAACGCCGTGGGTCCGCACGTGGTGGAGGAGCGCGGTCTTGAGCCCGGAGAAGCTGAAGGCGAGCGGACCTCCCTTCACGATGGCGCGAGGAAATTTCACTGCAAGTGAATTTCCCGTCCCGGCGATCCGGTCGATGGCGACCCCGCCGGGATACGGCAGGCCGAGGAGCTTGGCCCCCTTGTCGAAGGCCTCGCCGGCGGCGTCGTCCCGGGTCTGGCCGAGCAGCCGGTAGCGGCCGAAGCCCTCCGCCACGTAGAGCGAGGTGTGCCCTCCGGAGACGACGAGTCCCAGGAAGGGAAAGGCCGGGGCCTCCTCGGAGAGGAAGGTGGCCAGGAGGTGCCCCTCCAGGTGGTTCACCCGGACGAGCGGGATCTCCCAGGCGAGCGAGAGCGCCTTCGCCACCTGCACGCCCACGAGCAGCGCGCCCACCAGCCCCGGCCCCGAGGTGACGGCGATCCCGTCGAGCGCCCGCCCGTCGAGCCCGGCCCGGCGCAGCGCCTCGTCGATCACCGGCATCACCTGGACGACGTGGTTGCGGCTCGCCAGCTCGGGGACCACCCCGCCCCATCGACGGTGGATCTCGATCTGGGTCGAGACCACGTCGGAGCGCACGCGTCGGCCATCCTCCACCACTGCGGCGGCGGTCTCGTCGCAGCTCGTCTCGATGCCCAGGACGTTCACGGGAGGGATCCGCTTCGGCGCGCGGGGGCCGCTTTATCCACCGGCCCGCCTCGCGGGCGCAAGGGGAGCGACCGGGTCACTTCTTCGCGTCCGACCGGGCCTCGGCGCGGATCCGGCGCTGCCCCTCGAGCTGACGGATCGCCACCGCGGCGTCGGGGTTGCGCGGATCGGCCCGGAGCGCCGCCCGGAAGAGCTTCTCGGCGCGGTCCGGCTCGCCGTCGTCGCGGGCCATCTTCCCCGCGACGAGGAAGGCCGCGGAGCAGGCCGGATCCTTCATCGCCTCGTCCAGGTGCGCCCTGGCCCGCTCCCGGTCCTCCGGCTTCCCCGACTCCAGCGTCTCCGCCGCCAGCGCGACGAGCAGGTCGGGGCGCCGGTCGGCGCGCACCGCCGCCTCGAGGAAGACGCGGGCCCGGGCGTGGTCGCCCGCCTTGCGCGCCGCCTCGGCCCTCTGGAAGTCGGCCCGGGCTGACGCTGCGGCGGCCTCGGTCGGAGCGCGCCCTCCCGCCGCGGTCCGGGCCAGGTAGTCGGTTCGTCGCGCCCGATCGGAGAGGACGCCGTAGGCCTCGTTGAGCCCGGAGAGGATCTCCCGGAGGTCGGCCTGGAGGTCGGCCAGTTCCGGGGAGGCGAACCGGTCCGGGTGGAACTGCTTCACGCGGAGAAGGTAGGCCCCCTTCACGTCGTCCTGGCTCGACCCGCGCGCCAGCCCGAGCCGGGCGAAGAGGTCGGGATCCCGGGCGAGGGGCAGCGCCTCCTGCAGGGCGCGCAGGATCTCCGGGGGCGGCCCCGCAGGGCGGGGCGGTCGCGGCGCCGGAGCGGGCGCCACCGACGGCGCGGGCGCGGGAGGGACCCGGACCGGAGCGCCGGGGAGCGGTCCGAGCCCCATGTTCTGCATGGCGCGGGCGAGCAGGCGCTGCCGTCTCGCTCGGGAGACCTCGGGGTCGCTCCGCCGGGGGGGCTCGACCGGAGGAGGCGCCGGAACGGGGCTCTGGATTGGCGCCACCGGCGGCGCGCCGGGTGCTCGCGCGATGTGCGCCAGGTCCACCACCTCGCCGGCCGGCTCGGCCAGCCCGAGGAGCAGCAGGGTGGCGAGCGCCGCCCGGGCGTCCTCCCGGGTGAGACCGGGCGTGGCCAGGACCTCCTCCGCGGTGGAAGCCGTCTCGAGCCGGCGCAGGAGCTGCTCCTCGGCAGCGTTCCAGGAGAAGACCACCGCCAGGTCGGCGTATCCGGCACGGAGTGCGATCGGTCCCTGCGCCATCGCCAGCGCCGACGCGCACAGGGCTTCCCCCTGCGGCGTGGCGAGCGCGTCCACCACCGCCCGCATCGGAGCCACCAGCACGTGGGAAGCCCATTCCGGAACCCGCGCCTCCATGTCGAACCGGTATGCCCCCTCCGGCAGCTTGGCGATGAGGGAGAGGTATCCCGCCTGCTGGTCCTCGAGCGCCCGGTCCACCACCTCCTGGGAGACCGCGCCCATCGAGACCAGCACCTCGCCCTGCTTGCGACCGGAGGCGGCCACCTCGGCAAGGGAGCGCCCCAGCGCGTCGATGTCGATGAGGCCGCGCCCGAGCAGGAGCTGCCCGAGGGGCTGGAAACCCGAGAAGGACTGGACCCCGACCGCCATCCCGCCCCGGAACCAGAGGCGCGAGTCGCCCCCGGCCTGCCGGACGATCAGCTGGCCGGTGGCCCGGAGGTTCCAGGCCTCGAGGAGGATCGCGGCGAGCGGAGTCCGCGCGAGGTCCCCTGGCTCGCGGAGGAACGACATCCGGGCATCCTAGATGGCCCGCAGCGCCGCGTACACCCCCACGCCCACGGCCACCGCGAGGTTCAGGCTCCGCAGCCCCGCCCGCATGGGGATCGAGACCTGCCGGTCCGGCCAGGCCGAGAGCAGCGCCGGCGGCAATCCCAGCTGCTCCTGACCGAAGACGAGCAGGTCCCCGGGCGCGAAGCGGCGCTCGAAGAGACCGCCCTGTGCACGCGCGGTGAAGAGGTGGAGCCGTTCCGCCCTTCCGCGGACGTGGCGGGCCTCGAAGGCCGGCCAGTCCGGGTGCACCTCCACCTCGACGTCGTCCCAGTAGTCGAGACCCGCCCGGCGGAGCTCCTTCTCGCCGAGCGAGAAGCCCAGCGGACCGACGAGGTGCAGCCGGCAGCCGGTCACCGCGCAGGTCCGGGCCACGTTTCCCGTGTTGGGCGGGATCTGCGGCGACACGAGCACCACCTCGAGCGGCGGCGTGACGGGGACGAGGTCGGCCATTCCGGGAGATCACCCGCCCGCGGCGGGACCCGCGGGGACCCGCAACGATCCGGCCGCCACCGCCTGCACGACCCGCTCGCCCGGCGCGACGACGGTACCCGGCCAGACCACCGCGCTCTCGACCTGCGCCCCTCGACCCACCCGGCTCCCCTCCCCCAGCACGGTCCCCGGACCGATCGCCGCCCCCGCCAGGACGACCGCATCCCGGCCGATGATGGCCGGGCCCGCGAGCCGCGCCTCCGGATCCACCGACGCGGAGCCATCGCGGAGGATCTGGTCCCCGAGGCGCGCGAGGAGGTCCAGGTTGGCGCGGAGGTAGCGCTCCGGCGTGCCCAGGTCGTTCCAGTACCCGCCCGTCACCACGCCCCGCACCCGTCCCGACGGGAGGAGCGGTACGTGGACCTGACGGTTCACGTCGCAGGCGTGCGGCCGCTCCGGGACGTGCTCCAGGATCGCCGGGGAGAGCACGTGCACGCCGGTGAAGTGGAGCGGGAGGAGCCCGTCGCCGCCGGGGCCGAGTCCGGCGATGCGGCGGACCACCATGGCCCCGTCCACGTCGACGGTGGCGAACGCGGCCCCGGGCGGCATGGGGGCGAGCACCATCGTCGCCAGCGCGCCGCTCCTGCGGTGCGCCTCCACCACGCCCCCGAGGTCGATGTCGAAGAGGACGTCCCCGTTCCAGAGGACGATGGCCTCCGCGCCGGAGAGGAACCGGCGGGCCTCGCGGAGCGCACCGCCCGTCCCGGCGATGACCGGCTCGTGGGAGAGGGAGAGCTCGAGACCGGTCGCCTGCGCCGCGGCCGCGGCCACCCGCGCCATCTCCCCGGCGAGGTGGTGCGTGTTCACGACCACACGCCGGATCCCGGCGTCCCGCATGCGTCCGAAGGCGTGCTGGACGAGCGGCACGCCGGCCACCGGTACGGCGGGCTTGGGCAGCAGATCGGTGAGGGGCCGGAGCCTCGTGCCCAGCCCTGCGGCGAGGATCATCCCGACGGCGCCGTCCATGGTAGAGCCAGTCTAGTCCAGTGCCGATGACCCCCGCCACGCGACTGCGCCTCTTCTACTTCGCCTACTACGGGGGCGTCGGAACCTTCCTGCCCTACTTCGCCCCGTATCTGCACGGGCTGGGCTTCTCGGGCGAGCAGATCGGGACGGTCCAGATGATCGGTCCGCTCCTGGCGGTCCCGGTCGCCGTGGCCTGGGCCACCTACGCCGACCGCTCCCGGGCGCCGGCACGGGCGCTCGGGCTCGCGAGCGCCTGGGCCTTCCTCACCGTGCTGCTCCTGCCGGCGGCGCGCACGCCGGTCCTCGTGGGCATGGTGCTGCTGGCCTACGGTCTCGCCGACCGCGCGGTCGTCCCGCTCGTGGACTCGCTCACCGTGGAGTGGACCGTCCACCACCCGGAGTCCTCCTACGCCCGCATCCGGCTCTGGGGCTCGGTGGGCTTCGCGCTGGTCACCTCCGCGGTGGGCCTGCTCCTCACCTGGCGCGGCGACCTTCCCGGCGACCCGCTCGTGCCGATCTCGGTCGCCGCCTGCGTGGGGGGATACGCGCTCGCCGCACGGAGGCTTCCGATCCCGCCGGCGCCGGCCCACCCTCCCCGCTTCCGGGAGATGGCCGGCCTGCTCCGGAACGGGCCGCTCCTCCTGCTCCTCGCCGTCCTGGCCCTGCACTGGGGCGCGACCGCCCCCTTCCACCTTCTCTTCGGCCTCTTCGTGCGCGACCTCGGTCTCCCCTCCAGCATCACCGGCGTCGGCATGACGGTGGGGGTGGTCTTCGAGGTGGCTGCGATGCTCCTCTTCCCGCGCGTGGCCGCCCTCTTCTCGCTGCGCGCCATCCTGGGCGCCTCCTTCGCCGTGAGCGCAGTCCGGTGGCTGCTCCTCTCCCAGGCCCGGTCGGCCACCTGGGTGGTGTCCCTCCAGGCCCTCCACTTCTTCACTTTCGGGCTCTTCTGGGCGGCGGCCATGGACGCCATGTCGCGCGCGGTTCCGTCGCGGATGCGCGCCACCGGGCAGGCCCTCTTCGCCGCGGTGGTCTTCGGGATCGGCAACGCGGTCGGCTACCAGCTCTCGGGAGTGGGCTACGACCGCTGGCACGGGGTGGGTCCCCTGTTCGTCGGGGCGGGCGGCGTGGAGCTCCTGGCGCTCCTCCTGCTCTTCGCCCTTCCCCTCCCGGCCCTCAGCGGAGGTCGCGCAGCGTCTTCGCTCCGATGACGTGACGGAGGACGAGGAAGAGCTCGGCCGTTGCGATCGCATCGACCAGGGCGTCGTGGGCCTGGTAGTCCGGGAGCCCGTTCACCCGACGGGCCTCGGAGAGGTTGAGGGAGGGCATCGTCTCCCCCTCCGGGCGCAGGAACCTGCGACGCGAGGCCGCCTTCACGATCAGATCCACCGTGTCCACCACGCGCGGCTTCTTCCAGGGCAGGCCGCTCCGGGCGTGGCCGCCCTTCAGGAACGGGATGTCGATGCCCCGGTTGTGGACGAGCAGGACGCCGCCCTCCAGCCGCCGGTCCACCTCCTGGAGGACGGCCGCGAGCGGCGGCGACTTGCGCAGGTCCCCGGCGAGCAGCTGGTGGGCCCGCACCGACTCCGGTCGGATGGCGCGACCGGGATCCGGTCGGACGAGGGTGTCGAAGGACTCGCCGAGCTGGATGACGCCGTTGCGGACCGGCACCATCCCCACGGCGATGATCGGGTCGTGGCGGGCGTCGAGCCCGCCCGTCTCCAGGTCGAGCGCCCAGTAGACCGGCAGGTCCCACCGTGGCGACGAGAAGAGCCGGAGCACTAGACGACCTGGTACCGGTACGCCGCCTTGTCCTGCCACGAGGAGATCGCCCGCAGGGTGTCCTTGAGACGGCTCCGCTCGATCGCCGAGACGTCCGAGAGCGAGACCACGTTGGTCGGCGGCTTGCCCACCGAGACCGCCTTCAGCTGCATGCGAAGTCGGAGGCCGAGGAGGTAGCGGTAGCTGTCGATGACGTTCGCGCTGGCGTCGGTTCCCATGAGCCCGGCCCGGGTCGCGGCCCGGAGCCGCTCCAGCGTGTTGCGCGCGTGGCTCCCCACGGCGAGGCCGTAGCAGCGCGCCAGGAAGACCACCGGTGCGATCCCCTGCCGCTTCAGGTCCAGTTCCGCCCCGCCCCGGATGCGGAGGCCCAGAAGCGGGGGCGGGCGGAATTCGAGCGCCTGCTTGACCATGCCGCGGAGGAACGCCTCCCGCCGGGGGATGCCGTCCATCACCTCCTGGAGGGGGGAGAGGTCGAGGGTGCCGGCCACCCGCCGGAAGTCGAAGAAGATGGCCGCCTCGAGGACGCCCTGCGCCGAGGGATCGTCCACCCAGCCGGTGAACCGTTCCCGCCACTCCGTGAGGGTGGCGCAGTGGTTCCGGGCCATGTAGCCGCCCGGGCAGCGGGGGAAGCCAGCCGCCGCCAGGTCGGTGTTGGCCCGGTCGGCGAGCGCCGTGTAGTACTCCCCCGACGACGCCCCCTCGTCCGCGAAGACGATGGCGTTGTCCTGGTCGGTGAGGAGCGTCTGCTCCTGGCGACCCTCCGAGCCGAGCGCGATCCAGGCGTAGGGCGCGGGCGGCTCGCCCAGCTCCTCGTGTGCCCAGTGGAGGATGCGCTTCATGAGCGCGTCGTTCAGCTGCGCCACGAAGCCGGCGATGACCACCGGGTTGAGGCCGCCGGCGAGCAGCGAGGCCACCATCTCCGTGACCTTGCGGGCGTACCCGGGCAGGCTCTGCCTCCCCGGCAGCTTCTCCACCAGCCGGAGCACGGCCACCGGCCCCTGCGAGGTGTGCTTGAGCAGGTCGGTGTCGGTGATCACGCCGATGATCTCGCCGTCGCGAATCACCGGGAGGTGGTGGACGTTCGCGTCGAGCAGGACCGTCCAGGCCTCGTGGACGGGCATCGAGCTCTCGACCCCCCGGAACGGGCGCGTGACGATGCGCGCGAGCGGCTCCTTGGCTCCCAGCCCCTGGGCAAGCACCTTCGAGCGGAAGTCCCGGTCGGTGACGATCCCCGGTGTCTCCCCGCGGACGAGCACCGACGAGACCCGCTCCTCGGTCATGACCCGCGCGGCGTCCCCGACGGTGGACTCGGCGTCCACCCAGACCGCGGGGCGGCGCACGAGCGAGGCGACCGCCGCGGCCAGATCGACCCGGAAGGTGACGACCGGCGAGTTCTCCAGGCTCGCCTCCAGCCGGTTGGCGAGACCGGTGGTGAAGTGGGCGGCGAAGGGGGCGTCGGTCATCAGCCGCTGGAACTCGTCGGCCGGGATCCGGTAGGCGAGCAGGTCCTCGTCGACGACGCCGTCGAGGGTGGCCTTCCCGGTGAGCAGCGAGGTGTAGCCGAACACCTCCCCCTCCTCGAGCACCTGGATGGTCTGGCCTCCCCGTTCCAGGCGCACCACGCCCTTGCGGATGACGTAGAGGTGCCGGAGCGGCTCCTCCCCGACGGTCACGAGCTTCGTGCCGGCCGGATGGTAGATGACTTCCAGGGTCCTCGCGGCCCCGTCGAAGAGTTCCGGCGGGAGCGCGTCGAAGGGGGGCGTGGAGCGGACGAAGGCGAGGGGATCGAGGGCGGCCATCTGCCGGGAAGATAGCACGCACCCGCCCCGGAACCCGGACGGGACGCGCTCCGGGTTCGCCCCTCACTCGGAGTCATAACCCTTCGGGGACGCACCCTGGACACAGGCCGACAGGCGTTTCCGTGATCCAGAGCGGATGATCCTGGACATTGACGGACGTCAATTTTGCGCAGTGCGGCGTACCTTTTTCGCGCAAGTGGTGCGCAGGACTTCCAAAAATGCGTTGAAATGTACTAACCTGCCGTCTCCCTGAGTACAGGGCCCCCCGATCGATTCAGCCGTACGTGGCAACCCGAACGGATTCACCCACCCCCCGCGGAGGATCAACAATGGCCGTTTCCCCCCAGACGCCCCCTGCAACGAGTTCCGGCGCCGGGATGACCAAAGAAGAGAGAATGGTCGTCTTCGCCTCGTCGCTGGGCACGGTCTTCGAG
>SESG01023282.1_pt1 | contig 15898 bp, 21 predicted proteins | sample 3171421 | NCBI WGS metagenome assembly SESG01 (sample SAMN10866946, study PRJNA518727) | freshwater metagenome | biome: subpolar coniferous forest; feature: holomictic lake; material: water; isolation source: holomictic Lake 227, 6 m and 8 m depth | place: Canada: near Kenora, Ontario | collected... | reverse complement strand
TGAATGGCACTACAGCGCCTTCATTTGGCCCACTAGGTGCAGAAGTATTTGCTTCCGATGGTAAGCGTTATGTATGGGCAAAAGCTGGTTCAGCTATTACAGCTTCAACAGCAACTTGCTCTATCAACACTACCACTTTTGTAGCAACTGGTGGCGCTGGTCTATACGCTGGCCCAGCCGTAGCTATGGCTTCAGGTGACTATGGTTGGTTTGGCGCTGCTTCTGTTTAATAGGTTAACCCTTTTAAATTGAATATGTAGTACAACTGGGATTCCCTCAAAAGGGGAGTCCCTTTTATTTTTTTATAAACCCCCAAACTACTTTGGAGAATTAAAAATGGCAATAGAAAGCGATGTTTCAGGTGCAGATGCAAGACTAGCGGTTCAATTCTATAAAAAGTCCCTCAAGCAAGATTTAGCTTCTGACGAAGCTGGCAGACCGATTTTTAAAGAATTCGACTTCGTGCGTATTATGATTCCTGGCGATAATTTGACAGAAATCGACACTTATGCCCAAGAGTCCCATAAACAGCGTTTCCCTCGCCAATGGGCGCATTATCAAAATCAAGTATCAAATCATCAAGACATTATTGGCACACCACTTGAGCAATGGCCACAAATTACTCGTAGCCAAGCTGAAGAATTGCGTGGGCTTAAATTCCATACAGTAGAAGCTATTGCTGACTGCTCTGACCAGCAATTACAGCGTATTGGCATGGTAGCTGGCATGAGTCCTCATAATTTCCGCTTAAAAGCTAAGGCTTTCTTGAATTTAGCTACTGATTCTGCTGAAGTTGCACATAGAGAAGCAGAATTGCAAGCACTTCGTGAAGAAAATGCTAAAATAACCGCAGAAACAGATGCGAAGCTATCCAAAATGCAGGAACAAATGGAAGCGCTACTTGCGGCTGTTGCGGAAAAGAAACCACGCAAACCGAAAGTAGTAGAGGCTTAATATGTCCCAAACGATGCTTCAAATGGTGCAACAGACCGCAGCCGAGTTAAACTTGGCTGTACCTTCTTTTGTTGTCGGCAACACTTCTCAGGATGTACAACAGATTTTAGCCCTGATGAATGGTGCTGGTTATGACTTGCTAAAAGAATATGATTGGCAAGCACTCCAGGTGCAGTATCGTTTTTATACGCAATCTTTTACCGCCAATGCCACAACTGTTAATGGTTCTGCTACATTAACTTTTGAGGCTGGCACAGATTTAAGCAATGTTACAAGCCAATGGCAATTATCAGGCTATAACATTCCTCAAGATACTTATGTTGTAAGTGCTAATAACACGACTAAAGTTGTTGTAATGAGTCAATTTGCTACAGGCAATGGCGTACAGTCAGTAGTATGCGCTCAGACTGCTTATGACCTTCCTGATGACTTTGAAACGATTACAAACCGCACTATGTGGGATAAATCGAAACATTGGGAAATGTTGGGCGCTGAAGATGCACAACAATGGCAATGGCTAAAGTCTGGTTATATCTCTACAGGCCCACGAGTACGCTGGCGTATCTTAGATAATCAATTCTGTATATGGCCTATTATGAATACCCAAGAATACTTGGGATGGGAATATAGGTCAAAAGGTTGGGCGAGAGCCGCAGATAATACAGTAAAAAATAGTTTTACTGCTGACTCAGATACTACAGTTTTGGATGACCGTATTATGGTTTTATTGACAAAAATGAAGTATTGGGGCATTAAAGGCTTTGATACAACAGTCGTTTCTCAAGATTATCAACGCTATTTATCAGTTGCTAAAGCTAACGATAAAGGTGCGCCTAACTTATCTTTTGCGCCACAACCAAGTAGAGTGCTTATTGGTTACGCTAATATTCCAGACACGGGGTACGGCAGTTAATCATGCACCCATCTAGCCCCACTTTTAATTCGGCTTATTTGGTTTTGTTTAACACCATATTCTTCCGCAATAATGCGTTGAAGTCTATCGTCATTACGAATGGCAATAACTTGTTGTTTAGTCAATTTAGCCCAATTACAGCGTTCACCAGAATTGCTAGTATTGTGTTTAACTTTATCAGCATGATTATTTTTTGGTGTGTCCCAACGCAAATTAGAAAGATGGTTATTTTGATGGTTTCCATCATTATGGCAACCTTCCATTCCTTTTGGGCATTTACCTATAAAAGCCTCAAGAACCAATCTATGAGGTCTTACAACTTTTTGTTGGTTTTGTTTCCAAAGATTAAGAAATGGTCTGCCATCTGGTTTAGCAAAAGTAATTTTTTTAAGTTGTTTGGTCTTTGAGGAACGCACATAACCATGATTAGAAATTTCATAAGTACCCTCAAAACCAACTACATCAAGCCATTGTTCCATAATTATTCCCTTAACATTGATATGGGGATATTATAACATGCTATTACAGCGACCTAAACAAAACTCTGCTACTACTGCTTCTATTCCTGCACCTATTGGTGGTTGGAATGGTAGGGATTCTCTTGCTGAGATGCCCCCTACAGATGCAGTACAAATGGTTAACTTTTACCCTACGCCTAGCGATGTAACATTGCGTAAGGGTTATACCCAAGTTTCTATTGTTACTACTTCTACTGGCGCTAAAACAATTTCAAGCATTACACATTCAGGTGTGACAGCAACGGTTACAACTGCTACAGCACATGGTTTAATAGATAACGAATATATTTCTGTTTCTGGCGCTACTCCAAGCGACTACAACGGAGTATTTATGATTAAAGTAACAGGTGCATCAACCTTTACTTACACAATGCTTTCTGTACCAGCTACTAATGCTACTGTAGTGGGTGCTTATACTATTAAAATAAATACCCCAATCCATACACTAATGGATTACCCTACTAATAGCGGTTATAAGCTATTTGGGGCGTGTGGAAACACTATTTATGACTGTAAACCTGCTACTGCGGTGTCTTATTTTACAGGTATTACTAGCGATAAACTGCAATTTGTCAACATTACTAATAGCGCAGGGTCATTTTTAGTAGCTTGTAATGGTGTTGACCCTGTAATGGTCTTTAATGGTACTTCTTGGTTTTTTATTGCTACGACAAGTACAGCGCAAACAATTAGCACAATTACCCATGTAGGTAATGTAGCAACATTAACGACTTCTGCGCCACATGGTTTAGTTAGTAACAATTATGTTACTATTTCTGGCGCTACTGAAGCAGCTTATAACGGCTCTTATGTTATTACAAAAACAGGTGCAAGTACCTTTACTTACACTATGGCAACAACGCCTGCTGCTAACGCTACAGTAGTTGGTACATACACAGTTTTAGGCATTACAGGCGCAGATTCATCAACTTTTATCAATGTAAACCTGTTTAAAAATCGCTTATATTTTACGCAAAAAGACACTCTTGCTTGTTGGTTTTTAGATGTAAATTCTATTGCTGGCGTTGCTTCTCCTCTTTATTTCGGTGGAATTGCACGAAATGGTGGTTATTTGCAAGCAATGGGTACTTGGACATTAGATGCTGGTCAAGGTGCTGATGATTATGCTGTGTTTGTAACCAGTATGGGCGAAGTTATTGTATATAACGGCACAGACCCTACTACAGCAGCTACTTGGGCATTAAAAGGCGTATGGCAATTAGGGCAAACTTTTAGCCGTAGATGCTTCTTTAAATGGGCTGGTGATTTACTTTTACTGACTCAAGATGGTTTAGTACCACTTGCTTCTGCTTTACAATCTAGCCGCCTAGACCCAAGAATTAACTTAACAGACAAGATTTTCTACCCTATTAGTCAAGCTACTACTAATTACTATGCTAACTTTGGTTGGCAAATTAACTACTTTGCTAGTGAAAATATGCTGATTTTGTCTATTCCTACCGATATAGGTATGGAACAGTATGTAATGCACACCATTACTAAAGCATGGGCAAGATTTACAGGTATCCAAGGCTATTGTTGGGAAGTATCCGGTGATGCTGATATGCACTTTGGTAGTGATGGCTTTGTAGGTACTTTGTACTCTTCTTTATCAGATAATGGCGCAAATATTTCTGCAACTGCACAAACAGCTTATTCTTATTTTGAGTCACCAGGGCAGTTAAAACGCTTTGTGATGGTAAGACCTATACTTCAGTCTACAGGTGGCGTACCAGCCGTTTTATGCGGTTTAAGCGTAGATTTTGACACTCAATCACAGTTAGGCGCAGTTTCGTTTAACCCTGCTGCACAATCTGAAGGTATTTGGGACACAGCAACTTGGGATGGCAATATCTGGGCTGGTGGATTGATTACTACTAAAGTATGGCAAGGTGTCACAGGAATAGGTTTTAGTGGCTCTATTAACATTAATGTGGCATCAAGAAACATTGAATTACATTGGGCTAGTACCGACTATATTATGGAAAAAGGTGGTGTCATTTGATTCTTATTAATCAGCAAAGTCTTAAAGACTGGGCTATTAAACATAAGATTCCGACTCCACCTGACGCACATTATGTCGGTCAGGTATTAAATGATGAAATTAGGGCAGTAGTGGTATTTTGCGGTTTTTATGGTAAATCTTGCATGATTCATGTGGGGTCAGAAGGTGAGCATTGGGCAACTAAAGACTTTCTTAAAAAGGTCTTTGATTATCCGTTTAACACATTGAAATTAAAGGTTATAATTGGCACAGTTGCAGGGAGTAACAAAAAAGCCCTAAGACTAGACCGACACCTTGGTTTCAAAGATGTTGCTTTTATCCCTGATGCACATGACGATGGGGATTTGGTAATTCTAGAAATGCGCCCAGAATATTGTAAATGGGCATAAGGAGATAGTAATGGGTGCAGGGTCAGCAAGTATAGTTTCACCAGCAATGGGTCAAAACCCTGATGGAACTTGGAATTATGGAACATCACAACCTGTTGGTCAAACTACTGCCAATAATGCTGTTGGCATACTTTCACCAGAAATGAGTCAAAACCCTGATGGGTCAATGAATTATGCAACTCCACAACCTGTAACTGGAACTTTTCCAACAAATTCAAATATTGCTGGCACAGGTGGTTTATCTTCATTAGTGCCACAACAACCAATGTATTCTAGCGCACAACCGACTACAAACGCACTTCAATCATTTATTGGTAGCAATACCAACCCTTATGCCAATACCACAAGCCCTTATTTTGGCGCAGCACAAGCACAAACTTTAGGCAATCTTGCTGGCGCACAACAAGCTACTCAAGCTAATCGAGTCAATCAAAATACGCTTTATGGTGGTTTAAATTACCAACAAGGTACAGATGCTAATGGTAATCCTACATGGACTGCCAATCAAACTGGTACTAACCAAACTCAAGGACTTGTAAATTCGTCTTTAGCTGGATTACAAGCAAGTATTAATAATCCTGCATACGGAATTAATCCTGGACAAACATACAGCGATGCGATTATGCAACGCTTACAGCCACAAATGGCGCAATCCGCAGAGTCAAATAAAGCTGCTTTAGCTAATCAAGGAATTGTCCCTGGTACACAGGCTTATGACAATGCTATGCGTACATTCCAACAAGGTCAAAACGACTTGTTAACAAGCGCCCAAGTACAAGGTATGAATACTGGGTTGCAAGCCCAAGCGCTGCAAGGTACACAAGCTGGACAGATTAAATCATTAACTACACCTAACCTTATTAATGCACCGCAACAAGCTGCGGTTGCTGGCCCTGATTACACAGGTGCTTTAGCTACTCAAACTAACGCTAATATTGCAGCGCAAAATGCACAATTAGGTCAACAAACTAATCAAACTGCTGGATTATATGGTTTAGGCTCTGCTGGTATCTTAGGTTTAGCGGCTAATCCTGGACTTGTTTCTAGTGCAGCAAGTGGTTTAACTGGATTATTTAATAGTATTCCATCAACTAGCACGGCTGCCGGTGATTGGTTAAGTACATGGGGTGGCTAAATGTTTAAAAGCAAACACTCTGGTTGTACTTTGAATTTAAAAAATACCATTTTTGGTTAATTATAAAAATGACGCAAGACCAATCAAATTTTAACTGGCAAGCATATTTAAGTGCAAATCCTGATGTTGCAGCATCTAGCTATGGCAGTCAAGACCGTGCTTGGGAACACTATAGTAATTATGGAATAAACGAAGGTAGACAAGCTACCTTTAATGAAAATGCAATTCAAGACAACCAAGCAAATAATCAAGCCAATTTTGATTATGTTAAATATTTAAAAGATAACCCTGATGTTGCGGCATCTAGTTATGGAAATCAACAGGGTGCTTGGGAACACTATAGTAATTATGGCGTAAAAGAAGGCAGACAAGCTACTTTTGATTTAGGGTCAAAAAATACACTACCTAGTGAAGATAAATTACAAACCGATTCTCAAACTGGACTTCAATATTCAACAACTCCTGGTCATGTTGGTTATGTAGCTAATGTTCCTGATGCTTATGGAGGAACTACAAAACAATGGATGCCATCTGCTTTTGACTTTACTGGCGCTAAATATAACGACAGTAGCAAAACTTATACCATGCCATCTGGCGAAAAAATTGGGTATGATTCTGGGTCAAACAATATTACTAGTTATGACCCTGTTTATGACAAAGCATCAACTGTTGCTTATGGCTCTAATTCGCAAGTTTATTCCCCTACAAGTGGACAAAAAACTGCAAATTTTCAAGGTTTAAATTTAGGTACAGATGTTGTAAATCAAGGTGAATTTTTAGTAGACCCAAACACAAAACAATATTATAAAGACACAAGCGGAAACCCAATTCCTGTTTATCATCAACCTTCATCTGGCGGTTTTGATGATTTTATGGCAGAAAATGGCTGGATGCTTCCTTTAGCTATGGCTACTGCTGGTGCAGGTGCTTATGCTTTAGGCGGTGAAGCTGCTGCTGGTGGTGGTCTTGCTGGTGCTGAATTAGCTGGCCCATCATTTGCAGGTAGTCAAGCCTTTGATGCTGCATTAGCTTCTGGTGCAACAACAACTGAAGCGGCTGCGGCTAGTGATGCGGCAATACAAGCAGCAGTTGCATCAGGTCAAGGAATAGGTACGGTTGCAGGTGGCACTTCTACAGGAATAACTAGTACACCTGGTGCTGACCAAATATTAAATCAACCCAATGTCAATGTAAATTTAGGAAGCAATTTACCTTCTGGTGCTTCTGGTGGGATTACAGCACCTTTAGAAGGCTCTGGCGCAATACCAGGCGCAGGCGCAACAACTTTACCTGGTGGTGGTTTAACAGGCGCTTTACCAGCAAATGTAATGGTAGGTGATGGTACTTTAGGCACAACAATGGGCGCTACTTATATGGCTGCTGCCCCTGGTCAATTTGCTGTAGATGCTTCTGGCGCTGCTATTCCATCAAGCTCAGTTGGAATTGGTGGTTTTTCGCCAACTACATCTCCTTCTATTTCTACAAGTGATGTTAGTAATGCTTATAAGTTAGCAAAAGCATTAACATCACAAGCTGGCTCACAACTTAGCTCTGCTGCACAAAATTTAGCAACAGGACAAACAGGTGTAGGAATGGCATTGCCAAACTTAGTGCGTGGCAATCAAAGCCCATTTACTTATACAGCACAACAACCTATTAGAGATGCACAACCAATGGATTTAAACTCATTGGCTAATTTACTAAAGCAGGGATAATCATGGCAGACCCAACAAACCTTTCAGACCAACAATTTCTATCACAAGACCCCGAAGTCTTGGGTTTACAAAGACAAAGGGCATTAGCTAATTTGCTAACAGGTCAAGCCTTTAATGCGCCACAAGGTCAAATGATTAGTGGGCATTATGTTAAGCCTTCTGCATTGCAACAAGCACTTCCAATGATTAATGCTGCTATTGGTGGTATTACTAATGCTAATTTAGACACTAAAACACAAGAATTAGCTGCTGCATTGCGTGGTAAACAACAAGAAGCTATGCAAAACTATGTCAAGGCTTCACAAGGTACTCCAGCCCAAATGTACCCACAACAAGCTGGCCCAATGCCTAATGGTGGCAATATTCCACAACAAGTACAAACACCTGCTACTGGCCCTAATTATGGTGAAATGTTTAAAGCTGGTACAAGTCAATATGCTTCTCCACAATTACAAGCTGCTGCTTATAAATTGCTTGAGCCACTTACAACCAAAAAAGATGAAATTATTACACAGCGTAATTTAGGTGTTGGTGGTGGTATGTCTACTATTGCAGAAGGTCAACAATCTATTCCATCAGGAATGGAATCTGCACAAATAGCCCTTGGATTACCAAGAAATCCAGCTACATGGACACAACAAGAGCGCCAAGCCGCTACAAATTATGAATTTAGTTTAAAAACTGCTGGTGCTAATCGTCAAAATATTAATGTACAAAATCAACTTCCATTTAAAGAGCAAATCCAAAAAGGAATGGCAGAAGATTTAGTGAAAAACTATAGCACCCTTAAAAATGCACCTACAGAAATTAAAAATTTAGACAAAGTTGTTGAATTAGCTAAATCTCCAGCTTATTTAGGTAGTGGCGCTGAAGCTAAATTAGCAATTACTAAATTCTTTAATAACAACTTAGGTACAAGTGTTAATGCTGATAAAGTAGCTAATACAGAAGAAATGCGCTCTGCATTGTTTCAAAGCACAATGGAAAACCTTAAAAAGGTTGATGCACAGCCTTCACAAATGCAACAACAAATCATGCAACAAGCGTTTGGTACGATTGGTACAGACCCATCAGCTATTCCTAAAATTGTGGCAGTTTACAAAGATATTCTTACAAACAAAGTTATGGAACATAATGCTAGGGTTTCTGAATCTGAAACTGGCGCTGCAAAAATTGAATATCCTTACAATATTAAAATTAAGTTACCTGAAGAAGTTAAAGCCCCTGTTGCTGGTGCTTTTCCCAATGTTGATGTACGGTCAATAGATGCAATTTTAAATTCTCGTGGAGTCAAATAATGGCAGACACACCAGAATTAGACCTTAATAAATTTACTACTGAAGATTTAATTGCTTTAAAAGCTGGAAATTTAGATAAAGTATCAACACAAGGTTTGTTGATGTTAAAGTCTGCACAGCCTAAAATGCAACAAAGTAGCAATATTATTACTTCTGATGTGCCTACTGTAGCTGGTGAAGTGCCTAATCCTGCGCCAATAGAAGCAAAACCAACTTCTATGGTTGATAAATTAAAGGCTTTATATGAAGTCCCTACTGCTTTAGCTAGTGGTGCAGTTGCACAACCTGTAGGTGCTGCTTATGCAGCTTATAAAGGTATTACAGGCCCTAAAAATCCACAAGCTATGCAACAAGCACAACAAGCTGGTGGTGAATTAGCACAAAAATTACAATATCAACCAACATCACCTGCTTCTACAAATGCTTTAGAGTCTATTGGTGGGGCAATGGAAGCCGCAAAAATACCTCCTTATCTTGGTAATATTGGCGCTATTCCTTCTGCTTTAAAAGCTGGAAGTGTTGCAAAGCCAGTTATGCAAGAGTCTGTAATGCCAGTAGCTAATAGAATGGCTGGTGCATTGCGTAATGAAGGTCAAATGATTGCTGAATCTGCAAAACCAGTAATTAATAAAGTTGCTGAAGTTACAGGCCCAGTTACTAATAAATTAGCTGAAACATTGCGTTTAACGCCTTCTATTACTAAAACTGCCCCAACTGCTGAAAAATTATTAGAAGAATCTAAGGCAGCATATACTACTGCTAAAGAATCTGGTATGCAATTTAATCCAGAAAAATTCTCAACAAAAATGGCAGAAATTGGCGAAGATTTAAGAAAAGTAGGTTATACAGAGCCAGTACCAAGTGGCGCAGACCCATACGCTAAAGTTACTGCTGCATTGCACAATTTAACTAGCGTAAAAAATCCTAAAGATTTTGAAGAATTGTCTACTTTGCGTACTATTATTCGCAATGCACAAACAAGTGGTGATAGTACAGAGCGCAAAATAGCTACTGTTTTAAAAGATAAATTTGATGATTATGTAATAAATGCACCTAAAGAAGATGTTATTGCTAATACAAAAGAAGGTGCAGAATCATGGAAAACCGCCAGGGATACATGGTCAAGATTAAGTAAAGCTGAAGTATTCCAAGATATGCTTAATAAATCTGAAATTAATGCTTCTAAAGTTGGTACAGAAAAATATTTGCATAACAAACTATTACAGTTATCAAATGATAATGACAAAATGCGCCTTTTTACCCCAACGGAGCAGAAAGCAATTCAAGAAGCAGCCAAAGGCGGTAAAATACAAAATGTATTAAAAATGGCTGGAAAATATAGCCCTGAAAGCGTGGTAGCTACAGCAGCAGGCTCTTATGCCGGAGCGCAAATGTTAGGCCCTGCTGGTGCTGTAATTGCCCCTATTCTTGGTGGTGCTTCAAAAATTGCCGCCACACAAATTAGAAAAAATGATGTTAGTAAGTTGGCAGCACTAATGAGGGCTGGAACACCAAAAGGAGTAACAAATGAGTAGAAACGGTAGCGGAGTATATAACCTCCCCATAGGTAACCCAGTAGTAACAGGTACTACTATTACAAGTAGCTGGGCTAACACAACTATGCAAAACATAGCTGACGGACTTACTCAATCAGTCGCTTCAGATGGTCAAACACCTATGTCAGGGGCATTGAATATGGCAACAAACGACATTAATAATGTTGGTACATTAACAGCCTTAACAGGCATCTTTGGCGGGACATACTGATAAAATAAGACCATGCAAGCGTACTTAATTACCAATAAAATCAACAACAAAGGCTATATAGGGATAACCACTAGGTCTTTGAATAGGCGTTGGTACGAGCATCGTAATGTAGCTAATAGTTGCGGAAAATTATTGGCAAAAGCCATTAATAAGTATGGTGAGCAAGCATTTGAAATAATGCCTATTGCATCGGCAAAAACGCTAGAAAACCTTAAAGAAGTGGAAAAAGACCTAATTATCCAATTTCAGACAAAAGTGCCATTTGGCTATAATTTGACTGATGGCGGTGATGGTGTTTTTGGGTTTAAACAATCTGAAGAACAACGCTTAAAAAGTGCTAATTTAAGACTTGGTACTAAACATACAAAAGAAACCAAAGCCAAAATGCGTGAAGCGCATAGCGGTGAAAAAAATCATTTTTATGGCAAAAATCACACCGAAGAAGCAAAAAGAAAAAATGCTGAAGCACATACTGGCAAAGTTGGGCATTGGCTTGGAAAACCTAGAGATGAAGAAACACGCAAAAAAATAAGTGAATATTTAAAAGGCAAGGTTGGTAAACCGCATACTGAAGAAACTAAAAAGAAATTGTCATTAGCGCACACAGGTAAAAAACAAGCACCACCATCATTGGAAACTAGAAAAAAATTATCACTTGCCACTAAAAAGGTTTGGGAAGCAAGAAAACTTAAACAAATGGAAAAAAGGATTTAATCATGGCCGCAACTTCGTTCACGCCCATCAGCCTCTACTATAGCACCACAGCTTCTGCTGCCCCTACTGCTGGTAACTTAGTTGCTGGCGAATTAGCAATAAACACAAACGATGGAGTCCTTTACTACAAAGACTCTAGCGGAATAGTTCAGACTTTAGCCACAAAAGCCACTACAGCAGGTACTTTTACTTCTATTAGTGACGCAGGAAATCTAACCTTTACTGGTACTGGTAATCGTATTACTGGTGATTTTAGTAATGCTACTTTAGCTAGTCGTGTTGCTTTTCAAACAAGTACAGTAAACACAGCAACATGGATTAATGTTTTACCAAACGGTACTGCTACAAGTACATTTATACAAGCATACAACAACTCAGACCCAACTAATTCTTCTTACACATCCATAAGTGCTTCATCTACAGAATCTCAACTATTTTCTGGTATTCGTGGAACAGGCACATATTTGCCATTAGTGCTGTACACAGGCGGTAGCGAAAGACTACGCATAGATACAAGTGGTAATGTAGGTATTGGTGCAAGCACAGCTACTTATAAATTAACTGTAAACACTGCTGTTGCTCAAGCGGAAACTACTACTGGTTTAGTTATGCAGCTTAATGGCTCAAACGCTACTTCATTAAGTGCTGGTATTTTAAATATTAACTCAAATGATTCACAAGGCGTTGATTTAGGTGGTAGTTTAACTTTTGGCGGTAACTATATTGGCACTTCAAACGGCGTATCTTTTGCTGGTATTGCTGGTAGAAAAGAAGATGGAACAAGCGGTAATACTGGTGGTTATTTACAGTTTACAACTAGAAATAATGGTGGCAATACATCAGAGCGTATGCGTATTGACTCTAGTGGTAATGTAGGTATTGGTACAAGTTCGCCAAGCGCTTCTGCTATTTTAGATGCACAAAGCACTACAAAAGGTGTTCGTATGCCTAATATGACTACGACACAGAAGAACGCTATCTCTAGCCCTGCTGCTGGATTAATGGTATTTGACACAACCCTTGCAAAGCTATGCGTTTATAGCGGTGCTGCTTGGCAAACAATTACTTCACTTTAAGGAATAAAAATGGAATTTACATGGAATGTAGTACAGATGGACAGATTAACTTCTGATGGCTTTGTTGTGACAGTCCACTATGTTGTATCAGCAGTAGATGGTGAGTTCACCGCTTCTACTTACGGCACAGTAGGTTACACACAAGAAGATAAGTCTTACAAGCCTTACGCTGATTTGACCAAAGAAGAAGTCATTGGCTGGGTACAGGAGTCACTTGGTCAAGATACAGTAGAGGCGAGTTTGACTGCACAGATTGAAGCGTTAAAGAATCCAGTACAAGAAACTGGACTTTCTTGGGCAACTGCATAATTTTTTAACCACGAAAGGAAATAACATGGAAAACATTAAAAAAAACCAAGTTACTATTGACGATGTAGAGTACGCATTTGAGGACATGAAACCAGAGCAACAGACTATGGTAAATCACCTTATTGACCTTGACCGCAAAATTGGTAGTTCACAATTTAACCTTGACCAGTTAAATGTTGGCAAACAAGCATTTTTAACTATGTTGCGTGAGTCATTAAAAGTAGAGGTGACAGAATGAATTTTACCTTTACATGGATATTAGACAAATTTGGCTTTACACCCAAAATTGAAACCTTTGACTTTCCTGTTAAACCTGCCGCCAAAAAAGTTGCCAAAAAAGCCACTAAAGTTGTCGCCAAGAAAACAAAAACAACTAAAAAGTGAGTAATCTTGTGGAAATTGACCCTGTAAAATTTGGCGTAACTTGGCAAAAAGTAGAAAACATGGAATATGAAGTAGCTGAATTACGCAAAGATGTTAAGCAACTACTTGAGTTAGCCAATAAAGGCAGGGGCGGTTTTTGGGCTGGCATGGTTATTGTGTCTGCCTTTTCCACTTTTGTAGGTTTTGTAGCCCATTACATTACAGGCAAATGAAACAAATTTTCCACAGCAGGACAATGGTATTTTCGTTTTTGCTTGTAGTGTTTGGCGCACTATTTGACAACTTTTCTTATTTGCAATCAGTTATAAACGAAAGATACTATGGCATTATTTTGGTTATTGTCGGTATTATTGTCGCTGTATTGCGCTTTCTTACTACTGGGCCTGTAGAATGATATATATCTTATATATACTTTTAGTCCCTATTAACCTTGTTATAACATTGTTAGCACTTGTTATAGCCCCTGTATTGCCTTTGTTTGCTAATCAGCAAGAAGGCTGGTTAGACAATCATTCTTCATGGGGTGTTGGGCCACGATTACCGACCTATTTAGGCTGGTTTATGACCCCTGATAACTCTTTAGACGGTGATGCTACTTTTGCCCAATTAAACCCACCTTGCTATCTTTCACAAATAAAATGGCTTATTCGTAACCCTGCATACGCATTTGGGCTAAGATATTTAGTACCGCTATATATAACTGCTATATACGGTGACAAAACAATTAAGGACAATGACAATGCAAAAGCTGGTTGGTGCTTTATCAAAGCTAACGGACTTTTTCAATTCGTGTATATCAAGCGTATATTTTCTACTTCTCGCTGCATTTATATTAATTGTGGCTGGAATATTCGTGGCTTGGTGGATGATAATGTGGTTGATAAGCCAAATCCTTGGCAAGCTACCTTCGTTTTCAGCCCAAGAATCTCGGGGTTTAGATGATTGATGTCAAAATTATTGTTGGAAGCGCTTTGTTACTTATCGGCTTTTCTACTGGCTGGTATATACGCAATATGGACTATAAAGCATACAAACAATCAGTCGAAATTGTCGCAAAAACGCAAGAAGCGAAAGTTGAATCAATCACAAAACAACACGAATTAGTCACTAAAGGAATAGCCAATGAATATGAAGCTAAACTTACTGCTTTGCGTAACTACTATCGGGCTAATAGCGTGTGGAATAACCCCAGTAGCAGTAAAGTGTCCGGCATTTCCACAGCCCCCACAGTCGCTGATGTTGCAACCGCCTACAATCTTCTTGCTGGACAATGCGCTGCCACAACGCAACAAGTAGTCAGCCTGCAAGACTGGATAAACGCCCAGATTGACATTAAATGAATGATTTTAAAGAGTGTTTAGACTTAGTTTTAAAGTCTGAAGGTGGCTGGGTTAATAATTTAAAAGACCCTGGCGGTGAAACGAATTTAGGGGTCACTAAGGCAGTTTGGGAAGAATGGGTAGGTCATCCTGTCGCTACCATGAAAAACCTTACTAAAGACCTTGTAGCCCCTTTGTATGAGCAACGCTACTGGAGACCTTGTTATGGAGAAGTATTACCTAGGGGAGTCGACCTGCTTAGTTTTTCAATGGCAGTTAACGCAGGCCCAGGCAGGGCAGTTAAACTTCTTCAACAATCTCTTGGATGTGTACCTGACGGAGTTATTGGCCCAGCAACAAGAAGCCTTATTCTCGCAAGTAATAGTGCAACTCTTATCGCAAAATTCTCTGAAACTAGGAGAGAGTATTACCGTGCATTAAAAAACTTCCCTATCTTTGGTAAGGGTTGGCTTGCAAGGGTAGATAATGAAGAAAAACAAGCCTTAGATATGGCTAAAAACGGATAGCTACAAATAGCACTAAGCCTAATGCTGACAATACCCCTAGAATCGACCAGAAGTGGCTGTATTCGTTTTTATCAGGTCTTTGTATAGCTGTACACCAACTAGCATCTTTAAATGCTTCTGAAGCTGAATTATAGCTTTTGCCGACCATTCCATAATTGCGTGTACTCATAAATACCTTTCCTCATAAGTTAGCCAAGGTTTAGACACTAATTTGTAGCCAAAGATGTACCATAATGGCCCACTAGACACTTCTATAACTCGTCTTTTGCTTTCAATAGCAACTAGCTTTTCAAGAGTGTGCGTAATGTGGTTTTTATACTTAAACATCTCTCTAAACGCTGATTTGGTACGAATACGCTTATCCACATATACCCCCTTCTTTAGCCGCCAAAGACTTCATATAAGTTTTTAAAGCCTTGTCATCTTCTTTGAATATTTTGTTAAATAGGTTATGCGTAGGCATCCTTACTGTATGGGCGTGAAATGTGCCATGCAAAACATAGTAAGAAAATGCCCTACAAGCCAACTCAAACTCCTGGCAATCTGTTTTTTGAGTGCATTTGTCGCAAGGCGCTTCAGCTTCAAATACTCGTCTAATGTATGTATCCATATCCCCTTAATAAAAGTAGCAGGTCAGGTCTTTTTAGTTTGAAATCCCCAAGGGCCATAAAGCTGAATAGTGTCAAGACCTGCTATGTAAGTAATTTATTAAAGTTTCATGCACTTTTACATAGGGACATACCCTAATGTGTTGTAAATAAACAACAAAGAAGGTGGGCTACTTGCTTCTTTACGCTTTCGCCCATTGGAAGGTGAGGCTGACTCTCGTGTGAAGGAGTAATGGAAGGGGAAACCAAGCCAGCCTCGTAATTAGT
>SESG01004082.1_pt1 | contig 15922 bp, 14 predicted proteins | sample 3171421 | NCBI WGS metagenome assembly SESG01 (sample SAMN10866946, study PRJNA518727) | freshwater metagenome | biome: subpolar coniferous forest; feature: holomictic lake; material: water; isolation source: holomictic Lake 227, 6 m and 8 m depth | place: Canada: near Kenora, Ontario | collected... | reverse complement strand
TACGTCCAAATTCATCAACATAAGCTATCATATTATCCATACCGCCGTCGTTGGTTAGCTTGCGTTCTTCTTTCTTTAGTACCTTATCTTGTTTCTTCTTTAAACGCTTCTTTTCTTTGTCTTGTTTCGTGTACGTGGTTTGCGATTTTGCCATTAATTAATGTAGTTTTTGTTTTAAAAATTGGAGGAATAATCAGTTGAATTTTCAGAGCACGAAGATAAGCTAAATAATTGAATAAAAGGTCATCTGCATTATTTGAAAATAAAATAATCTTGCATTCACGTTTACTTATTTCTTTCAATCCTCGTTTCCTTGTCTACTTGTTCCTTGTTTACTATAAAAAATGTATCTTTGTGCCTCAAACATGTTTCACCTTATAATAAAATAGTCACATGAAAAAAATAGTATTCACTTTAACCCTTGGAATCCTGCTTATGGGATGTGTAAAATCAGATAATCCGTTTTTCGAAACCTACAAAAACAAATACGGTGCACCACCTTTCGATAAGATTAAGAATGAGCATTATATGCCTGCTTTTAAAGAAGGTATTAAGCAACATCAGGCCGAAGTGGAGGCAATTGCGAACAGTACTGAAGCTGCAACTTTTATCAATACGATTGAAAAACTGGAATTTAGCGGAGAGTTGCTAAAAAAAGTATCATCGGTATTTTTCAATCTCTATTCCTGCAACACGAACGAAGGCATGGAAAAAATAGCCACCGAAATTACAGCAATTCTCTCCGAACATAACGATAATATTTATCTGAACGACAAACTTTTTGCCCGTGTAAAAACGATTTATGATAAGCGGACAAAACTTGGACTTACTGCTGAACAAATCCGTTTGCTTGAAAAATACCATCGTAGTTTTATCCGAAGTGGTGCAGCGTTGAATCCCGAACAAAAAACAAAACTTCGTGCAATCAACAAAGAACTCGGGTTGGCTCAACTTGCTTTTGGAAAAAATGTGTTGGACGAAACCAATGCATACAAAAAACTGGTGACCAATAAAGCTGAATTGGCAGGATTGCCCGAAAGTGTGATTCAGGCTGCTGCCGAAGCTGCAAAAGAAGCAAAAAAACCCGGTAATTGGTTATTTAGCACTCAAAAAGCGAGCTTTATTCCGGTGTTGCAATACAGCGAAAACCGTGAACTTCGGAAAGAATTACTTTTGGCTTATACCACCCGGGCAAATCATAAAAATGCCAGCAATAACGATGCAGTTATCAATAAAATCATGAAATTGCGCACTCAAAAAGCTCAATTGCTAGGATTTGCCACTTCGGCTGATTTTATCCTCGACGACACAATGGCTAAAACTCCGAAAGCTGTTTATGATTTACTAAACACCGTTTGGACTCCGGCTGTGGCTAAAGCAAAAGAAGAAGCCGGAGAACTCCAAAAATTGATGGATGCCGAAGGAAAAGGCGAAAAACTGGAACCGTGGGACTGGTGGTATTACTCTGAAAAACTGCGCAAAGCCAAATACGATCTGGAGGAAGAAGTGCTTCGTCCTTATTTCAAACTTGAAAATGTGCGTCAGGGTGTATTTGATTTGGCAACTAAGCTCTACGGTCTGAAATTCAAAAAGCTGAACGATATGCCGGTTTATGACCCCGATGTAGAAGTATTTGAAGTGAGTGATGCAGATGGTTCGTTGATCGGAATTTTGTACACCGATTATTTTCCCCGTGCCGGAAAACGTGCCGGAGCATGGATGAATAATATTGAAGACCAATACAGGAAAGATGGAAAAAACAACCGTCCAATTATTTGCAACGTGGGTAATTTCACCAAGCCAACCAAAGATAAACCATCACTGCTGAACATGGATGAAGTGGAAACGTTATTCCACGAATTTGGTCATGCGCTGCACGGTTTGATGACCCAATGTACTTATCCAGGTTTATCAGGAACAAGTGTGGCACGCGATTTTGTAGAACTTCCGTCACAAGTAATGGAAAACTGGTGTTGGGAACCTCAGGTTATGAAAACTTATGCACGCCATTACCAAACCGGAGCTGTTATGCCAAAAGAACTGATGGATAAAATTCAAAAAGCCGGTACGTTCAATCAGGGTTTTATAAACACGGAATTACTTGCAGCTTCATTCCTCGATATGGATTACCACAGTATGAAAGATACTGCCAATTTCGATGTAACTGCATTTGAAAAAGCTTCCTTAGACAAAATTGGTATGATTCCACAAATCATTGTCCGTTACCGAAGTTCTTATTTCAATCATATTTTCAGTGGTGAATATTGTGCCGGATATTATAGTTACACCTGGGCTGCTGTGCTCGACGCTGATGCTTTTCAGGCTTTCAAAGAAACCGGCGATGTGTATAATCCGAAAGTGGCTACTGCGTTCCGCAAGAAATTGTTGGAACGAGGTGACTCTGATGATCCAATGAAATTATATCGTGATTTCCGTGGTTCAAATCCAAATCCGGATGCGTTGTTGAAGAGAAGAGGGTTGAAATAGTTAATAGTTTACAGTTGATAGTTTAATGAAGATTTCGCTTAAAAATTTTGTAGTTCCAAGTATCCCACTGGCAGTATTGCTGGTGGGAGCTTGCATAGCTTTGTGGATGACTGATTTTGCAGGATCTTTTTTAAATTTACCCATCGTTCATCAAAGAAGTTTGGCTAACAGTTCAATTTCTTTTTTTCCGGGAAATGGGATTCTGCTAAATATTTTGAGCCTGATTATTACACTGGTGAATTCGTTTCTGATTGCACAGATAAACAATAAATTTACCATTATCCGTACCCGTACATTCCTGCCTATATTCTGTTTTTTGCTATTAATGAGTTGTTGGTATCCAATGCATACCGCACTTACTTCGCAGGTTGCTTTGACGTTGTTTATTTTTGCTGTATTCAACTTTTTCAACATGCTTCGTGATAATAAAGCTTCTGAACAAGCATTTCTGGGGAGCTTATTAATCAGTGTCAGTAGTCTTTTAATCAATCAATTTATATTTCTGATTCCGGTTTGTTGGATTGGGTTCGTTATATTCCAAAGTTTATCCTTGCGTACATTTTTGGCATCTGTTATGGGGACTTTAGCACCATGGATTCTCTATTTATCAACCATCTATTTACTTAATCCAACAGAGAATTTACATCAGCAATTTTCCGCCAATCTGAATTTTAATTTCAACTTTACAACGTTTACACCGGTTGAATATATCTATGCCGGATTGATGACTGTAATCTTAATAATAAGTGTCGTTGGAGTTAGTACTATGTCGAGAAGCGATGCTATCCATACCCGAAACAAATTGAATTTCTTGTTATTTTTACTGGTTTCACTGGCCATTTTGTCCGTTATTTTCATGAACCAGTTTATCAGTTTTTTACCCTTAATAGCTTTTATTTATGCTTTGCTCCTTTCTCATCCACTTACACTCAGTCAGAATAATTTTTATGGAATTCTGTTCACTGTTTTTTGTTTTTTAAACCTTGCTTTTTTCGCTTTCAAATACATTCCACTGTAAATGAGTATATTCATGGAGTTGGGCTATATTGGCCTTTTTCTTGCCTCTTTTCTGGCTGCAACTGTTGTGCCTTTCAGTTCCGAAATCATTTTTTCAGCCATGGTTTTCGGCGGCCTGGATGCATGGACTTGCGTTTGGGTAGCAACTCTTGGAAACTGGTTGGGAGGAATGACAAGCTATTATGTGGGATTATTGGGAAAAATTGAATGGATTGAAAAGTATTTGGGTGTAAAAAAAGAAAAAATGGAGAGTTATACCGTTCGGATTCAGAAGTATGGCGACTGGTTTGCATTTTTCTCGTTTGTACCGTTTATTGGCGATGTGATTGCGGTTGCAACCGGCTTTTTCCGTTGTAATTGGTGGAAAGTTGCTATTTCGATGCTGATTGGCAAATTTGCACGTTATATTATTTGGATGTATTTTAATGGATTATTTATCAAATAATTTATGGCAAATTTCCGAAACATACTGATATTAATACTGCTTGGTACAACGACAGTTTTTGCCAATAAAGAATTAAAAATCATTGACCGAAGTGTGCATTTCGGTTTGAGACCCGAAACAGGTAGAACTATTGAAGCCATCATTATTCATTCGGTTTTCAACAAATCGGCTGGTGACAAATACAGTGTGAAACAGATACTTAAACAATTCCGTCAATATCACGTCAGTTCTCACTACCTGATTTCCCGGAATGGCAAAATTTTCAGACTGGTAAAAGAAAGAGATGTTTCGTTTCAAGCAGGTAAAAGTTGTTTGCCGGATGGGCAAACATCAGTCAATCAATGTTCCATTGGAATAGAACTTGTAACTACGGATGATGTTACGGATAAACCGACCGATAAGCAAATTAAATCATTAACATCATTAGTGAAAAACATTCAGCACAGATACAGTATAAAATACGTTCTTCGTCACAGTGATATTGCCCCGGAGCGGAAAACGGATCCATGGAATATGGATTGGGGGGAATTTCAGAAAAAACTAAGTGATTAACCTTGAAATTAAGAGCGTACTCATTCGACGATTATCTTCTGATTCTTATTTGTATTGCATTTTCAATAGGCTGCTCGCTGAAAAAAATCAGATAACCGCCACCTCCTGCTCCACTTACTTTCCAACCTAACACATTGGGCTTGAAAGCTTCAATCTGAGCCAAAATATCAGGTGAAACCATGTTGGGAAACATGGCAATTTGTGCATCAAAACTTTCGGTCATGTATTTACCAACAGCCAAAACATCCTTTTGTTGAAGAGCTTTCCAGCAGCTTTCAGTTGCTTCGCTGAGTTTTCTAGCTCCAACTTCATTAATATTAGTGTTAGCCAACACATCATAATTATCATGACGCGGGTAAAGGGGAATCATCCAAAGTCGTTGCTCAATCCACTCAAGCAATTCGCCAACCTGAACACTTTGAATATCTTCCGGCCAATAACCACCATCGTAAAAATACTTATTCAAACCCGGCATCGTTATTCCCAACGAATCCTGCGAACCACTCACATAGGTTGTTCCGGGAGGGTTTTCAAAACAGAAAAGTGTTTTGGCCAATTTTTCCTTATCGCCATCGGGTATATCGGTTTGCCAAAGCTCAATGGCTTTGCGCCGACTGCTGGTCGACATACCGCTTCTATCGTTAAATTCAAAATCAGGTTCAATACAAATGGTAATCACCGAGCCACTGGCATATTTGCTTACATAAGGTTGATCGAGCCATCCTCCGGCTAAATCTAACCGGTATGGAATGCGACATTCCTGACGTAAAGCAGTGGTTGAACGAGCGGGTAAATTACCGTGCGGAATACGCTTACTAACCACATATTCAATACCTATTTCCTTACACAAAGCTTCCTTAGCAGGTGTATGACCATCGGCATTTACAAAAAAGATATCCGGTTTCAACGATTCCAATTCTTCCAAAAAATCGAGTAAACCACCACCCTGATTGATCCAGGCATCTTTAACAACCTTCAACGACTTCACCATGTACAAGCGCTCAGCATCTGAGTTTACTGTTTTGCGTGCTTTTAATTCGTTGATAGTTTTATCAGAACCAATACCAACGTATAAATCACCGTATTGGGCGGCATCTTCGAAAAATGCCACATGTCCGCTATGCAACATATCATAGCATCCGCTTACAAAAACTTTTTTACTCATACCGAAATCAGATTGTCAGGTTGTTTGTGTTTTCAGAAAATTTTTAAACGAACTAAATTCCTTTGATAAAGATATACTTTTCTTTTCACCTTTCATAAATTCCTGTAATTTCTGTGGAATTTCCACTTTCTCACCAATGATATTTTCTACAGTTTCAAGGAATTTGGCAGGATGTGCTGTTTCCAGAAAAACGCCAATTTCGTCGGCTTTCAAACTTTCCTGCAAAGCCCGGTAACCAATGGCACCATGCGGATCGAGAAGATATCCGGTTTCTTGTTTGCAAGTTTTCAGTGTTTCGGAAATTTGTTCATTAGTATAACTCACACCACTTATTTCAGCCGAAATAGCTTCGTGCGAACCACCATATAAATCCAACACACGAGCAAAATTGCTCGGGTCTCCAACATCCATGGCGTTGGCAATGGTAGAAACTGAAGGTCGCGGTGAATAAACACCTGTTTGTAAATATTGAAAGAAAATATCGTTACGGTTATTGGCTGCAATAAAACGGCTGATTGGCAAACCCATTCTTTTGGCAAACAATCCGGCAGTGATATTTCCAAAATTTCCACTCGGAACGCACATCACAACATTATCTGCTTTTCCCAGTTTTTTCAACTGAGCATAGGCATAAAAATAATAGAAGGATTGAGGAAGGAAACGGGCCACATTAATGGAATTAGCTGAAGTCAATTTCAGTATGGAGTTTAACTCTCCGTCCATAAAGGCAGACTTTACCAATGCCTGACAATCATCGAATGTTCCATCTACTTCAATTGCTGTGATATTTTGCCCAAGCGTAGTAAACTGGCATTCCTGAATCGGACTAACCAATCCTTTTGGATAAAGCACGTACACATGAATGCCTTCCACGCCCAGAAAACCATTAGCCACCGCACTTCCGGTATCACCCGAAGTAGCGACCAATACATTTACTTTCGTGTCACTTTTTTTTTGGATAAAATAGCCCAGCAAGCGAGACATAAACCGTCCACCTACATCTTTGAATGCCAATGTCGGTCCATGATATAATTCCAGACTGTAAATATTATCGTTTATATGCACCAACGGAACATCAAAATTCAGTGTTTCATATACGATTTTCTTCAAGGCATCAGATTCAACATCTTCGCCAAAGAAAGCATCTGCAACTGTGTATGCCATTTCCTGAAACGAAAGCGTTTCAATGGTATCGAAAAACGACTGAGGTAATATCTTTATCAAATCGGGCATAAACAAGCCTTTATCTTCAGCTAATCCCTTCACTACGGCGTCCTGTAAACTAACGCCGCTCACTTTTTTGTTGGTACTGTAATATTTCATTGAATCAACGTTTTCATAAATTCCATACCTTTTAGCAATCCGTAACTTCCTATTTCAGCCGCAAATTCATCATAAACGGTTACATCATCGGCTTTCTCACCTGGACGATAAATAATAAATGGAACCGGTGAACAGGTATGCGTTTTATAAACGCAAGGAGTTGGGTGATCGGGTAAAATAGCGATGGTTACAAGTTCGTCCCAAGTGGAAACTTCATCAAAAATTGGTTTCACAACCCGCGAATCGAGGTATTCGATGGTTTTAATTTTTAAATCAACATCACCTTCATGACCGGCTTCGTCGCTGGCTTCGATATGCAGATACACAAAATCGTCAGTGCGGAGTGCATCTATTGCAGCTTGTGCTTTTCCTTCGTAATTGGTATTATACAGACCTGTAGCACCTTCCACCTGAATCACTTTTAATCCGGCATAAACGCCAATTCCACGAATTAAATCCACAGCCGAAATCACCGAACCGCTTTTTAAGCCATAAAGTTCCTGCAGGGTTTTCATTTCTGGTTTGTATCCCGGCGACCATGGCCAGATACTGTTGGCTTTGTCTTTTCCGGCAACTGCCCGTTTCAGGTTTACCGGATGGTTTTCGAGTAGTTCCTGCGAACGAAGAATCAGATTATTCAGCAAATCAGCTGTTTCCTTTGCTTCGTCAGTGTCAGCTTTAATCATAACATCTGTAAACTGAGTTCCGGTAACATCATGTGGCGGTGTACATTTTAGGTGCTTATTACCACCTTTAATTTTCAACAGATGACGGTATGAAACTCCCGGAAAGAAATTAATCTGCTCATTTCCAAGTTTATCCTGCAAAAAAAGAATCAATTCAGTGGCTTCTTCATTGCTGATATGCCCGGACGAGTGATTCTTTATTTTTCCGCTTTCAATACAAATAAGGTTACAGCGCATGGCCATTTCACCTTCTTCGATAGCCACACCCATACTTGCCGCCTCCAGCGAGCCACGACCTTCGAAAACTTTCGGAACATCGTAACCGAGCACACTCATATTAGCAATTTCACTGCCTGGTGCAAATCCATCGGGAATAGTATCGAGCAAACCGCTACATCCAAGAGTGGCAATTTTATCTATGGTTGGTTTATTGGAAGCCTGTAAGCATGTTTTATTTCCAATCGACACGATTGGCTCATCGGCCATTCCGTCACCAAGTATAATAAGATATTTCATGTTAATGTTTAAATGTTTCGACTCAGATTATTCCAGAAAATCTTTATAATCCGGCAACGCGTCTTCAAATTTCTTAACTGTTTCAGCTAAAGTAAGTAAACTTTCGCCTCCTGCAGCATTCAAATGTCCGCCACCGTTAAACAATTCGGCAGCCACTTTGTTTGCCGGAAAAGTTCCCTGCGAGCGTAATGATATTTTTATTTTGTCAGCATCTTCCCTCATAAACACTGAAAAATCAACTCCAGCAATGGATAATGGTATATTTACAAAACCTTCAGCATCGCCATTCTGAAAATTAAACTGATAAAGTTCTTTGCTTGTCAATGTGATTAATGCTGCTTTATATTCGGGATAAATTTTCATTTTCTGAAACAAACAAAATCCCATTAAACGTAATCTGTCAGAAGAATAAGTATTAAATACCTTCCGGTAAATCTCATCTTTGTCAACACCCAACTTAATTAGTTCGGCAATAATAATATAAATTTCCTGACTATTGGAATTATAGGTAAACCCACCTGTATCAGTCATCATACCAGTATAAATACATTCGGCACAAGCCAGATTGATTTCAGAAAAATCACCCAATCGACAGATTAACCTGAAAACCAATTCACTGGTTGATGAAATTTCAGGATAAGAAATTGTGATTTTGGCGTAATCAGCCGGATGTAAATGGTGATCAACTAATATTTTAGGAGCTGCAGCATTCATTACCGCATCAGCCATGCTGGCCATACGTTTTGCTGCATTGAAATCGAGTGTGAAAATTAATTCGGCAGCTGTTATAAGTTCATCAGATTTTGCTTTGTGATTTTCATAATCGAGCACTCGGTCTGAACCGGGCAACCAATTTAAAAATTCGGCAAACTTAGTTGGTACAATCACAACCGGTTCCTTTCCTATAGTCATCAAATAATGCCACAAAGCCAAGGAGGAACCCATAGCATCACCATCAGGGCCAACATGGGTTACAATCACGATTTTCTCTACACTGTCAATCGCTTTTCTTACCTTACTGATAAGCTCCTCAGCAATAATTTTAGAAATCATATTTCTGTTTTTAATTTGAATGCAAAAGTAGCAAAAAAATACGATTTTGAGAGTACGATAACATTCTGATTCTTAATCTTTAATATTCAGGATATATGCACCTTGTTCGGCAATGGAATAGAAGCTAATATTTCGGGCTTTACAGGCATTTCGTATATCGTTGGTGTACCATCGCGAAATACTCTTATCAACAATAATTTTTCGGGGATGAACACAATCCAAAATTTGATATATTTTGGGTTTAAGACGGTTTCCAATAATCAGATAATCAAGTTCAATCGGTTTTGGAGTAGTTTTCTTCTTCAGAAAATCGTCACGTAAGATCAACACCTTATTTCCTTCAAAACAAGCAAAACCATCAGCAAACCACTTACTTTTGATTAGATAAACAGGTTTATCTAATTTCTGCCGTTGCCAGTAAGTCTTGGCAATACGTTCGATTTCAGCCGAATCGGTTGAGTAAACAAGGTTTTTATCCCGATTTATAAAACTCACATGAAGGTTTTTCTGACCGGCATACACAATGATTCGTTTGCTTGTAAGTGTTTCGTAATTCGTTTGAATGTTTAGCAAACATGTAATCAAAAGGGCAGTTAAACCCACAAAAAGAGGAGCAAATTTCCTGCTGAAAAAATATGCGGAAAGACAGAATATGGCCAGAAAGAAAAAAAAAGTTTGCTTTACATCCAACGAAATATGCCAGACCGAATGTGGCAAATTCTGAATAGTCACGATTACATAATTAAGCAACCAAACCGACCACTTCAACACAAAGCCCATAACGGCAGACAAATACGGAATCCACGAAACAATCAACAATCCGATGGCCAGATAAATAACCAAACTCGAAAGTGGAATGGCAATAAAATTAGTCAATAGGAAATAATTCGGAAATTGCTGGAAATAATACAGGGTGAAAGGCGTTGTGCCAAGTTGAGCAGCAATGGAAACCGAGAACATTTCCCACGTAAAACGGCTGATTTTGTTGGTCGGTTTGTACAATTTATCGATTATAGGTTGAAAGAAAATAATGCTTAACACTGCCGAGTAACTCAACTGAAATCCAACGTCGTACAGAAAATTGGGATTATAAACCAGCATCAACAAAGCTGACATAAAAATGGTATTGTAAATTTGCGATTTCCGCTCCAGACAATAGGCAAAAGCCACGAACGAAAACATTAACGCCGCACGAATTACAGCTGCCGACATGCCCGACACAAAAGCATAAGCCCACAAAAACAAAATAATAATGATGGATTTGAGGATTTTCTTCTTTTGCGATTTATCCAGAAAACTCAGCAAAAAGGCAATCACTACATAAATTACACCAACATGCATCCCACTCACGGAAAGTATATGCATAGCTCCCGTAGCTGAATAACTTGCCCGAAGATCCGGTTGTAAATCGTCGGTGTAACCCAGTGTCAATGCCGCCAACACGGCAAATTCATCACCCTGAATATTGAATTTCCTGTAAATATCCAACAGGTAATTCCGCCATTTATCCGCTTCACGACGAATGGAAAATGCATTGCTATGCCCGGTTATTTGCCAACTCCCCGAAGAAATGTACGAAGTCGCTCCGATTCCCTGCCGTTTAAGGTAGGTGTCGTAATCAAATGCATCAGGATTCAATGGTTTTTCGGGGGATGCAAATTCCGTTTCCACCATCAGGCGATCGCCAAACAGAAGTTGGGATGCTGCTTTATCTTTCTTAAAATACAAAATTGCTTGCCCGTGAGCAGGTTTCCAACCTGAATTATAAAATTGGAGCACATCGGCTTTGCACATATAAGATTTAGCCTTTTCGACCGGTGCAGAAACAATTTCAAGCTGATAGATTCCTTTTTTATGTAATTGGTCAAATGCAGTTGACTTTTCATTTTCATAACTCAACAGGTATGCCAGCGAAAACATAAATAAAAAAATTCCGCAGCCAAAAAGCCAACGGAATTGAAATAGACGTTTTGGAATACGGATGACAAAAGACAAAATGACAAGTACAAGCGAAAAAGCAACCAACGCCCACAAACCCCACGACTGAAACTCCACAAAGCGGTACACAATGATACCAAGCATAAATGGAAGCAACAATCTGAAAAACGGAGTTCGTTGCAAAAAATCCATATGCGCTACACGTTTAGCAATTGATGAATGGTTTCAACCGGATTAGCGGAATTAAAGACAGAACTACCTGCAACTAATACATTAACACCTGCTTCGTAAAGTTTAGGAGCATTCTGAAGGTTCACACCACCGTCAATTTCAATCATGCAGTTGGCATTTTTACGTTTCATAATTTCACGTAATTCGTCTATGCGGTCGTAAGTTTCTTCAATGAATTTCTGTCCGCCATAACCTGCATAAACCGACATCAGCAGCACCATATCTACTTTATCCACATATGGTTCAAGCAAGCTAATTGCTATATCCGGATTCACCGAAATACCAACCTGAATTCCCTCAGCACGAATCAAATCAATCACTTCCTGTGGATTTTCAGCCGCCTCGCAATGAAAGGTTAGCATTCCTGCACCTGCTTCAGCAAATCGTTTCACGTATTTCTCGGGATGAACAATCATGATATGCACATCGAGCATTTTTTTGCAATGTTTTCTTACAGCTTCCAGCACGGGAAATCCAAAAGAGATATTAGGTACAAAGCTTCCATCCATGACATCAATATGCAACCATTCGGCTTCACTTTTATTAATCATTTCACAGTCGGCTTTCAGGTTTCCAAAGTCAGCTGCCAGCAAAGAAGGAGATATAATTCGTTTCATTAAAGGTGGTTTTTTATTTGTTTTGCAAATATAATAAAAAAAAGACTTCCGAGCATTTCGGAAGTCTTTTTTTAGTTTAAGAACAATTCAATGTACTGATTTTCTGAAGATTTCTGTACCCTGTAAGCAGCTGCGAATTGTAAAATCCGGTTCAGGGTTTCTTGTTTGGGTTGCAGTTCCGGAGCGTTTTCCGCTCGTTTCGTTTTAAATAAATCAGTTTTGTTCGACAGAGTAGTAAATTTTTGCATAGGCACCTTTAAAATTTTAGAAGTATATATCTAAAACGTAAGTGATTGCAAAAAAGTATATTTTCAAAGAAAAAAAATGGTGATTAGTTGATTGATTTATTTGTTTATTGGGTAATATTGTAAGTTTTAGCCCAATTATCACATTGGCATATTAGCATATTGGCATATTATTTTATCTCCAGATAAACATCTTTTTCCTGAGCAATTCGGCGCATATTCAGTAATGCATAGCGCATACGCCCCAATGCTGTATTAATGCTCACATCGGTTCTTTCGGCTATTTCTTTGAAGCTCAAATCTTCGAAGTAGCGCATACGAATAACCTTTTGTTGCGAAGCTGGCAGCAAATCAATCAGGTGAACCACATCGGCCAATACCTGCTCGTTTGATAGGGTTTCTTCCACACTTTTTTCAGACAGCTTGGCATTGTTAACTATATCATAATCAACAGCATCGGCCGAAAAAGTATTTTCGTTTTTTACACGACGGAAGTGATCAATAATCAGATTATGGGCAATTCGGTTTATCCACGCCAAAAATTTTCCGGCTTCGGTGTAACGCCCTTGTTGAATGGTTGAAATGGCTTTGATAAAGGTGTCCTGAAATATATCTTCGGCGAGTTCCCGGCTGCGTACAATCAAATAGATGTAAGTGTAAACTTTTGATTTGTAACGCAACAATAAAATTTCAAACGCTTGATTATTACCTTTCTCATACAATTTCACCAATTCGTCATCGGTTAATTGATTCAGAGTTTTCATTACTTTTAATTTTGAGGTTCAAAGTAATTGTTAGCAATAGGCGTTATAAAATTTTAAGAGTTAGTAGAATGTTTAGACTGCAAATATAGTGAATGAAATCACAAAAACAAACTTTTTAGCGATTATTTTGCAAGAAAATTATGTTTTCGTTGCAAAAGCCGTTAAATTCAGGCTTTTACTTTTAGCAAACAATTACAATCATTTATTTTACAGAACAACAAAAAAAGAATTATTGTTCAAATTTACCTAAGTTTTTCAAAACTTCGATATTCTGTTTTAATTTTTCGTATCCGGCACGTTTTATTGCCGATTTTTTAAAAACCTGATTAAAGGTCTCTTTTGAAAGTTGCTGCCAGGTTTCAGCATTCCAATCCAAAACTGATTCATTTTCAAAATCCGGATTTACAGGCGATAGTTCGTTATGTTGATGAGCTGTTTCCCATTTTTTATTCCAGGGACAAACATTCCCGCAAATATCGCATCCCAATGCATAATTTGACAACAGTGAGTGAAACTGAGAATCAATTCCGTGTTTGCTCTCGATAGTGAGATATGAAATGCATCTTGTTGCATTCAATCCATTATTATCCAGCGCTTTGGTCGGACAGGCATCAATACAGCGGGAACAAGTTCCACAACGATTTGGGATAGGTTCATCATATTCAGCCTCCGCATTCAGCATTAAAATTCCGATAAAAACAAACGATCCAAGTCCGGGATTTATCAGCTGCCTGTTCTTTCCAATCCAACCCAATCCAGCACGTTGAGCCCACCGGCGTTCGAGAACCGGAGCAGAATCTACAAAAGCATGTTGAAAATCGGAAGCAACGATTTCAGAACCAAACTTTTCTGTAATTTTTTGTTCGAGTTGTTTAAGCTTTTCTTTTATTACAAAATGATAATCAACGGCTGAGTAGGCATATTTGGCAATTTGTGGAGCTGTTGGATTCTGATTTTTCTCAGGAAAGTAATTCAGCAAAACTGCCACTACCGATTTACAACCCGGGACTAAATTACGTGGATCTGTCCTTTTTTCAAAATTCTGAGTCAGGAAATACATGTCACCATGCTTTTCTTCTGTCAGCCATAGTTTTAAATAATCAGCATCTTCGGTTAGTTCATCGGCTTTGGCTACACCACAAGCATCAAACCCAACTTCCAGGGCGGCTTGCCTGACAAATGATGAAAGCTCTTTTTTTTGCATTTTTCTGGAAGCAGAATCAATCAGATATTCTTTTCAATCACTCGCTGAACCTCTGACAGCTTAGTATAGCGTCCGATTATAACGCCTTTTTTATTCAATACAAAAATGGTGGGAATGCTTGAGACATTATAAGACGAAACGTATTTTGTTTTAGGTCCATTTTCATCACGTACGCAAATCCATGGAATAGACTGAACGGCTTGTAACCACAAAGCCTTATTCTGATCAAGTGAAATCTGATAAATTTCTAGTCCACTGCTGTGATATTTAGCGTAAATATCGCGTAAAGTAAAAATATAGTCAACACTTTCCTTCACTTCATAAGAGGCAAAATCTATTAAAACCAACTTACCTTCCAAAGACGATAACTTATTGATAACATTATCTTTATTTGGCAAAGTTATATCAATGTAACCTGCACTGGCTCTTGACAAAATTTGATTCCAAGCTTGTTTTTCTGTAACGTTCCTCTCTGCTTTAATTGCCTGAATAACATAAGTATACAAATTCTTAGTTCTGTCGTAATCGGGCATATAAGTATTAAAGGAAGTGGCTACCGCTGCGCAATATACTTTGTCTGCCTTTAAATATGGAGTGAAAAGATAAATATTATTAACCTGCTGATAAATAGCAAAATATGCGGTGAGTGAACGTGGATTTTCTAGAATCAACTTTTTTGCCATTTCTTTATGCACATCTATATCTTTCTCAATTTCTGCTATCCGACGAGCCTGTTCTTCTGCCTTCATTTCTGCTTTTATCTCATTTACTTTGGTTTGAATATGAATCAACGAGATTCGCAGTTTTTGTATTTGCTGCGACTCAACTGAACCTGTTACAACATAATCAGTGGCAAAATTATCAGCTTTTGCTTCAATGGAAATAGTTTCGCACGAATCGACAGCAAAGGTAATATACTTGTCAGCTAATCGCAGTCGGTAAAAATCGGGATATTCAGGTCGGGCTGATTTAAAGCTAAAACTTCCGTCGGAACTTAGTTTAACAGAATCGACAACAGTATTTTCTGTAATGCCGTTGTGTTCCAAATATAGCACTCTAGTAGTAGCACCATCCACTTTTCCTTCAAGATAAAATTTAGAATGTTGTTTACAACCAATAGTAATTGTGAGAATAAAAAGTAGAAAGAGTGATTTTTTCATAGAACCTGATTTGAATTTCAGTTTGTTTTAAACTTGTATGTTACTTTGGCAAGCTGCTCGTTAGCTTCAACAATTTTCTTTTTCAGATTTTCTTTGTACCGAATCAATTTGATTTGCAGATCGTTATCACCTACTGCCAACATTTGAACTGCCAGAATTCCTGCATTCAAAGCACCATTTATTCCAACAGTTGCAACCGGAATTCCCGGAGGCATTTGAACAATAGCAAGCAGTGCATCAATACCATCCAACGAGGCATTGATAGGCACTCCAATCACCGGGATAGTAGTCATAGAGGCAATTACACCGGGCAAATGGGCCGCCATACCGGCAGCAGCAATAATCACTTCAATGCCATTTTCACGAGCATTCGAAGCAAATTGCTCCACTTCGCGAGGCGTACGATGTGCCGACAAAGCATTCATCTCAAACGGAATTTCAAATTCATCAAGCAGGGCAGCAGCTTTTTCCATTACAGGCCAATCGTAGGTACTGCCCATACTTATACTAACTTTCGGT
>SESG01017663.1_pt1 | contig 15928 bp, 11 predicted proteins | sample 3171421 | NCBI WGS metagenome assembly SESG01 (sample SAMN10866946, study PRJNA518727) | freshwater metagenome | biome: subpolar coniferous forest; feature: holomictic lake; material: water; isolation source: holomictic Lake 227, 6 m and 8 m depth | place: Canada: near Kenora, Ontario | collected... | reverse complement strand
AGACGAGCTCAACCATGCTTCGATCATTGATGGCATTCGTCTTTCGAAAGCGAAAAGATTTCGATACCGAAACCGTGACATGGCTGATCTTGAGACTCAACTCATTGCTGCACAGGGATCCCGAAGAATTCTCATAGTCACCGATGGCGTATTTTCCATGGATGGCTACATCGCTCCCCTCGCCGAAATTTGCGATCTAGCCGAGAAGCACGGAGCAATGGTGATGGTCGATGACTCCCACGCCGTAGGTTTCATTGGCGACAATGGCGCGGGCACTCCCGAGCTCTGTGGCGTTCAAGATCGAATAGATATTCTCTCCGGAACCCTCGGCAAAGCTCTGGGCGGCGCATCCGGTGGCTACATCAGCGCTCATAAAGAAATTGTCGATCTGCTCAGACAACGGGCGCGCCCCTACCTTTTCTCGAATGCCGTTCCGCCCACCGTCGTCTCTGGATCACTCAAGGCACTCGAACTTGTGCGCGCAGGTAAATCGATGCGAGCCCAATTGCAGATCAATGCTCAGCTCTTTCGCGAACTCATGGTTGCCGAAGGTTTCACTTTGCTTCCCGGTATGCATCCCATCATTCCTGTCATGTTTGCTTCAGAGGTCGAGGCAGCCAAATGTGCGGCGGGATTACATGACCGGGGCATTCATGCAGTCGCTTTCTCTTATCCGGTCGTCCCCATTGGAAAAGCGCGCATCCGCATTCAAATATCGGCTCAGCACACCGAATCAGATATCCGAAAGTGCGTGGAGGCCTTCAAAACATCGCGAATCTGACAATGCTCCCTACATCGCATAAACTCCTCCAGTCGGGGCGGTAGCTCAGTTGGTTAGAGCCCGGAACTCATAATTCCGTCGTCGTCGGTTCGAGCCCGACTCGCCCCACCAAGAATTGCCACTCGAAAAACTCCCCAGCGAGAATGGCTATGATGAAAACATGTCCGATTTAGAGCAACCTTTCCAAGAGTTAAAGCGTCAATGGAACGTTGTGCTGGATCGTGTTCTCGAACAAGATCGAATCGCATGGCTGGCTTTCTTCGATGCTCGCTTGGCATCTCTAGAAAATGATCAATTGACCCTTAGTTTTGCAGATAGTCAAAAATTCGGTGGTCAGCATGATTTCGCAGTGGCTCGAAACCCCAAGCACACCGAAATTCTGATGAATGCTATTCACGAAGTAACTGGTTTCGATCTCACCATTCACGAAAAATGAAACGCCGACTTCCCCTCATCGCTCTCCTGATCGGAGCCAGTCTTTCCATGCTGGTGAATTCAGCGGATGCGACCGCTCCTGCGAAAGTTGCTGCTTTAGGTCCAGGCTCTCGAATACATGGAATCGATATCAGCAGGTGGCAGCATCCTGGAAACAAGACCATCGACTTTAAGAAGATGTACAAGGCGGGCATTAGGTTTGTTTTGATCAAGGGTTCGGATGCAATCGATGCCGCCGACGCCACGGCTCTTAAGTATTTAAAAGTCGATCGAGCAGCTGCCCAGGCGGCGGGTCTGTATACGGGCTTCTATCATTACGCCACTTTGCCTGACAGCGTTGACCCTGCTTTTATAGTGGCCGATGCCAAAGCGCAGGCTCAGAAAGTCGTCTGGCGCCTAGCGACGATTGGCGGCTACAGCGCAAAGGATCTTCCGGTCACTCTCGATCTGGAAAATAATTGTGTACGCAAAGATTCTGCTGGGACCTGTCTGAAATTTATGAATAAGAAGTATGTGACCCTCTGGGCACAAACGTGGCTAGCAACAGTTGCCTTGAAAACTGGGCGTCCTCCGATTGTTTATTCCTATCCACAGTTTCTAGAAAATGCGATGGTGCGATCAGCTGATTTTGTTCAATATCCCCTGTGGATTGCCCATTACAACATCAACCCCGCAGTGCAAACTGCCCAACCCGGCGCCAAGAATGTGGGTTGTTATTCGCACTCCTGGACAACATCTGATTGCGCTACCCAATGGCAGATCTGGCAATACACCTCGTGTGGCATTGGATCGAAATATGGAGTACCTACCGACCGCGTGGACCTAGATGTGTTTGGTGGGTCGTCCACTGATTTCTTGGCGTTGACTGCTGGAATTTGGATTCCTACTCGTTTTGATTTCTTGCCAGTGGATGAACCCACCACGATGAATGTGATTTCGACGTTGAGTAAAACCACGAAAGACATCACGCAAATAGTTGTGGATGTACTTCGCCCCAGCGGATCCCCCGTCGTAACTGGAACCGTCAATTTCACTTCGTTAGATTCGCTGATGACAAATGGAGCTCAAAAGGCAATTCGCTCGGCCAGCGGCCGTTGGACTTTGAACATCACAAAATTGAATGCCGGTCACTACTTAGGCTTGGTCAATTACATCGATGAGACCGGCACCCATGCCAACAATGCAATACCTGTATCCTTCGATATCGCAGCGGCTCCGACTCCCACGGCAACGCCCACGCCCACACCCACACCCACACCCACACCCACACCTATATTGTCACCTTCGACATCGCCGCTACCCACGCCAACAAAGAGTCCTTCGATAAAACCAACTCCCGTTGATGTTTGTGCCGGACAGATTCGAAATTAACCGACTCTTGTTGCTGAAATCAGAATGGCATTCTCTGGAGCAAGAATTGGCGGACGAACTCCGATGGAGGCAAGTGCAGCACCGCTGAGGCGCACACCTTTAAGCCAAGGTGGATTCTTGATTTGCAGTGCACGTGGCTTACCCACATCGCCTACAACTTTGACCTCGTAGATCGCCTTGGGATCCAAACCAGGAATCAGCGCCATGGCGGGGAAATTAGATTCGTTCATGCGGTGTTGAACATAGGCAAAGAGGGCTTCGCTCTGATCTTGTGCCACAACTCCATAAAGGAAAGCATTTGTATCGGGATGATCGACTCGCACTGCTCGACCGGAGTGCAACATCCCGCGCTTGGCTTTGTAAAGAGCGGCCCACTTTTTCAGGATGGCTAGTTCTTCTTCATTAGCCTCGGTGACGTTCCACTCGATACCAGCGTGCCCAAAGATTGCGTTGATAGCTCGGAAACTAATTTCGTGCGTGCGTGCAGTTTGATGCCCATGGGTGGGGCCAATATGGGTTCCCAGCATTTCCGGAGGAATCGCGATTCCGGTCCAGCGTTGAATAGTTTGGCGCTCCAATGCATCGTTGTTATCGCTGGTCCAGAAACGATCGACAACATCGACAATCCCTAAGTCAACGCGAGCACCACCTGAAGCACAGCTTTCGATCTCTAACTTGGGATGGCGACGCTTTAATTCGGCGAAGAGGCGGTAAATCGCCGCGGTCTGATTGTGAATGGATGCTTGTCCCAAATGCCCGGCATCATTGAGTCCGCGGTTGTGATCCCATTTAATGTAAGCAATGTTGTATTCAGATAAAACCGCATCCACTTGACCCAACACATGCTCGTAAGCACCTGGATGAGAAATATCAAGAACTAACTGATTACGCCACAACGGCGGCACGCGATCGGCTTCGTGGAGGATCCATTCCGGATGCGCGCGATAGAGGTCGGAATCCGGGTTAACCATCTCGCCCTCGAACCACAGACCGAATTCAATGCCCTTGTCATTGATGTATTTGATGATCGAGCCCAGCCCGTTTGGCCAGACTGCCGGGTCCACGACCCAGTCACCGAGACCGGCGCGGTCATGGCGACGATCATGGAACCAGCCATCATCCAAAACCATGCGTTCGACACCTATTTCAGCAGCGGCATCGGCAATCTTCTTGATCGTCTCTTCATCATGGGCAAAGTAAACGGCCTCCCAGACGTTGAGAGTCAGTGGACGTGGGCGCACATTGGTGGGGTGATGAGGTCGTGCCCGTAACCAAGAATGGTAATTGTGGCTGAGCCCATCGAGACCGGCATCGCTGTAGTTGGCAACGACACCAGGCACTTGATAACTGGCGCCGGGAGCCAAAATTATTTCGCCGGGCATCAAAAGTTCTCCTGCACCAATAGATTGCACACCGTCCGCTAATCGCTCGACATGGTGAACGGAGTTTCCGCTCCAGGCCATGCTGAGTGCCCAGGCTTCTCCTCCAGAAAAATTGGAGTTAGAGGTCATGGCGATTTGAGCAATCGTGTAATCGTGGCCAGTTCTGCCTTCGCGAATTTCGCGGCTAGAAAGTCCGGCGACGATGGGACGTCGTTGTGGGTGGCGCTCGTGAGACCAGCGACCTGTGAAATCCAAAATTTCGCGAGCGCGATCGGCCAATGGCAACCAATAAACGAATTGGTCTACCGAGTAATCTGCATCACCTTTGTTGGTCAGAATGGCATTGATCTTGAGAATGCCTTCTTCGGTGAGCTGGTAAGAAATTTCCAGGTGTAGCGCTGCGGCTTCATCGTGCAATTGAGCAATTAAGGTGTTTCCTTGATGTGAGTAATCGACCAATGCGAAATGTGTGGACCAAGCTTTTCCGCTGCGATGACCAGAGAGAGTTGGATGCCCTAGAAAGCTGCGCGAATGTTCACGCATGATGCCCGGAGTCAATGCCTCGTCGGTGCTGCTTTGAGAGACTGACTTGGTTACGGCACTCTTGAGATCACCAGGATCTCCGATTACTTCAATATCTCGACCCCAATACAAGATAGAATGAACTTGCTCATGGGCTTCAAAGACCACCGTACTGCTGGATGATCGCAACTGAATTAATTCTCTAGAACTCACTTTTACTCTCCATTTCACGGGCGAGATTACTAGCAATCATTCCTTTTCATTTCGCTTTTCACTAGAGTTTGCCCCTGGACATTGGCTCGCCGGTCGCGCCGTTAAATTGCCCGCTCATCTTGAATTGGAGTTTTCGTGAAATATTGGAACAGCCCAGAAACCACATCTGTGAACCGTCTACCAATGCTCAATATCGAGCACCAGGATTCTTTACTTTTAGACGGCACTTGGCGCTTCCAGTTATTGCACTCCCCTGACGAGCAACCCGGTGCCACATGGGAGAGCATTCCCGTTCCGGGGCTCTGGACTATGCAGCAAGATAATCCTGCTTTCTGGGACAAGCCCATTTACACCAACGTGCAGATGCCTTTTGAAGAACTCCCTCCCGACGTCCCTGCCCTCAATCCAACGGGCATATACCAGCGCGACTTCACGGTCCCGGCTGCTTGGGCGGGAAAGCGCATTGTTTTGCAACTAGGCGGTTTTGAATCCGTTGCCATCATCACGGTAAATGGCGTTGAAGTTGGCATGGCCAAGGACTCACGGTTGGCTTCGGATTTCGATATCACGAGCGTCATCCACGAAAAAGAGAACCATCTTGAAATCAAAGTTGTGAAATGGTCGGACGCCACCTTCGTTGAAGATCAAGATCAATGGTGGCATGGCGGCATCACGCGCTCGGTCAAACTATTTGCAACCAACGATGTATACATCTCACGATTCTTTGCCACGCCTGGTTTGCTCGCAGATAACAAGACCGGAACTTTGAATATTCGAACCTTCTTGGCCTCCATCAATGATGCTTCCCTTGTTGGCTGGACAGTTACCGCATCCCTAGGCGGGGCCTCAAAGGCGGCGGCTAAGGAACGTTCTCACACCTTGGATACTCATGTCCGACCTAATTGGACTGAAATATCGGAAGAACATCGCAGAGTTGGCAGCAATTATTTCCATGGCGAGTACTGGAACGGAAAGATTCCAACAGATGTTCTTTCCACCCTTAAAGAACTCGAGCCACCAACACCAGGATATGTAACTTTCGATCTAACCTTCCCAAGCATTCAAGCCTGGTCGGCTGAAAATCCTGTCCTCTACCCGCTGACCATCCAACTCAAAGACCCCAAAGGCAAGATTGTTGAATCTTTCGTTCAACAGATTGGTTTCCGCAGCGTCAAGATCGTGGGCCATGACCTTTTGGTCAATGGCCAACCCGTCATTATTTACGGAATGAATAGACACGATTTCCATCCTCAAACTGGTCGCGTCCTCACCAAAGACGATATTCGAAACGATTTACTTACTCTCAAGCGTTTCAATTTCAATGCCGTTCGAACTTCCCACTACCCCAACGATCCTGCCCTTCTTGACCTATGCGATGAACTCGGCTTCTATGTTGTAGGAGAAGCAAACCTTGAATCTCACGCATTCCAAGACAGCCTTTGTAACGATCAACGCTATTTGAATGCATTTGTAGACCGCAATGCCCGCATGGTCCAGCGCGATATTCATCATGCCGCTGTGATTCTTTGGTCTTTGGGAAATGAATCCGGTCACGGCTTCAACCATGAGGCCGCCGCCGCATATGTGCGAAGTTTTGATCCGTCTCGTCCATTGCATTATGAAGGCGCGATCCGGGGCAACTGGACAAAGGGCCACTCGATCACCGATGTGGTCGTTCCAATGTATCCATCGATTGCTGCAATCACTTCTTATGCAAAATCCAAGGAGCTCGACCGCCCGCTGATCATGTGCGAGTACTCGCATGCGATGGGCAATAGCAATGGCACCTTGGCCGAATACTGGGAAGCAATCCACACACTCCCTGGCCTCCAAGGTGGATTTATGTGGGAATTCTGGGATCACGGAATCGAGCAACACCTGCCTGATGGATCCAAGCGTTCGGCATATGGTGGAGATTTTGGCGAAACCAAACACGATGGCAACTTCTGCTGCGACGGGATGGTCTTCCCAGATCGGACGCCAAAGCCAGCCATGCAAGAGTTCAAAGCAATTGCCGCACCACTTGATTTCACCGCGGTTTCACTTTCGAGCGGCAAATTTTCGGCCTTCAACAAGAATTTCTTCGTCGATTCATCTTCTTACGAAGTTCGTTGGGAAGTGTCGGCCAATGGCGATGTCTTTGCTTCCGGAAAAGTTAAACTGCCGAAAATAGGACCTCGTAGGAAAGCAACATTTACTGTTCCAACCGGCAAGTGGAAGAGTTCGCCACTGCACGGTGAAAAATTCATCACCTTCATGACCGTTAAAAAGAGTGCAACCGCTTGGGCTCCCGCCAATGCCGAAATTGGCTGGAGTCAATTTGCTCTCACCTCAAAGGCGTTAGTTAAGCCAAAGCGAGCCAAAGAGAACAACTTGAAATCCATCATTGATACCAATGGCGATATCCATCTGCCTCATGGTGTGGTGGCGCCGCAGTTGACACTCTTTCGCGCTCCAACAGATAACGATTGGATTGGCCATATCGCCACGCGCTGGTTCCGATGGGGCCTGGACGCTTTGAGCAAGAAGAGCGTCAAGGTGACCTACGGTGCCAAAGCCACCACTATTCGCACAACATGGGCAACCCGAACCGGTTTTGAAATTAAGCAAGTTCAGGTTATCGAGCAAGTGGTCGGCGGACTTAAGATTTCTGAGTCAGCCACTCTGCCTAAGGAACTTAATGACGTTGCTCGAGTTGGAACCGTCTTTGAAGTTGATAGCTCTTTAACCAATCTGGATTACTTCGGAGCAGGTGCGCATGAGAGTTATCCCGATCGTAAAAAAGGCAAGCTTGCGCACTATGCCTCAACGGTCTGGGATCAATACATCCCTTATGTGCGACCACAGGAAAATGGCGGACACAATGGCGTCCGCTGGATCAAGCTCACTAACTCGGCCGGTGAAGGAATCCACATCACTATGGCCAAGCCCTATCAGGTCAGCGTCAGTCCCTTCAGTACCCTTGACTTGGTAGCTGCATCCCATGATGTCGAACTCTCTCCGTCGGGCAAGATCGTCGTCACCATTGATGCTGCTCATCGCGGTCTCGGGACCGCCTCATGTGGACCTGACACCATCTCGGCCTACATCATCAAGCCAGGCCTTCATAAGTGGGAATGGACACTCCAGACCCGCTAATTCCAGCGCACGAAAGCCGAGAAGGCGCTCAACTATAAGATTGGCCCGTGACTAACGAGAAGATTCTCTCCCTGGAAGCCGAGGTTCGCCGCAGCGAATTGGAGATGGCCGATGGGCGAAAGATTCGTTATTACGACTCCAGCGGTCAGGTGCGAAGCGCAGCCGACCGTCGCCCTGCAGATGATCAACCCCCGATTGGGGAATTACGGCTGGATGTATTGACCGAGGAATGGGTTGCAATCGCAGCCCACCGTCAAGGTCGAACCTTCCTGCCACCAAAAGAACTTTGTCCGCTCTGTCCAACAACAGGCGAAATGCTGAGCGAGATTCCAGATAGCAATTACGAAGTGGTGGTCTTCGACAATCGTTTTCCTTCACTCAAGTCTCCCGAACAGGGTTGGACTCTTCCAAAACCAGATGGCATCGAGACCGAAATACCAACAGCTGCCGGAATCTGCGAAGTAGTTTGTTTCACTGCCGATCACGGCACCTCCTTTGGCCAACTTTCCCTTCGTCAAATTCGCACCGTGCTGGAAGCTTGGCGAGATCGAACTCGCGAACTCTCCCAGTTGAATTTTGTGCAGCAGGTTTTCCCATTCGAAAATCGCGGCGAGGAAATTGGAGTCACACTTGCTCACCCTCATGGTCAAATTTATGCGTATTCATACCTGACGCCTCGTACCGAAAAAATGCTCTACGCAGCAAAAAAATATTTTGCTCAACACAATCGAGTGCTTTTGGATGATCTCATCAAGCGTGAGATTCAAGATCAAATACGTATCATTGCCCAGAACGATCATTGGATCGCCTATGTTCCCTTTGCCGCCCGTTACCCCTTTGAAATTCACGTTGCTCCACTTGTCGGAGTTCCAGACTTAGCCGCACTTTCTACCGCTGCCGCCGACGCCTTCCCCGAGATTGCGCACGAAGTCCTGGCTCGCTTGGATGGCGTTTTCAACATTCCCATGGCTTACATCGCTGCTTGGCACCAGGCCCCTGTCCGCGAGGGGCGAGATGTTATGCGTTTGCACTGGCAGATCACCAGCATCCGGCGAGCACCCGGCAAGTTGAAATATCTTGCTGGATCAGAGTCTGCAATGGGTGCATTTATTATGGATATGAAACCCGAACAGTCGGCCGCACAAATGAGGGAAGTGAAAATTAAATGAAGGTTCTAGTTACTGGTGGAGCAGGCTATATCGGTGGTACCGCAGTATCGATGTTGTTAGATGCAGGCTATAGCGTCAACGTTTTGGATAATTGCAGCACTGGTCATGCAGATAGCGTGGACCCACGAGCTACATTCTTTAACGAATCTCTCCTCAATGCCGGTGCCGTTCAGAGCGCACTTTCTGGCGTTGACGCCGTGCTGCATTTCTCTGCAAAATCCCTCGTTGGAGAATCTGTCACCAAGCCAGATATCTATTGGGAAACGAATGTCTCAGGCACTCGAATTCTCTTGGATTCGATGCAGAGCGCGGGTATTAAGAAATTAGTCTTCTCTTCCACTGCCGCGACTTATGGCGAACCAAAAGAAATCCCTATCACGGAAGAATCAGTCACCAATCCCACGAATCCATATGGCGCTTCAAAGCTTGCCGTGGATTACATGATCACCGCTCAAGCGAACGCATACGGTTTGGCTGCTATCAGTTTGCGCTATTTTAACGTGGCTGGTGCGCTCAAGACTTCGCGCGGTTGGCAGAGCGAACGACACAATCCTGAAACTCACCTTATTCCCAATGTATTGCGCGCCAGTACCGAAAACCCGCTCAAAGTTTTTGGCGAAGATTGGCCAACTGCCGATGGCACCTGTATTCGTGACTATGTACATGTTGTTGACTTGATTAAAGCCCACATCAGCGCCCTCAGTGTCGCAACGCCTTCGAGCCACGAGATCATCAATCTCGGAAGCGGAGGAGGCTATTCCGTTAAGGAAGTCATTGCCTCAGCCGAGAAAACTTTGGGTCGAGCCGTCCCTTGCCTTAGCGCACCGCGTCGTGCGGGAGATCCTGCCGTCCTCATCGCCGATATTTCCAAGGCAGGAAGATTGCTCTCCTGGAAACCTGAATTAGATTTGGATGCGATGGTCTCCGACGCTTGGAAATCATTTAATGAGTAATTCTCATTCTTCAACTTCCGACATACGCAGTGAATTTGAAAAAGCATTTGGGCGCAGACCAGATGTTGTTGCTCAGGCTCCTGGCCGTGTCAATCTCATCGGCGAGCACATCGATTACAGCGACGGGTTCGTCTTGCCCTTTGCAATTAAAGATGTGACAACCGTAGCAATAGGCAAACGAGCAGATCGCACACTAACTGTGGCTTCGGTTCAACGCCCCAAGGATAAATACCTAACATCGCTTGATAATTTGGCCCCGCTTACTGGCGAGCCCTGGTCTCGCTATGTACTGGGCGTCTTATGGGCAATTCCCAACCACCTGCAGTTCGCGGGCATGGATATCTTGATCGATGGCCGCGTTCCGTTAGGTGCCGGCCTTTCCTCCAGCGCTGCCTTGGAATGTTCGGTTGCCACCGCTCTTAATCATCTCTTTGATCTCCAGATAAATTTGGAAGATTTGGCCCGCCTGACCCAAAGAGCAGAAAACATTTATGTGGGTGTTCCCTGCGGAATTATGGATCAATCTATCTCGCTCATGGGCAAAGCAGGAGCCGCACTACTTCTGGACTGTCGAGATCTTCATACCGAAGAAATCCCTTTTGAAATCGCTTCTGAAAATCTGGAACTTCTCATTATCGATTCTCAAGCGCACCATTCGTTGGTTGACGGTGGCTACGCCGAACGACGTGCTTCTTGCGAACGTGCAGTCGGCCAGTTAGGCATTCCTTCACTCCGAGATATTTCTGTGGCCGAGCTTTTCGAGCAAGGCCAATCGCTAGACGAGCTAACATTCAAGCGAGCTAAACATGCCGTGACGGAGATGAAGCGAGTGTTGGATGCGGTCACCGCTCTCAAGGCACGAGACTTTGTCACTTTGGGCAGACTTCTCAACGAATCACATGCGTCGCTGCGCGATGATTACACAGTCTCCTGCGTTGAACTAGATCTCGCCGTTGACACTGCGATTGCTGAAGGAGCCCTAGGTGCACGTATGGTTGGTGGTGGGTTCGGCGGCAGCGCTATTGCTCTGATTTCAGCAGATTCAGTGGACCGAGTTAAGGCCGCAATTTCCAGCAGTTTTGCCGCTAAGAATTTCAAAGCGCCAAGATTTTTTACATCTCTGCCCAGCGATGGAGCGAAAGTTCTTACTGAACCGGCGTGACGGTTATCACTTCAACTCCGCCGATGGAATTGAGAACCTCCAGCAAATCAGTCGGATCCGATCCGGGCACCGCAACCGTAATGTCATCGATTCCGCGACCTTCTTCGCTGCGCAAAACCACCAAGCTACGGATATCGCCACCGGCAAAACCAATGGCAGAGGCAACTGCTCCGAGAGAACCAGGGCGGTCAGGGAGCGCTATTTGAATCTTGAACAGGGCCATAGGTAAGACAATACACGCCGACTAGTTACGAAGTTGTTACGGGTGAGTATCAGTAAAAATTAAAGCTGAACGATATTGCTGCCCGAAATGGCCACTTTGATCTTAGCCAGAGGCGCTGGCGCAGGTCCTCGAACGACTTCAGCATTTCTGTTGGGATCATAGGCAGCGCCATGGCAAGGGCATTCAATCCATTGTGACGTAGTGGAATAACTGACTATGCAGCCCTGATGGGTACAGACTGCCGAATAAGCAAATACTCCCGCCTTGGTGCGGAAGAGAATAGCTGCGTTGCCGTCTGCGGCTTGGAAGTTCTTGGTGGAGCCGACCGGAAAATCAGCGAGCTTGACGATCGCGGTGCCAGCTAGCGGCAAAGCAATTTTCTTCTTGAATCTGCCGCCAACAAGCGCACCACCAACTGCAGCGATGCCGACACCGAGAAGTCGTAGAACCTCACGACGATCGGTGATATCTGGAATAAGTTTTGCGCTTCGCCCGGTTCCACGCTGCCCAGATTTTGCCGACTTTTGGTGGAGTGAAACTAAAAGAACGAGCCAAAGAATGGCGTATGCGGTGTCGCTGCCCAGGAAATAAGGGTGAACCGACCAAGAGGATGAGAGCCAAAGTCCAACAGACATTCCCAATCCGCCGAGGGCCGCCAGCGAGAGTGCAACACCCGTGAGAATGGCGATTCCGATGGCGAATTCGCTGAGCATCACAAACCAGCCAACCAAGGTGGCATGTTCGATCAGACGACGGAGGAAGAAAGCGATCGGAGAAGAGCCTAAATAGCCCGTCAGCTGCGCGCCGATGTAGTGGCTTGAGCTGGGATTGAGGAATCCCGCGTCTGTGGCTTTGTTCCACCCAGCGAAGATCCAGGTGAATCCCAGCCAAAGCCGGAGGATCGATGTTGAAATTGGTTGGGAACTCCAAGATCTGGAGATAAACGACCTGGCCATGCGCTCACCGCCTCACGCGAGATACCTGCCCGTATAAAACTGGCTCCCTGACTTGGACTCGAACCAAGAACCTGCCGATTAACAGTCGGCTGCTCTGCCAATTGAGCTATCAGGGAATATCTTTCAAACCAGATGCGAACTCTAGCGAATCGATGGAAATAAAGAAAAACGAGAAAAAGTCGATTCTTTAGCCTAAATCCCCCAAAGCCAGGTCCTTTTGAACTCGACGCTTGGCCTCCATGGCTACCAATTGGCCGAAGACTTCGCCATACCTGACCTCCTCCTCCAGCGGATTAATGCGTTGCAAGGTGGACTTGATTTCAGCAATCGAACGCCCCAAAGCAACTTCGCGCAACTTGGCGAAGATGCTGGTGATGTACCGATCTGATATTTCACGGTCGGTACGGACCGGTTCAACCGTGAGTTCGGTTATCAAAGATTTGAGCGATTCATCGTCAGTGGACTCTAAAAGCTGATTTATGTCCACGTTGGGATTGTTATCAATCAGCTCCCGAACTGCAGAGTAAGGAGCAAATGTGAAGGCTTCGCTTTCAAGTTCACTCCATGCTGAGAGCATTTCAGGAACTTGCAGTCGAATCTTTAAGACTTCGCGTTCCAGGGTCAAAATCGGATCAGTGGGGTTTGCCTTGGGTCGTTGCACAGCGCTGGCACCTTTTCCAGATGCGGATATCGCCTTGATCGCGGCACTGACCGTGTCAACCTCCATGCCCAACCAACCTGCGACCAAACGTGCATATTCGGGCCGAAGAGAAGCGTCGCGAATCTTTCCAATCAATGGGGTCACTTGGTTGAGTGCCGAAACTCGACCTTCGGCGGTTCGAACGTCATATTGGTTGATCACGCTTTTCATAGCAAATTCAAAAAGTGGAACTCGCCGTGCGATCAAATCGCGGACTGCTTGATCTCCATTTGCCTGACGAAGTTCACATGGGTCCATGCCATTTGGCTCAACCGCGACAAATGTTTGTGCAACAAATTTCTGATCATCATCGAAGGCGCGGAGTGCCGCCTTCTGACCTGCGGCATCGCCATCAAAGGTAAAGATGACTTCTCCGCGGAATGCATCATCATCCATAAGTAAACGTCTGATAATTCGAATATGGTCATCGCCAAAGGCAGTGCCACACGTAGCAACAGCTGTGGTAATACCTGCAAGATGGGCAGCCATAACATCTGTGTAGCCCTCAACGATTACGACTTGTCGCTTTTTGGCAATTTCTTTCTTCGCTAAATCCAAACCATAAAGAATCTGACTCTTCTTATAAATTTGAGTCTCTGCAGTATTGAGATATTTGGGGCCTTGATCCAGATCATCACTGGCTAATTTGCGCGCACCAAATCCAACGACATCGCCGGAAATATCTCGAATCGGCCAGATCAATCTGTTACGGAATCTATCTATCGGTCCCCGAGTGCCTTCCTTAGATAAGCCGGCGAGTGAAAGTTCTAGATCTGAAAAACCTTTGGCGCGAAGTGTCTTATAGAGCGCATCCCACTCATCCGGAGCGTATCCAACTCCAAAATGATCAGCGGATGCTTTATCGAATCCCCGACCAGCCAGAAAATCACGACCGACTTGTGCCGGACCAGGCAAGAGCAGCGCCGCACGATAAAACTCCATAGCAGCGGTATTAGCAGCAACCAGACGAGAGCGGCTGACCCCAGAAGTTGGCGCTGTTCCCACACCGTCGTAACGCAAGGTGTAGCCAATGCGATCTGCCAAACGTTCAACCGTCTCAGAAAAGGTCAAATGCTCCAGCTTCATAAGAAATGCAATGACATCTCCACCTTGTTGGCAACCAAAACAGTGAAAATAGCCTTTACTCGGTGTTACGTGAAAAGAAGGGCTTTTCTCGTCATGGAAAGGGCATAGACCTTTCTTTTGCCCGCCGCCAGCGTTCTTGAGTTGGACAAAGTCCCCCACGACGTCATCAATCGGCGAATGATCGCGAACGTAAGTTACGTCTTCATCTCGTATGCGCCCAGACATGTCTCTGATTCTATTTCAGATGGGAATGAAGCGCGTAGGCACCAGGGTCAGTAAGGGAGGCAACCTGGTCTATGACCACTCGGAGTCGTTCGTCATCAGAATTGGCGCCCTCCCAATCATCCAAAAAGAAGGATTCCAGCGTCTTCGGGGCGCCGGCTAAGACTTTTTCGACAAGTTCATGAATCAATATTTGTTGTTCTGAATATCGTTTTTGCGCGACATCGGCATTAATGACATAAAAACCGGCAATAGCTTTAAGCAAAGCCACCTCGACGCGTTGAGCCCGCGGAACAATTAAAGATGCGCTATACCTTGTTAGATCAGAGTCCCCATACTTATCTCTGGTCGAACGTTCAGCTGCTAGGGCGAAGCGACCGATCATTTGGCTGGCCAAGTCCTTTAACCTCGCCAAGTGGCGGTGGCTTCCGTCATAGTCGGCTGGCCAGCAAGAGAGAGCCTGCAAATTGGAGAGTGCCGCTTCTGATTCTGATTCGGTGATGTCGGATAGATAAGTTGATTTCGCTACCGAAAAAAGGTCCGAGAGATCGTTGCGCAGGAAATGAAGTTTGACCTGACCAGACACTAATGCGTCTTCAAAATCGTGAACGGAATATGCAACATCATCAGACCAGTCCATAATCTGGGCCTCAAGAGAGGTGCCACCATCAGGAGCGCCTTCGCGCATCCAATTAAAAATTTCGACATCATCGTCGTACACACCAAATTTCTTTGATGCCTCCGATCGCGCCCACGGATATTTCGTGGCGGCATCCAATGAACTTCTGGTGAGATTGAGACCGATGGACTTTCCCATTGGCGTCACTGTCTTTGCTTCTAGTCGAACTAAGAGTCGAAAAGATTGCGCATTTCCTTCAAAGCCGCCGCAGCTTTGGGCAATCTGATTCAATGCATCTTCGCCGTTGTGACCAAAGGGTGGGTGGCCAATGTCGTGAGCCAGACAGGCACCTTCCATCAGATCTGGATCGGCTCCCAAAGCCTCGCCTAATTCGCGTCCAACTTGGGCGCACTCCAGCGAGTGCGACAAGCGAGTTCGAGGGAAATCTGCCGCCCACGGAACCGCAACCTGCGTTTTTGCGGCCAACCGTCGAAGCGCAAAGGAATGGATGATTCGTGCTCGATCTCGCGCGAACTCGGTTCGACCTGGGCGCTTGGCAGGTTCATCTAAGAAACGTTCACGATCGGCATCTGTGTATCCCGGATGCTCCTGAGCTGCGCGAAGAACCATAGTGTTATCGAGTCTAGTTCTTCAGGTGATCGGAAAGGTGGATACCTAAGCGGTCAATCGTTTTGTAGGCCAGATATGCCGCTGTTTCTCGAACGACATATTTCGATCCCGGGCCACTCCAGATATTTGCCTGCCCTTGATCTGGCGCGCAGGTTGCAAGGACTCCTAAATCTTTTGCCATGCTGATTGCGCGGAAGCAGTGAAAAGGATCGGTCACCACGATGACGCTCTTCCAACCTCGCTTCTTCATTTCTGCTACGTAATTCTTGGTGCTAGTCAAAGTGTCACGACCAACTGGAACCACCACGAGATTTTTCGTAGAAACACCAAGTAAGCGCAAGGAATTGGCGCTGCTTTGGGCTTCGG
>SESG01034739.1_pt1 | contig 15947 bp, 10 predicted proteins | sample 3171421 | NCBI WGS metagenome assembly SESG01 (sample SAMN10866946, study PRJNA518727) | freshwater metagenome | biome: subpolar coniferous forest; feature: holomictic lake; material: water; isolation source: holomictic Lake 227, 6 m and 8 m depth | place: Canada: near Kenora, Ontario | collected... | reverse complement strand
GCGAAACTCTCAACCTGGATATACCGGATCGCTGTCACAAAATCGCTCGACCACCTGCGTCGGACAAAGAGGAAAAAACGGTTCAGTTCATTGAAAAGGATGATCGGCGTAACTGACCCGTCTGAGGAAATTGCAGCCCCCGGCAATGAAAATCCAGCTGAATCACTGGCAGGAAGCGAACGTGCTGAAATATTGATGGAGGCACTGAATTCGCTTCCCGACAGTCAGAAAACCGCGTTTTTGCTCAGCAAGCAGGAGGGATACAGTCAGCAGGAAATTGCTGATATCCTGAAAACATCGGTATCCGCAGTCGAATCTCTGGTGCACAGGGCAAAAAAAAACCTCCACAACAAGCTTTATGCCTACTACAGCGAGCAATAATTTTTTTTGTAAACCACAAGTTTTTGAGACGCCTGTCGTCATATGTACATGAAACAGGAGCAAAAGAATGAAAAAACATGACGAGAACATAGAACGAGAGGTCAGCAAGACCATGACGCTGCTTGATGAAATGAAGCCTCTTGAGCTCCATCATCAGTTCAGGGTTCGGCTGATGCAAAGAGTGGAGCGAGAGTGCACGAAGGGGATAAAGAGCGGCTTGCGGGGTCGCGTTGATTTCCGGTTGGCTTTTATGGGCGTGCTTTTGGTGGTCAATGTCGGCTCGGCTTTTCTCTCGGTCACAAGTGACGGTAGGCAGGCAACGGCAACCATCAGTGAACTGCTTGACAACCAGAGCTATGACTACACCAGTCAGGATTTTGCCTACTATGACCAGGCTGCCATGCTCCCTCCGGTCACCGGAACAGAAACAAAACAGACCCCTTGAGCAATGGGACAAAGCTAAAAACAGAGAACCGATGAAAAAGATGAAACGTATTTCCCGCCTGATGCAGGGTGAACCCGAGTCGATGATACCATGAACTTTTTTACTACAAAACGGCTTGTTGCAACGGCATTCGTCCTTCTTGCCCTTCTCAATGTTACGCTGCTCGGCATACTCTGGTGGCAGAATACAAACGGGCCGCAACCCAGAGCGGGACATCACAATCGCCTGCTCTTTTTTGCCCGCCAACTGGCCCTCAATGAATCGCAAACTGCCAGTTTCGGCAAACTGCGTCAGGAACATTTTCTCAAGGTCGAAGCGGAAATGCAGGCAATCGGCCTGCTGAAAAAGCAACTGATCAAGGAATCGCTTCAAGAGGAGCCTGATGCAAAAAAAATCGAGACCATCGCCGTGAACATAGGCTCTCGGCAGGCTGCCATAGAAGAGAAAATGGCGCTTTATTTTCATGAACTGGCCAAGGTGTGCACACCCGAACAGCGGGATTCGCTGCAAATAGTGCTTGAACGGGTCTCAACGCGCCGGCACCATAACAACAGCGAGCAATAGCGCTTCAAGCGTCAAGCTTCAACCCTTTCGATAAGGGAGAGGCTCAGCCCTGCTCTTTGCTATCGATACGGTGCAGTCACTTCCGGCTGAATTTGGAGGACACCTTAGCGGCAACCAGCCGGGCCTCAGAGCTGAAGAGCCCCACCGCAATGGCCAGATAGAGGAGCAGCAACACTGTTTTTGAGGCAATAACAGCCCCTGCTGCTGGCCACTCCTGCCCGATGAGGAGCTGAAGGAAAGCCACCCCGACAGCCGTCACCAGCAACAGAGAGAGTTTCGGCCAGTCATAGCGAATCGGAAAAACTTTCAGGGAGTACCAGGCCATAACAAGACACATGACCGCCGTTCCGCCAACAATGGCATAAGCCGCCCCGTCCATACCCCTCAGCGGAATAAGCCACCAGCAGAAGAGCGCAGTCACAGCCGCACCGGCAAAGGTGACAACAGGCAGATACCGGGTATTGCCGGTAATGAGCAGTCCGGCAGAGAGATTGGTTGAAACCATGTCAAAAACATAACTCAAAAAAATCCATGGCAGAATGGAGAGCCCGATCCAGTAACGGGGAGGAAGCAGATAAAAGCTTCCGCCGTAATGATACCGGACAAGATCAGGCACAAAAAAAGTGGCTGCAAGCGCCAGAACCATGGTAAAAATGGTTGAAATGCTCAGCACATGGCGGAAGAGTCTTTTCGCATCAGGATCCTTGGCATGCTGCAGAAAAAATGGCTGCCATGCAAAACGGAAGACCTGGATAAAAAGCTGCAGCACCACGCCGAATGCGGCAATCCTTCCATAAATACCGACAATATCAGAGGCCTGGTAACCCGCGCCGTATATGCGCTCAATTTCCGGGGGCGAGATACGAATCAAAATGTTCCGGTCAATCAGATGGATCAACAGTCCGGCAATCCCGGTAGGCACATAGGGGAGCCCTATGCGAAGCATTGAGAGCAGTTTGGCCGCTGAAAAAGAGAGCCTGAACTGGCGGAACACCGGAATAACCAGCAATAGGCTGACCAAGGAGCCAAAAGCCTCGGAAATAAAAACACCCGACAAACCACTATGGAGAGGAACAATCAGAATAATGGCACTGACCACAACAGCAATCACCCCGACCACTCTTGCTACAGCAAACTGAAGTGCCTTTCGTTTCAGCCGCAGTTCAGCAAACGGAATGACCAGCATGGTGTCAATCCATAAGATAAGCGCGGCATATCGGACAAAAAGATAATCTCCGGCAGAAAGACCTATCGATTCAGCAATGAGCGGGGCAAAGAGAACGATCAGCAGGGCAAACAGCGTCGAGGTGACAAAGAGAGCAACAAAAGCCGTCGAAAACAGCTGCTTCTCGTCCCCCTCCCGATCTGCCGAATCAGACAAAACCTTGAGATAGGAGGTCTCCAGTCCATACGAAAAAAGAACATTTGCCAGAGCAATATTGGCATAAATGATCGTCTGCACGCCATTATCAAACGTCGAAAGTTTGTTGGCATAGAGGGGAACCAACAGATAATTGAGACTGCGGGCAAGAATGGTACTCGAACCGTAGATAACGGTATCTTTGAAAAGAAGCTTTAACTTTGAAAACATACGGCAAAAAAATCAAAAAAACTTAAACGGTATCCTCGTTTGCCGTCCCGGCGGCTTCACTGTCACGAGCTGCAGCCCGGCGTTGCCGTATCGCCTCCTCATCAATCTGAAAGCGGCCATCCTTTTGAATAACAGGGATTTTTGATATGACCTCATTGAGATGGCGCTGTGCCTCCTTCTGCTGCTCCTTGAGCTTCTCAAGCTCATCACCATAAAGTCCGACCGGATTATCTTTATCGATCATCATGTCTTTGAACGACTCTATCTGCAGGTTCTGCTCTTTTTTCATATAGCCCAGAAACTTGCTGAACAGAAAGACAAACAGGAAGAAGACCAGCAGGGAAAAACCAAGAAGAACGAGCCAGCTCATGACAAAAGGTTTAGTCTTAGTAAAGGAAACGGTATTTTTGCAATTTAGACGATATTACCGTTTATAAAAATAGTAACCAACCATCTTTTCTTCATTGAAGCACTGATTCAGCAAAGCATACCATGAGTACACCATCCCGAACCCAGCATATTACCGCGAGCGGAAAACAAATTCTTGAACAGGAAGCCCGCGCCATTCATCTGATAGCCGAACGACTTGACGAGCGCTTTTCGGAGGCAGTGGAGTTGTTGGCATCGTGCAAGGGAAAAATCATCATCTCCGGCATGGGCAAATCAGGCCTCATCGCCCAGAAAATAGCTGCAACCATGGCATCGACCGGATCAACAGCCCTTTTTCTTCATCCGGCAGATGCCGCTCACGGGGATCTTGGTATTGTTGAGCGTGATGACATTGTTATCTGCCTGTCGAAAAGCGGAACAACGGAAGAGCTGAACTTTATCATCCCTGCACTCCGCCAGATAGGAGCCCGAATTATTGCCATGACGGGCAACCAGCGCTCCTTTCTTGCCCAGAACGCCGATATCACGCTCGACACCGATATCGAAAAGGAAGCCTGCCCCTACGATCTGGCACCGACGACGTCAACAACGGCAATGCTTGCCATGGGAGATGCCCTTGCCATATCATTGATGCAGCAGAAAAATTTCACCCAGAGAGATTTCGCACTGACCCATCCCAAAGGCTCACTCGGACGGCGGCTGACGGTAAAAGTAAGTGACATTATGGCAAAAGGCAATGCCGTGCCCCTTGTTGCGGAAAGTGCTTCAGTGACCGATCTTATCCTTGAGATGACCTCAAAGCGGTATGGAGTAAGCGCTGTGGTCGACAGTGAGGGTGCCCTGTGCGGCATCTTTACCGACGGCGACCTTCGCCGCCTGGTACAGAGCGGAAGGGAGTTTCTCAGCCTCAGTGCAGGTTTTGTGATGACCGCAAACCCAAAAACCGTCTCAACCGGCACCATGGCCAAAGAGTGCCTTGACATTCTTGAAACCTACCGCATCACCCAACTGCTCGTTTGCGACGATGAAAAGCATCCGGTGGGCATGGTTCATATTCATGACCTGATAACGCTGGGGCTGTGAGATACTTTGAAGGAAGAAGCCATCACGGGCGAACTTGTCCCCGTAGCTCCATTGCCCAAGTCGGCAAAGGCGGAGTAGGCTGCCGTCCAAATTTCAGATTTCAGTATGCCCAAGAGCGAACGTCAAAAACGCTAGGCGGTGCTTTTTCCAAAACCTCGCGGAATTCGTCTTTGCCCACGATGCCTTGCAGCGATTTTAGCTAACGAAACATCCATTTATTTGGTCAAACTGGCGCGACCGGGTATTTTTTGACCAGGGTTTCGAACTTGGCGATTACTGCTTCGGGTGTCAGCATTAAGCGACACGGGTCCTTTTTCCATCGGAGAGCAGGATCCTTGCATCCGACATCCCAGCATGGAAAACAGTCGAGTCCCTCCGGTTCAATAACTTCATATTTCTGATAATAATTGAGTCTTGCTTTGGCTCGCACACCGCCAGTAAAAATGGCAAGAAAGGGAATGCCAGCTAGTGCGGCGATATGGCATGCGCTTGTGTCGGAGCTGATTATGTACTTGCCGAATTTCAGCGCTTCAATGTATTCAGGTATACTGTTTGTTTTTCCGATAAGGTTGATGGCATTTTTCCCTCTGAGATGAGGACTTGCTTCTGTCCCGATAAAGAGGGGGACAAATCCCATCCTCTCGACCGCCTCAATAAGTGCAGGATAGTAAGGCTCCCACCAACTCCTGGCTGGGTTGGTTGCCATCAGATTGAAGGACACGAACGGCAAATCTATCTGACACCCCATGTCGAGCAGTATTTGATGGATACTAGCCTTAGCCTTGGGGTATTCTTTGAGCGGCACCGAGCTATAGGTATTGGCGTCCAGCCGGAACTTTCTGGTAAAGGCAATATGCCGATGTACCATGTTATCATCCTTCGATACTGCAAATTGACCTCCAAAATCCATTTCGATATCGATAAGGTTGGACACGGTTGTTCCTTTTGTGGGTACAGGGAGCGGTGAGTATTTTTTCCCGTTCGGGATCGGAAGGATCTCATCAAATATCCCGAAGCTCTCCATCATGGCAATGTTCCGTTCATAGGTCAGGAGAATCAATTTCTGATTCTGGTGCCTATCGCGAAGCATCTTGAAGGAGGAAATTCCCATAAGCAGGTCGCCGACACCATCGTCACGGATAACTATGATTGCATCTTTAAATGCGTCATTGTTGAATGGTTTCCTCTGGTGCTTCACGAGTAAAAGTTTCCGAATATGCTCATCCCATATCTTGTTGAGCAGAATGCGGTCACTCTCTCCTTTCCGCCAATCCCTCGAAGAACCTTCAAAATGAAAGAGTTCAGCCTTGGGCTCATAGAGGATATCAAATCCAGCAACTGAGAGGCGGAGACAGAAATCGGTATCTTGAGCCTCTTCAAGAAAGTCCTCGCTCAATTGAAATCGGTCATAGACATCGTGCCGCATAGCGACACAAGCGAAGGTTAGCCCCGGAACAATTGAGGCTATATTTGCTGCTGGCAGATCCGATGGCTCATTACGAAAGACATGGTATCCATGACCCTCGTTGTTATACTCAATCCCGGCGTGCTGTATGGTCAAATCACGACTGAGCAGCTTGGCACCGACGATGCCTATCCGCTTATCAGCAAGCGGAGCAATGAGTGCATCAAGCCATCCTGATGTTGCTATGGTATCGTTGTTGAGAAGCACCAAATATTCACCATTGGCATACAACGAGACCAGCTCATTGTAATTTCTTGAGAAAAAATACTTCTCAAATCGAACAAAGCGTATGTTCCTGAACCTCTTTTGCGCTGTCCGATAGTACTTGAGGACTCGCTTATTCGTCGTTCCCGTATCGCCGATGATAATCTCGATATTATGCTTTCCGCAATGATTCTGAATTGACTCAATGCAGGGTCGGATGAGGTCGTATCCATCTTTAGAGATGACCGCAATGGTTACGAGGTCTTTAGCGTAATCGGTTGCTACTGCGTAATCTACCGACCCCTTACACTTATAAATTTGTGGATCTCTTTTTTTGGCAAACTTCACCCTTGCGAAACCGCCTGTCTTATTCTTCGCCAGAGAGAGTAACGCTCTGATTTTTCTGCCGCGTTTTCTTACCGAGTGAGTGAGTTTGCGAATCGGCTTTGTCATTCGCCAACTGCTGGAGTTCAGTAATTTATTTATCCGCATAACTTGCTTTGATCTGGCACGGGAGAGAGATCGTTTATCTGCTGAAAAAGTAAATCCTTGGTCAGGTGGCTTTGCAAATATATAAAATCAACACCTTGACTGCAGCTGTATGATACTTTAGAGAGGGGCTTCATCTTTAAAAAGCAAATAGATTGTTGTTGTTTTGGTTGATACCAAATAATTCAATCAGAGTCCGGTCAAGCTGGAATAACTCCATTGCAGCGCGATAGCCTGCGACTCGGACGCGTTCGGCGGAGTTTCGACCCTCTGGGTCATCCAGCAACCAAGCCACCAATTCCGGGAGATTCTTAACATCTTCCTCGAAATAATGTTCCCCCGGTACGAGCCCAGGGGTGCGGGTAGCCGTTTCCGTAACTACACAACAAACCTGCATGAAACCGAAATGGACGAGTCGCTGCCATTCAAAATATGGGGTGTCGAAATGATGGACGTTGAACAAGATTTTTGAGTGCTGAGCAAGGTCAGCAAAATCTTCGCCAGAAACACTTTGCGGATCAGTGACAGACAAAGTTTGGCCCACATTGATTAGCCGTATGAAGCTTTTGCGCCCTGCAAATAGCCGTTGGTTATGTGCGAGAAAATGCTCGCGACGGGCTGAATTTGTACCTATCCATAGCAGGTCAATGTCGCGATCATATATATGGGTTTCTGGCGACCCTCTGAAGATCTTGTTGCCTGGAACATACCCAATCGGTATAAACCGGGCATTTGCGCCAAGTTGCACTAAACTCGCTGCTGTCTGAACATTCATATCCAAAACAAACGGTGCTTTAAGTAGGAACGGTAGAGCTTTTCTAAACCAAACGGATGGCAGTTGCTCTGAGTTAAGGAGCACAACCATGTTCCAATTAATCTCCTCAGGCGTCGGTGCCCCGCCGAGATAGAAGAATTCATGTGGAGCAATAATAATTTTCAGGTCCGACCAACCCTTCTCGCTACCCCGATTTACATCGACAAAAGCTTCATCTTTTTTTAAGCATTCTATACCGATGGCGCGGAAACTCTGAATAATTAGATCCTGAAACGCATGGAACACCATGTGCCCACATGAATGGGCATGTACACTCACAATTGAGCCAAGCTTCAAATTGGGCCAGTTACCGCAACATGACTCGATGACCTTCAACGCCAGATCAGGACGATCGCTCCAACCCCGATGCCAGCGTGTTACGTCCTGCTCAGTCCACGCAACTCGGCCTTCACGTATGCCAAATTGCAAAAAATGTATGAGGGGGTTAACATTCGCATCCATCACATCAGGAGCTCGCTGCAAATAGCCAAAAGAACTGAAAAAGGGGCCGGGATCATAGCCTTGATGCCAGCCGTAACGAACGTAATGGTATGCGGGACCGAACATAAATCTATGGCCTTGGGGAAACTGGCCAGCATAGTATATGGCATCGAATAATCCACTAGCTTCGACAAGTCTAGCATTGTTAGATGCGGCAAGATCCTCTATCTCCAAAATGTCCAGTTCTGGGTGGCGGGGGATACGGAGATGCTGCTTCAGTTTATCGGCGAACATGTGCACCTGAGGCGGAAGGTGGATGGTACCGTGAACGCCAGGAACTAGATCAACAGTATATCGATCTCCATAAATCTCATCATATCGAGACAGTCCGTCTGAAAAACGCCGATAAGGATTGTTATTGCTGTCTTCCGAATAGAAAAACGCGACCTTTCCCATAATTGGCTGTAGGTGCATATGATCAACCATCACCAAGAGTTCGATGTCCGTCCCTCGTTCCTGCAAGAGTTCAGCCATACGTACAGCAATTTTTCCACCCTGGCAAATACCTCCAAGTATGAGTTTACCAGACGGCCGGATAGCGTACATTTCTTCAATGTAGTGATTACAAAGATCTTCGGTATCTTGCTCGTTGTAATCCGTGAGAAGATGACCGGATCGCATGCCATGAACTCTGAAGCGCTCACCGAGACACCAAGCAATAGAATGTAGTTCCTCCGCCGTCTGTAAGCAGAGAAATACGTTGTAATCGGTTGCAATCACTCCACCCGTCGAAACAATGATTGAATCTTCATTTACGCGATCACCTTTCCAGCCTGACGTAAGATCTCTCAGACCCTTGTAGATACGTGAAGATCGAAATCCCTCTGTGCCAAATTCGATTAGTTGAGGTGAGTTCCAGAGTAGTTCTTCGATCTTTACCGCCATCCTCCATATTGTCGTGATACTTCCAAAATGACCTGGGGGAAAGATGATACCGAATTGACTCTCGATTTCCATCAATAGTTCCAGTGCCTTAAGAGAATCTCCACCCACCGATGCAAAGTCTTCATAAACACCAACATCCATATCAAACTGAAGACATTTTTTCCATATGGCGGCCACGCGTGCTTCTATTGATGTGCGCGGGACTGTGAAATCGGACCTCTGAAAAAAGCGATTGCGATACCTCGACAACAAACCTGCTCGGTTTTTCTTACCATTAGGCGTCAGAAGTATTTCATCCACTGGGAAAAATTGGACTGGAATCATGAAAGCGGGAAGCCATCCAGATAACTGGTCGCGAAAGGTAGGCCAATCGAATTCTTCAGGCTCGTGCAGAACCGCAAAACATACAAGCTCCTTAGTACCTATTCGCTCCTCTATGGCAACAACTGAATCGACAACTGCCGAAAAGCGCATGATTACATTTTCAATTTCTTCAAGTTCAATGCGGTTTCCAAGAATTTTTACTTGATTGTCGAATCGTCCGAGATACTCAATCTCTCCATTATCTAAGCGTCTGACCAAATCACCCGTACGATAGAGTCGCTCGCCACGAAACTCGATAAACCGTACCCGCGTCTCATTAGGAAGATTAATATATCCGCGCGCAAGGCCTATCCCACCAAGACACAGTTCACCCACATCGCCATCAACAACCGGACTGAGGGCGCCATCAAGAATATATGCTGTGATATTTGGGAGCGGTGTGCCAATTGTCACCGGCACCATAGCACAGCACTTAGCAACAGTCGCATATACAGTGGCCTCTGTCGGCCCATAGGCATTAAAAAATAACCTGTCCGTTGCCCAAGTATCTACCAATTTTTGCGAGCATACCTCGCCCGCCGTGATGATACAAGTGAGACAAGGAAAAATACCAGGCGGAATAGTACCAAGAACCGAAGGGGTTACCGCAAGATGGCTGATCGCATTGTGGTGTATGAACCTGCCAAGGCGCTCCCCTACTAACGGCCTATCACTACCCGTGGCACAAAGCTCACCACCACCACAAAGCGTCATCCAGATTTCGCCGAGCGAGACATCAAAGCTTAGCGTAGTATTGAGCAGCATTCTCGTTGCGCTATTAATACAGAATCGTTCGCGAATACTCAGAACCAGATTAACTAACGCGCCGTGATGAATTGGAATGCCTTTGGGGTCGCCGGTAGTTCCGGATGTGAAACAGATATACGCTAAATCCGAAGCGACGGCAGAGTGAAGCGGTACCTGAGCAGAAGAGGTGACATCCGCCGTAATAAGATTTCGGACATCATAAACGGATAGAACTGGTACACCCTTCATATCTGAATATGCCGTGACGAGTAAACTTGCACCCACCTTTTCCAACATAAACTGGACCCGATCGATAGGGGTTGCCGTATCGATTGGCAAATAGACAGCACCAAGCTTAGCAATCGCAACGGCAAGTAAGATGGCCTCCATGCAAGGGCGCATATGAACGCCAACGATATCTCCAGACTCAACTCCCCTTGCATGCAAGGCACACATTATGCGATACGAAACAGTCTCAAGTTGGGCGTAGGAAAGCTTGCGGGTGCCCTCTGAAACCGCACAATGGTCATGCTGTTGCTCAATCTTCTCTTGCAGTAAAGAAATCACTGTAGCTTCTGACCTCTCGAGACCTTCTTTTCTGACTGTTTCAACTGGTTTTATGACCCCATGAGAAAGAAACTTACTTATTGAGTTCGAGAGGGGTAGATAAGTATTCCTCTTGTGCTGTGAGGAGAGCTCTTTGACTAATTCGCTGATGCTCCCAGCGCCGGCAGTTATGACGAAATCAGTTGCAAGAAAAATTTCCGAAGCATGCCATGCGAGATCTGCTACATCTGGAAACAGCTCAACATTCCCTGAGAATTTAATAATTTCCTCCGCCAGATCAGCGGAACATATATCACCCGGATTCCTTTCGCCCGCACCATCAATATCGAGAAGTAGCACTTGGTCAAAACGCGCGAGTTCACGACCGAAGTCCACCAGTAAAGATTTAGTACGAGAATAAAGCTGCGGTTGGAAAGCTATAACGAGACGCTGATGAGGATGGCGTAATGCAAGCGCTGTCTCAGCAATTACAGCAATCTGCGAGGGATGATGTGCAAAGTCATCTATCAAAACGAAATCGTTAGGAGAAAAGTGACGTTCCCACCGGCGGCTTACGCCAGTAAATTGAGCAAGACTTGTTGCAATAGTCGGAAAATCAAGTCCAAGGGCATGTGCACTTGCAATGCTTGCTAGCGCGTTCATCGCTACATGACGCCCTGGAATCAAAAGTTCAATGGGGCCAGCGAATACACCATCGATAAATACGTCAATACTTGATCCTTGTGACGAGACTTTATAGCCGCTGGCGGATATCACATTGGTTTTGGCGAATCCGTAGCTTATAACCGGCTGCGCAATATCACCCATAATCCGCTGAACGCCACGATCGTCGCCATTCACGATGACACAATTCACCGCCCTGTTAGCAAAGGTAATGAAGGTCTTGTCGAGCATCTTCTGAGAACCATAATGGTTCAGGTGCTCGTTGTCGATATTGGTGATTACGGCAAGTGAAGGATGAAAGTTATGAAGATTGCAAAATGCCTCGCAGGCTTCAGCAACAAAATACTCGCCACGTCCAATATGAGCGCGTTGGTGACCGAGAATGGGAACCGTAGCGCCAAGTGCAAAACTTGGGTCGGCACCAGAATACTTGAGTATCCAGGCGATCATTGCGGACGTTGTTGTTTTGCCATGTGAACCCGCAATCATCACAGCGCGCTGTTCCCGGCAAATAAGATCAAGGCAAACGGCGCGCCTAAGAACCGGTATACCACGTATGCGTGCCTCATCAAGCTCGACATTGGAGGTAGGGATAGCATCGCTTACGACTATTAGCCCAACACCAATCACCTGAGTGCGCGAATGACCCCTATAAATTCTCACTCCGCTGGCAGCGAGCGACTCGGTCACCTCTGTCAAACGCAGATCGCTTCCAGAGACACTTCGACCAAGTTGCAAGAGACATTCTGCAAGACTAGACATTCCAGATCCACTAATTCCAATCAGATGGACTGCTTGAGGAATGTTTTCTTTAACGGTTCTCATTCAAATTATTGCAATATCGCCAGTTAGCGCATAAGTCCCGATGGCTTGTAATTCACGCATAACGAATCGGCAGCCACCTTCGGTTTGCCACCAAGTTTCAGCGGGCAGGTCATCCAGATGTTCCGATGGCAACATGATGAGATCCAGATGCCTGGGCCAATGGGCGCGTGCCGTCATAAGCGCACGGCGCATATGAAATGGTTTCCCCGAAATCGAAACCCTGTGAACATTTTTCCAGCCAAATTGAGCTTCGATACTAACACCCGCAAAAACGAAGTTCTCGCGGGTGTTAGTAGCTCGAGTCTCAATCAGGATCTGTGATTCCGGGACCCCTCGCGCAATAGCGTAATTCTTGTATAACTCCGCCTCAGTTAGCATGTTTTCCTGTATTACCGGACCATGCCCGGAAATCACAATCCATGATGTTTTATGGCTAAGGTAAAGTTCGATCGCAGGCTCAACACTTGAGAGTGTTGGACTCCCGAGCACAAAGGCAAAATCCACTTTTGTAGGATGGTCTTTGATGAAAAGGAATTTCGTAATCGCATCCAGCGAATCCATACGCTTGTTATTAGCCTTTTGTCTGGCGCATGAACCAAAAAATGGAATTTTCATAACCATAAAACCTAACGCTGATTGGTTGGTACATATCGAACGGATCGTAGGTCATATCCTCCTGCACTTACACCACGTTTGGGAAGCAGGGAGAATTCACTTCAAATATTAAAGGCGCATTTTCATGCGCCTTCAACCATCCTAATGGCTCATTTCTTTTCGTTCCTCTTACCGTCCTAACGCCTTGAGCATCGCGTCACCAATGTCGGCAGGGCTTTGGACCACATGAATGCCCGCGGCTTCCATCGCCGCTATCTTGTCTTCGGCCGTTCCTTTTCCGCCCGACACAATAGCTCCAGCATGACCCATCCGCCGGCCTGGAGGCGCTGTACGCCCGGCAATAAATCCGACAACCGGTTTTTTGAAATATTTCTGGATATAGGCTGCGGCCTCTTCCTCGGCACTGCCGCCGATTTCGCCAATCATCACCAGCCCTTCAGTTTCATCGTCCTTCGCAAAGAGCTTGATGGCATCGATAAACTGGGTACCGATAATAGGATCACCGCCAATACCGATACAGGTTGACTGACCAAGACCCACCTGGGTAAGCTGGTGTACCGCTTCATAGGTCAGGGTGCCGCTCCGTGAAACAACACCGATCGTCCCCTTCTTATGGATAAAGCCCGGCATGATGCCCACCTTGGCTTCACCCGGAGTAATGACACCCGGACAGTTCGGCCCGATGAGAACAGCTCCCTTCTGCTTCACAAAAGCAAAAGCCTTCATCATATCGTTGACCGGAATGCCTTCCGTTATACAAATAATCACTTTCAGCCCCGCATCAGCCGCCTCCATGATAGCATCGGCTGCAAAAGGCGCCGGCACAAAAATAACGGTTGCATTGGCTTCCGCCTTCTCCACAGCCTCCCGTACCGTGTTAAAAACCGGCACCGGCCGGCAAAACTTGTCTTTTTCGTTGCCATGATAAAGGATATCACCTTTTCCTGGAGTGACACCGGCAACCACATTGGTGCCATATTCAAGAATCTGGGAGGTATGGAAGGTACCTTCCGCACCGGTTATCCCCTGCACAAGCAGGCGGGTATTCTTGTCTACCAATACACTCATAATACTGTGTTGATTAGAATTAATGATTACTCAATACTCGCCTGCCGCAGGCTCACAAAGAGCGCTGGATATGCCTGGCAATACCAAGCAGCTTTCCCTCCTCAAAAAAATTACAGATCAGATGCATCCCGACCGGAAGGTTCAGGCTGTCGAACCCGAGCGGAACACTGACCGCAGGCATGCCGACAATACTTGCCGGAACCGTGAAAACATCGGCGAGATACATTTCAAGAGGATTTTCAGTCTTGTCACCGATACCGAAAGGAGGAAAGGGCGATGTCGGGCCGGCAATGACATCAACCTTCTCCAGCGCCTCACGATAACGATCCTGAAAAACCCGGCGTACCTGCTGGGCCTTTTTGTAGTACGTGTCGTAATAGCCGGCCGAAAGCACGTAGGTACCAAGCATGATCCGGCGCTTGACCTCCCGACCGAACCCTTCAGTCCTCGAATTGACATACATGGCGGCAAGATCTTCCGCCGTTTCGGATCGATAGCCGTACCTCGCACCGTCAAAACGGGCAAGATTGGATGACGCTTCAGCCGTAACCAAAATATAGTAGGCCGCAATGGCATATTCACTATCAGGAAGCGTGATGGACACAAGCTCTGCACCCTGATCGCGAAGTTCCGAAAGCTTGCCCTTCACCATACGGGAAACATCCGGATTAAGACTTTCAGGAAAATACTCCTTTGGCACCCCGATCTTCAGTCCCTCGACCGGAACAGTCGCCATCTCCGCAGCATAATCAGCCACCGGATGCAACGAAGAGGTGGCATCGCGCCCATCGTTGCCAGCCAAAACACCAAGCACCAGAGCCGCATCATCACAGTTGCGTGCAAGCACCCCTATCTGATCGAAAGAGGAGGCAAACGCAACCAGTCCGTAACGCGAAATCCGGCCATACGTCGGCTTCAGGCCAACAATATCACAAAAACCTGCCGGCTGGCGAACAGAGCCTCCGGTATCCGAGCCAAGAGCCACCATGGCAAGGCCACTGGCAACTGCCGCAGCCGAACCGCCCGAACTGCCGCCGGGAACCCGCGTTTTGTCGAAAGGGTTGGGCACGTTGCCAAATGCCGAATTTTCATTTGAGCTGCCCATGGCAAACTCATCCATGTTTGTTTTGCCCAAAAACACAGCATCTTCCTGCTCAAGCCGAAGAACCGCCGTGGCATCATAGACACTTTCGTAATTTTCGAGAATTTTTGAGGCACAGGTCAGTCGCCCCCCTTTTATAGCTATATTGTCCTTGATGGCCATCGGCATGCCGAACAGCTTTCCAGGGGTTCCCCCCTCACTGAGCTTGCGGTCGAGAGCCCTTGCCCGTTCCAATGCCGATTCGTGAAAAACCGTGATGTAAATATTATCACTGCGATGACTCTCAATACGGTCCAGATAATAACGCACGACCGCTTCGCAGGTGATCGCACGGGAAAGGAGCCTGGAGCGTAAGTCTTCGTAACTACTTGATTGCACGTCTGTTGTGAATTATTTTAAAAGGAAGTTTACCGGAACTCATCGTCATTACCTCACAGGAGTAAAAGAGCTGGGAGGCTGGCAGGCTGGCAGGCCTCCGTTCCGTGTAAAGTTTGTATAATAAGAAATAACTGCATATTATTCAATTTGCGGCAGATTTAGTCTACCGAAGATTATTCCTATATTCCCTTTACACAACAGCCCACCAAGCGATACTGACAGAAACCCGGATTTCATGGCACTCAACAACGTAACAGACTTTTCATCGACGCCTAAAACCAGCTGGTTTTCCACCAAAAGTGATGTTAAAGATATCGATATACAGGCTAAACTGAAAGCAACGTGCCAACTCCCTCGCCATATCGCCATCATTATGGATGGAAACGGACGATGGGCAAGACTGAAAGGCAAAACAAGAATCGAGGGTCATATTGCCGGTGTAGAGTCGGTCCGCGACATTGTGAAATCATGCGCCCAGCTCGGCATTGACTATCTTACCCTCTTCACCTTTTCAACAGAAAACTGGAAACGGCCGGAACAAGAGGTTTCGGCACTCATGCAGCTTCTTGCCAAGGTCCTTGGCCGGGAATCCCGTAAACTTCACGATAACAACATCCGCCTCAATGTTATCGGCGAAATGAACCATCTGCCGGAAAAGGTGCGGACTCTCCTGATAAAAACCATGGAACTGACCAAGAACAACAACAAGCTCATGCTGAACATTGCACTCAGTTACAGCGGTCAGTGGGATTTGACACAGGCATGCCGGGCAATTGCCCTGGACGTCAAGGCCGGGAAGATCAATGC
>SESG01025926.1_pt1 | contig 15951 bp, 12 predicted proteins | sample 3171421 | NCBI WGS metagenome assembly SESG01 (sample SAMN10866946, study PRJNA518727) | freshwater metagenome | biome: subpolar coniferous forest; feature: holomictic lake; material: water; isolation source: holomictic Lake 227, 6 m and 8 m depth | place: Canada: near Kenora, Ontario | collected... | reverse complement strand
ATCAAGTGACTCGTTAAGTTCCTGCCAACTGTCGCTGTCGATGCCTTCGACAAACAGGTTGGGATCAAAGGTGGGCTTGCTGACAAACGCCAGCACTTCGCCCGTCTTGGGGTCCATGGCGACCAGCGCCCCGCGGCGGTCACCAAACAACTCTTCCACCAGGTGCTGCAACTTGATGTCTATCGACAGTTTGACGGTGTTGCCGGGGGTGGCCGGGCTGCTGGCCAACTTGCGGGTGGCGCGGCCACCTGCTGAGGTTTCGACCGAGTCAACCCCGGTGCTGCCGTGCAACTGGGCTTCAAAACTTTGCTCGACGCCGAGCTTTCCGATGTATTCCGTGCCGCGGTAGTTGGCCTGGTCGTCGGAGTCGTCGAGTTTTTCTTTTTCAGCCGGGTTGATGCGCCCGATGTAGCCAATCACGTGGCTGGCCAGTTCGCCATAGGGGTAGTTGCGAAACAGCCGGGCCTTGATGTCCACACCGGGGAATCGGTAACGTTGCGCGGCAAACTTGGCCACTTCTTCATCGCTCAGACGTGTGCGAAGGGGCAGCGACTCAAAGCTTTTGGATTCATCCAGCAGTTTCTTGAAACGCCGCCGGTCGCGCGGCGTGATGTCCAGCACCAGCGACAAATCATCAATGGTCTGTTCCAGGCTGACGACCTTGGAAGGCGTGACTTCCAGCGTGTAGGCTGAATAGTTGGTGGCCAGCACGATGCCGTTGCGGTCCAGGATCAGGCCCCGGTTGGGCACGATGGGCACGATGGCGGTGCGGTTGTTTTCTGCCTGCTCCAGCAGGTCGTCGTGGCGCACCACCTGAAGGTAAGCCAGGCGGGCGGCGACCAGAGAAAAGCACGTGACCACGGCCACGCTGGCCACCAGCACCCTAGACCGAAACCGGGACAGGTCGGCCTCGACGTTGCGCAATTCCATCATGGCTTAGAGCGGCCGGTGGGCATCAGGGTTGGGCGTTCTGCGTTGCGGCATCAGCAGGATCACGCTGATCACCGGCCACAGCAGCGATTCAAGCAGCGGCGCCAGCAGCAGCCAGAAACCCGGGAACGAGCCCCCCGACAGCATGCGCGCACTTAACTCAATGGCGTGAGACGCCGCAAACAGGGGCAACACCTGCAAAGCTTGCGAGGGCACCGTGAACCACAACAAGCGGCGGTGAATGGCGATGGCCAAAAAGCTCAGCACCGTGTAGCTCAAGGCATGCTGGCCCAGCATGGCGCCTTGGTGCACGTCAATCAGCATGCCGAAAACAAAGGCGACACCGATGCCGATGCGCCGTGGCTGATGAATGCTCCAGAACACCAGGACCAAGGCCAAAATGTCGGGCATCCAGGCCGAACGACCCCAAAGCCCCATGTTTTGCAGCATGCACAGCCCCAGCGCCGCCAGCAGGCTGACCCAAATGAACAGAGGGTTGGCAGGCAAGAGCAGTTGATGCCCCGGGCGCATGATCATTTTTTGCCACCCTTCTTGATGGGGCCCGGTGGCGGTTCTGCCGCAGGGCGAGGGGCGATTTGAGCCGTGACCGGCTTTAGTACCATCACATGGCCGACGCCCGAGACCAGCGCCAGAGGTGTGCAGGTGATTCGCGCAAAGGCGGTGTCCACACGGCGTTCCACCTTGGCGACCCGCGCCACCGGCAAGCCCGGTGGGTACACGCCATCCACGCCGCTGGTGGTGAGCAAGTCGCCGGGCTGCACATCGGCATTGGCCGCCATAAAGCGCAACTCCAGTCCGCTGGACCGCAAGGCTGAGTCACCGAAGGCGACGCCCCGGGCACCGGTGCGGGTGTTAAGCACCGGAATCGCCTGATCGCGGTCGGTTACCAACGTCACTTCAGAGACCAGCGGGTAGACCCGCGTCACTTGACCCAGCACCCCGGTTTCATCGATCACTGGCGAGCCCGCCAACACGCCCTCAGTCAAACCCCGGTCGATGATGACTTTTCGGGTGTAAGGGTCGGCCGCGTCATACAGCACTTGCGCCGCTTGCGAGGGCGTGGTCACCCGCTCGCGCAGACTCAGGAGTTTGCGCAGGCGTGAGTTTTCGAGGATCAAACTTTCGACCTGGTTGGCACGTTGGGATTGCACATCCAACCGGAGGCGTGTGGCTTCTTCGCTGGCCTGGGAAGATTGAAGCGCATCAAGGTATTTGCCGCTGTTTTGGGCCCAGAGCACGGGGCGCAGGACTAACCATTGCACCGGGTAAAGTGCGGTTGCCAGCGCCACGCGCAAGGGTTTGGCGATTTCAAAACGCACGTCAGCCACCATCAAAAACAGGGCCAGCGCGCTGAAAAATACCAGCTTTGACAGGGCCGAGGGGCCTTGTCTGAAGAAGGAGGGAGGTGTTCCGTCCAGCGTACCTAGAGGCATCGCTGCACCTGCGCGTTATTCGCTGGTGAAAATGGAGCCCAGGCGGTCCATCCGCTCCAGCGCCATGCCGCAACCCCGCACCACGCAGGTCAAGGGGTCTTCAGCCACCAGCACCGGCAGACCGGTTTCTTCGGCCAGCAATCGGTCGAGGTCGCGCAACAAGGCGCCACCGCCGGTGAGCATCATGCCGCGGTCTGAAATGTCGGCACCCAATTCAGGGGGCGTTTGTTCCAGTGCGTTTTTAACGGCCGACACAATGTTGTTGAGCGGGTCGGTCAGGGCTTCCAGAATTTCGTTGCTGGAAATGGTGAAGCTGCGTGGCACGCCCTCGGAGAGGTTGCGACCACGGACTTCCATTTCCTTGACTTCACTGCCGGGAAACGCAGAACCAATTTTTTTCTTGATCGCTTCAGCCGTGGGCTCACCAATCAGCATGCCGTAATTGCGGCGAATGTAATTGATGATGGCCTCGTCAAACTTGTCGCCGCCAACGCGCACGCTGCCTTTGTAGACCATGCCGCCCAAAGAGATCACGCCGACTTCGGTGGTGCCGCCACCAATGTCCACCACCATCGAGCCGCTGGCTTCAGACACCGGGAGTCCGGCGCCAATGGCTGCGGCCATCGGTTCTTCAATCAGGTAGACGTCGCTGGCACCCGCGCCCAAGGCAGATTCGCGAATGGCACGGCGTTCGACCTGGGTCGATCCACAGGGCACGCAAATGATGATTCGGGGGCTGGGGCGAAAAATGCTGCGGGGGTGCACCATCTTGATGAATTGCTTGAGCATTTGCTCAGTGACGGTGAAGTCAGCAATGACGCCGTCTTTCATGGGGCGAATAGCCTCGATGTTGCCGGGGACTTTGCCCAGCATCGCCTTGGCTTCCTTGCCGACCGCTTGAATGGTTTTCTTGCCTTGCGGGCCACCTTCGTGGCGAATGGCCACAACAGAGGGCTCGTCAAGTACGATGCCCTTGTCACGAACGTAAATCAGGGTGTTGGCGGTGCCAAGGTCGATAGCCAGGTCAGTGGAAAAATACTGACGGAATGCTCCAAACATTTAAAAATCCTCTCGGGCATGGCAGGTGCTTTAACCGGCCATCGCCATATTGTCTAGTTCAAAAGTGTATGTATTTGGCAGATTCCAGCAGTTTTGCAGGCTGGAGGCCAAAGGCAGGATAATACCTTATCCCCTGTAAAAACTTTAGCCGGCAAGACCTCTGTCGAGGCCTTTTACAACCGGTTTCTATTGAAAATACGCTATGTCCTTGACTTCTGCTGACATCGCTCGCATCGCCAACCTCGCTCGTCTGGAACTCAATCCAGCCGAGGGAGCGCGCATGTTGACGCAAATTAATGGTTTTTTCGAGATGGTTGAAAAAATCCGCGCCGTGGACACCACCGGCATTGAGCCATTGGCACACCCGATGGCCACCATTCAGGACGTCGCCTTGCGCCTGCGTGAAGACCGGGTCAGCGAGCCCAACAACCGGGAAGCCAACCAGCGCAACGCCCCGGCGGTTGAAAACGGCCTGTTTCTGGTTCCCAAGGTGATTGAGTAAAAAATGACAAACAACACCCCTGCACTCCATGACCTCACCGTGGCCCAACTGGCCACCCACCTGCGCGAGCGCAAAGTCTCGGCCGTCGAGACCGCCCAGCATTTTCTGACCCGACTTCAGGCCAACGCCCCGCTCGGCGCTTTTTTGGACCTCAATGAAGAAGTGACGCTGGCCCAGGCCCGCGCCGCTGATGCGGCACTGGCCGCAGGAGCTTCTGGAACAACGGCGGCATTGCTGGGCGTGCCGATCGGGCACAAAGATATTTTTGTCACCAAAGATTTCGTCACCACGGCGGGTTCCAAAATGCTCATCGGTTACCGCTCGCCGTTTGATGCAACGGTGGTGACCAATCTGGCCCAAGCGGGCGTGGTGACGCTGGGCAAGCTCAATTGCGATGAATTTGCCATGGGCTCGGCCAACGAAAACTCGGCGTATGGCCCGGTGCAAAATCCGTGGGATCGCACCCGCACCCCCGGCGGCTCGTCTGGCGGCAGTGCTGCCGCTGTGGCAGCACGGCTGGTGCCTGCGGCCACCGGCACCGATACCGGCGGCTCGATTCGCCAGCCCGCTTCGTTTTGCGGCATCACCGGCATCAAGCCAACCTATGGCCGGGCTTCGCGTTACGGCATGGTGGCGTTTGCCTCCAGCTTGGACCAAGCCGGACCCATGGCGCGCACGGCTGAAGACTGCGCCTTGCTGCTCTCGGCGATGTGCGGCCCCGACCCGGACCGCGATTCGACCTCACTGGAGGTGCCCGTTGAAGACTTCAGCCGTTCACTGAATGAATCTATTGCAGGGCTGCGCATTGGTGTCCCCGCGGAATTCTTTGGGGAAGGTCTGGCACCAGACGTGCAAGCTGCGGTGCAAGCCGCCCTGAAGGAATACGAAAAACTGGGCGCCAAACTGGTGCCCATCACGCTGCCCCGCACCGAGTTGTCGATCCCGGTTTACTACGTGATTGCACCGGCCGAAGCGTCGAGCAACCTGAGCCGCTTTGACGGCGTCAAGTTTGGCCACCGCGCCGAGAAGTACACCGATCTGATCGATATGTACAAAAAGACCCGGGCCGAAGGTTTTGGCGACGAGGTCAAACGCCGCATCATGATTGGTGCCTACGTGTTGTCGCATGGTTATTACGACGCCTACTACCTGCAGGCACAAAAAATTCGCCGCATGATCGCCGACGATTTTCAGCAAGCTTTTCAAGTGTGCGATGTGATCGCTGGCCCTGTGGCGCCCACCGTGGCGTGGACCTTGGGCGGTCACGGCAACGATCCGTTAGCCGATTATCTGGCTGACATCTTTACCTTGCCTGCATCGCTTGCCGGTTTGCCGGGCATGAGCATTCCGGTCGGGTTTGGCGCTGGCCACATGCCGGTGGGCATGCAATTGATTGGAAATTATTTACAGGAAGCCAAGCTGCTCAACGTGGCGCACCGCTTCCAGCAGGCCACTGATTGGCACACGGCCAAGCCCGAGGGATTTTGAACATGAATGCATTCGTTGAAACCAGCAATCCGGCGCGTGCCGGCCTTAAATCGCCGCTGGTGATGGGCTACGAGGTGGTGATCGGGTTTGAAACCCACGCCCAGCTCTCTACCCAATCCAAAATTTTCAGCCGCGCCGCTATCGCGTTTGGCGCTGAGCCCAACACCCAGGCCTGCCCGGTGGACCTGGCCTTGCCCGGCACCCTGCCTGTGATGAACAAGGGTGCCGTGGAGCGCGCTATTCAATTCGGCCTGGCAATTGGTGCCCATGTGGCGCCTAAAAGCATTTTTGCCCGCAAGAATTACTTTTACCCCGACCTGCCCAAGGGCTACCAGATTAGCCAGTTTGAAATTCCGGTGGTGCAGGGTGGCGAGATTGCGTTCTTTTTGGGAGACCAGAAGATGTCAGTTCGCCTGGAGCGGGCGCACCTCGAAGAAGATGCGGGCAAGTCGCTGCACGAAGACTTTGTCGGCCAGACCGGCATTGACCTGAACCGGGCTGGCACGCCCTTGCTGGAGATCGTGACCCAACCTGATATGCGCTCTAGCGCCGAGGCGGTGGCCTATGCCAAAGAGTTGCACAAAATCGTCACCTGGATTGGTATTTGCGACGGCAACATGCAAGAAGGCAGCTTTCGCTGCGATGCGAATGTGTCGGTGCGCAAACCCGGCGCGCCGTTTGGCACCCGTCGTGAGGTCAAGAATCTCAATAGTTTCAAGTTCATGCAGCAGGCCATCGACTACGAAGTGCGCTGGCAAATTGAGCAGATCGAAGACGGCCACGCGATTCAGCAAGCCACCGTGCTGTTCAACCCCGATACCGGCGAAACGCGCGCCATGCGTACCAAGGAAGATGCCGCCGACTACCGCTATTTCCCTGACCCGGATTTGCCACCGCTGGTGATTGCCGATGAATGGGTGCAACGTGTGCGCTCGGAGATGACTGAGTTGCCGCGCGTCATGGCGCAGCGGTTTGTGACTGAGTTTGGCCTCTCCGAGGTGGATGCGACGGCCTTGACGCAAAGCCGTGCCATCGCGGCGTATTTCGAGGCGACAGCCAAGGGTTGTGGTCAGCCCAAGCTGGCCAGCAACTGGATCATGGGCGAAGTGTCGCGCCGCCTCAATGCCGATGAAGTCGCTATTGATGCCTGCCCCGTGGGTGCGGTTTACCTGGCGGCCCTGATCTCACGTATTTCAGATGGCACCATTTCCAATAACGCCGCCAAACAGGTGTTTGACAAGTTGTGGTCCGAGGGCCGTGCGGACGACAAGCTGGCCTTGAGCCGCATCGACCAGATCATCGAAGCCGACGGCCTCAAGCAAATGAACGACTCGGGTGAGTTGGAAAAAATTGTGGACGATGTGTTGGCCGCCAACCCCAAAAATGTCGAGGAGTACAAGGCCGGCAATGGCAAGGCGCTCAACGCGTTGGTCGGCCAGATCATGAAGGGCAGCAAAGGCAAGGCCAACCCGCAGCAAGTCAATGACCTGCTGCGCCAAAAGTTGGGCTGAAGCGGTACCCGCCGGGGCGGCTCAGCGGGTTTTGCTGGCTGCTGGTAACGAGGGTGCCATCATGGCCCACAGCTGTTTCAGACGCACCAGTTCTTCGTCAAAACGGGCATTGACGCGTTTGAACTCGGCGTCCTGATCGGCAATAAAGCGTCCCTGCACGGCCAGGCTTTGGGTCACTTCGTCCACTTGACGGCGAAGGGAAAGTGGCGCCTTGGCCGGGTCTTTCTTGTAAAACTCCATCTCCTTGTCGATGTCGGTGCGTTGCACCAGTAATTCTTGCGCGCGGTTGATCGCAGCCTGACGAATCACCCCAATCTGTGCCAAAGCTGCGGCACGTTCCTTGTCGTGGACCGTTCTGCTGGGGTAGCGGATCAACAGTGCCCGCTCACGTCGCTTTTCTTCATTCAGGCGGGCACGTTCTTCGATGTCTGCTTTGTTTTTGGCCTCAATGTCTGCACGTTCCTGTTGGGTCAGGGTGGGGCCGACCCGGGCTCTCAACGTGCCACTGGGGTTGAGCACTTTTTGTTCGCGGTCATTGCACTCTGCAATGGGTCGGTCTGAGGTGAGCTTGCGTCCACGTGCGTCAGTGCAACTGTAAATGCCAGAGGGCTGATCCGACTGAGCGAGGGCAGAGGCGGCGACGGATAAACCAGCGATCAACAAGCCTGCGCTCATGCCTGCGTAGCTGCGTTTGATGTGAGACTGGTTGGGGTTTGTCATGGTTAACTTTCTTCGACGCCGTAACGCTGCCGGTAAGCCAGCACCCGCTGGTGGTCGCTGGCCCCGGTGCCTGTGCTGTGTTTTTCCAGATACTGCATTAAATCCGACAGTTTCGCAATCGCACAAACCTGAAGTCCCAACTGGTTCTTCACGTATTGAACGGCGCTGTGTTCAACGTCTACGCCGCCTTCAGTGGCTTTTTCTTGCCGGTCCAGCGCGATCACGACCGCGTGCGCCTTGGCTCCGGCGGCCTGAATGATGGCGATGGATTCGCGTACCGCCGTGCCGGCAGACATCACATCGTCCACGATCAATACACGGCCTTGCAGGGGCGCGCCGACCAGCGTGCCACCTTCGCCGTGGTCTTTGGCTTCCTTGCGGTTGTAGGTAAAGGGCACGTTGCGCCCCAGTCGAGCCAACTCCACGGCAAGCGCTGCCCCCAATGGAATGCCTTTGTAGGCAGGGCCAAAAATCATGTCAAATTCGAGGCCGCTTTGAATCAGGCGCTGCGCATAAAATTGCGCGAGTTTTCCGAGCTTGGCACCGTCGTCAAACAGACCGGCGTTGAAAAAGTAAGGGCTCATGCGGCCCGCCTTGGTTTTAAATTCTCCAAAGCGAAGCACACCACAATCCACCGCAAACTGCACAAAATCCTGGGCCAACGCATCTTGCGCCGGGGCTTGTCCAGTAACGGTTGCAACACTCTCTGACATGGGAACTTCCTTGTTTAAATTGACCAGCCTTAATCTCAACGGTATCCGATCCGCCACCACCAAAGGCCTGGAGGCCTGGCTGACGCAGGTCAAGCCTGATTGTATTTGCGTGCAAGAGGTTAAAGCGCAGGCGGTGGATGTGCAAGGCCGCTTTGAAGAATTGGCGGGGCTCAAGGGCTACTTTCATTTCGCTGAAAAGAAGGGCTACTCCGGTGTGGGTGTCTACTCTCGCCAAGAGCCCAGCGACGTGATCGTGGGCCACAACTCCCCCGAGTTTGATTCGGAGGGGCGTTATGTCGAATTGCGCTTTGACACCCCGACGCTTAAAAAATCCATCATCAGTTGTTACTTTCCCAGTGGCTCCTCCGGCGACGAGCGTCAGCAGGCCAAGTTCCGGTTTCTGGCCGAGTTGTACCCGCACCTGACGCAACTCAAGGCCGGGCGTGAATTCATTTTGTGTGGCGACGTGAACATCGCGCACCAGGAAATTGACTTGAAGAACTGGAAAGGCAACCGCAAAAACTCCGGCTTTTTGCCAGAAGAGCGCGCTTGGATGACGCAGTTGCTGAACGAGGCCGGGTTGGTGGACGTGTACCGGCAACTGCAACCCACCGCCACCGACGCGGCCTACACCTGGTGGAGCAACCGGGGCCAGGCCTACGCCAAGAATGTGGGCTGGCGTCTGGACTACCACCTGGCCACCCCGGCCTTGGCCGCCACGGCGCAAACTGAGTCCATCTACAAAGGCGAAAAGTTTTCAGACCACGCGCCGATCACGATTGAATACGCTATTTAATAAATAGCTACTTACGCAATGAATACGTGGGCTAGAGGCTTAAAAGACTTATAAATTATGTTGAACTACAAAACCATCCCCGTGACCGCTTTTCTGCAAAACTGCTCCCTCCTCTGGTGCGATGAGACGATGGAGGCGGCCGTCATCGACCCCGGTGGCGATCTTGATGTGCTGTTGGCTGAAGTCGATCGCTTGGGCTTGAAGCTCACTCAGATCTGGCAAACCCATGCCCATATTGACCATGCGGGTGGTACTGCCGAGTTGGCGGAAAAGCTCAGTCTGCCCATCATCGGACCGCACCCGGCAGACCAGTTCTGGATTGATGGCCTGCCCGAGCAAAGCAAGATGTTTGGGTTTCCCCATTCGGAGGCGTTCACGCCCACGCGCTGGTTGTTTGACGGCGACAAAGTCACAGTGGGCCGCTGCACGTTAGATGTGCGCCACTGTCCGGGGCACACCCCCGGCCATGTCGTGTTTCACTCTCCGGAGATCGGACGGGCTTTTGTAGGTGATGTGCTGTTTGCCGGGGCCATTGGGCGCAGTGATTTCCCCCAAGGTGACTACGACACCCTGATTGACAGCATCGTTACCCGCCTGTGGCCGATGGGCGATGAGACGGTTTTTATTTCAGGACACGGACCAGAAAGCACGTTTGGGCGCGAGCGCAAAACCAACCCGTATGTGGGTGGCACCTGAGGATCTGAGCGGTTCCAAAAAAGCGCCATGCGACCCCGGGTAAGTTTATTTCGCAAGTTTTTCATAAATCAAAAGTTTTAATGAATTTTCAATTGAATTGCTTCTAGCCTGTGTGTATCCTTTTGCTCTTGCCATGGAGTGCCCTCGTTGAAAAGTTTGTTGACAGTTTTGATGTCTTTGCTGGCCACACTGTTAGGTGTGCGGGCGATGGCCGCGCCTGCAGCGCCATTCACCGCCAGTCCGGCCGTGGCGTTTTATTACGGGGCCAATCCGCCCTGGAGTGAATTGCAGGCATTTGATCTGGTGGTGGTCGACCCCGGCCATGTGCCCGACCCGAAGCTGCCCGCCCTGACCCACACGAGGTTGGCCGCCTACGTGGCGCTGGGCGAGGTGCAGCCTTCGCGTCCCTATGCCGACAGCATTCCCAAGGCCTGGTTGCGTGGCGAAAACAAGGACTGGGGCAGCCGCCTAATCGATCAGACCCAGCCCGAGTGGCCCCGGTTTTTTACAGACAAACTCATCAAGCCCTTGTGGGACAGCGGCTACCGAACGTTTTTTCTCGATACGCTGGATTCCTACCAGTTGTTTGCCAAAACCCCTGAAGAACGAGCGCGGCAGGAAACCGGCATGGTGGCCGTGATTCAGGCCGTCAAGAAAAGCTACCCCGAGGCCCGGCTCATATTCAACCGTGGCTTTGAAATCTTGCCCCGCACCTACACCTGGGTGGAGTCGGTGGTGGCAGAGTCTCTTTTTCAAGGCTACGACGCCGGAAAAGGCCGTTACACCACGGTTTCTGAAGCTGATCGGACCTGGCTGCTGGGTCAGTTGAAGCGGGTGCGTGACGAATTTCATTTGCCAGTGATGGCGATTGATTACGTACCCTCGGCCCAACGCGACCTGGCCCGTGAAACCGCCCGGCGCATCATGGATCTGGGTATCACGCCTTGGGTTGCCACGCCGGATCTCGCCACGCTGGGGGTGGGTGCGATTGAAGTCATGCCGCGAAAAGTGCTGGTGGTGCATAGCCCCTTGCAGGATGAATATGAGTTGTCTACGATCGATTCAGCCCGTTTGATCGCAACGCCACTCAATTACCTGGGTTACTTGCCTGAGTATTTGGACCCCCATCATTTGCCAGAATATTCTCTTGCGGGGCGCTATGCCGGCGTGGTGCTTTGGCTGACCAAGGAAACAGAAGCCAGCGAGCGCCAAAAGCTGATCACATGGCTTGGGAAACAAGCCGAGGGAAAAGTACCTTTTGCACTGATCAACCCGTCAAATCTGCTGCTTGACAGCGCGCTTGGAAAAACACTGGGCTTGAAACTCAGGTATCCGCCCGCGTCGTCTACACCAGTTTCTATTGTCCAGCAGGATGCCCTCCTGGGCTTCGAGCGAGTACCCCGCCACGAGTTGGATGATTTTTTATCACTCTCTTTATCTCAGGGGCGGCCCTTGCTGACCCTCAAGCGAGGAGTTGATCAACATGTCGCTGCCGCATTGATGCCTTGGGGTGGTTACGTCATGTCGCCGTATGCCGTTGTAACTTTGCCCGGAGATGCAGGAAATAGGTGGGTGATTGATCCGTTTGGTTTTTTGCGGCAGGCTTTGCAATTGCCCGTCATGCCCGTGCCAGACGTCACTACCGAGGTCGGGCGTCGAATGCTGATGGTTCACATGGATGGCGATGGATTCATCAGTCGATCTGAATTGCCCGGCAACCCGATTGCGGGTGAAATGGTGCGTGACCGGGTTGTCAATAAGTACCCGCTGCCCATGACGATTTCGGTGATTGAAGCGGAACTATCGCCCAAGGGTTTGTACCCCAGCATGTCCAGCTTGGCCGAAAAGGTGGCGCAGGATATCTTTCGGGCGCCCAACGTGGCCCTTGCTTCGCACAGTTACTCGCATCCCTTTATTTGGCGCAAAGTGGGCTCAACAGAGGGCAGTGAAGGCTACAACCTGCGTCTGCCGGGTTACAAATTTGACCTTCAGCGGGAAATCGAAGGCTCGATTCGTTACATCGAAGAACGGCTCGCGCCCCCAGGCAAAAAGGTGGACATGTTTTTCTGGACCGGAGATTGCGTGCCTGGCAGCGATGCACTGGCGCTGACGCGCAAGCTGGGTGTGTTGAACATGAACGGCGGTGACACCGTCGCAACCCTTTCACAGCCTACCGTCACCGAGGTTGAAGGGCTGGGCCTGCCCCGTGCGGGTGGTTTTCAGGTTTTTGCCCCCAATCAGAATGAGAACGTCTATACCAATGAGTGGAAAGGGCCGTTTTATGGGTTTGAGCGCGTGATCGAGACGTTTGAATTCACAGAGTTACCGCGCCGACTCAAACCGATTGATATTTACTTTCATACCTACATCACGACCAAGCATGCGGGCATGAAATCGCTGGACAAAGTATTTGCCTATGCCCTGGCACAGGAAACAACGCCTGTATTTGTGTCCGAGTACGCCCGCAAAGTGCTTGATTTTCAACAGTTGGCCATTGCCCGAACCCCGCTGGGATGGCGGGTGCGTGGTGCAGTTGACCTGCGCACCTTGCGTTTGCCGGTTGCCATGGGTTTTCCTGATGTGCAAAAAAGCCAGGCCGTTGCAGGCTTCAGCGACGGGCAAGGTGAGCGCTACGTTCACTTAAGTGGGGATTCCGCTGAATTGGTGCTGCGCCCCACCGAGTCCACAGGGCCCCGGTTGGTATCGGCCAATGCCCGGGTGGAAAGCTTTACAGCGACCTCTGAGGGGTTGAAGTGGCAGCTTGACGGCCACGTTCCACTCAAGTTCACGCTAGCCAATGCCGAAACTTGTCGTATCCGCATTGGCGGCAAAGATATTTCCCCTGCCCGGCGTGCTGCCGGTTTGTCTTACTACGAAATCAAATCCCATGTTGCCAGACCGCTCGAAGCGATATGCCGGCATTGACGGAGCTATTCCCCGTCTTAGCCTGGCATTGAACTGGCAGCTCGCTTTGGTCGCGCTGCTGGTGCTGGCTTTGCTGGCCGTTATTTTCCCGCGTAAAGCGCTGGTTGAAAAGCTATATGCCCAGGAAACCCTGGACGATCTCACGCTGTCCTACATCCGAAACCTGTACCGGGCGGATGCCAATAATGCGGATGCCGCCATCCTGCTTACCAAGTCGCAGCAAAACGTGTTGGACATTGAGTCGATGGAAGCGCGGCTCTTGCCTTTGATCATCACGGGTGATTCACGGCAACGTACCGAAGCCAGGTTCATGATGAGTAGAGCCTATGACAAGGCGTTGGCCGCTAATCCGGATGCCTTGGAGCGAAAACGTCTCAGGGAGCAACTGACCGATATGTTGCAGAAAGCAGCCCAGGAAAAAATCCCGGAATCGCTGGCGCGCCATTTTGCGTCTTCTTCCTTTGAGTTGAGTTTGCCGGCCCTGGGACTTGAGTTCTTGCATCAAGCGCACGAAGTGATGACGGCCGTAGCCCTTGAACAATACGGTACAGATGCTCTCGCCAGAAGGCAGTACGGCTTGGCTGCCGAGTATTTTTTGATGGCGCGGGATCTGGCCGTGAACCTTGACGACTCAAGACGCTTATTCCAGAAAGGTGTGGGGGCATTGATGGCTGCCAGTCGTTTCCAGCAAGCCCTGGTGGCGGCGAACCAGCATCTGGGGAATTTGGAAAACGACTCGGTTACGCTGCGCTACCTGGCACGTACTGCCTTGGCTGCGGGCGATCCGGCGCAGGCGGCAGGCTATGCGCGCAAGTTGGTTTTCATGAATCAAAAGCCGGGGCGCGCACCATGAAAACCAAGCGACTTCTGACCGTCCTGTTTAGCGCCGTTTGTTTATCCGCGCTGGCGGTTGACATCCCTAAGGTGGGGAAGTATGACTACGCGCAGCCAACCGATTCGTCGCCTTCGCCGCAAATAGCCCAACCCGTACCTATGTCGCGAATGCCTTTCGCTACGCTGAGCCCGACTTCCCCCGGTGCGAATGAACTCGACGTGTTGCGTCCCTTCAATCAAAACGATTTTGCATTGGCATATGACGTACTGCTGGGCAGTGGTGACCTGCGACACGCCTTTAAAGTGGCGAGCCAGGCTGTGCAGCACGTGCCCAAAGACCGTGCCTGGCGGCGCAAGCTGGCCCATGTGGCCGAATGGACTCAGCGCCCAGTGGTGGCCGTCGAGCAATGGCGCGCACTGTTTCTGATGGGTGACCACTCTGACGAGACGATCACGGCGTTGATTCGCCTGGCCTCGTTACTGGAGGATCAATCTGTCGTTCTGCAAGCGTGGGCCGTTCGGGCAAAAACCACGTCACTCACTGACGCGCAGTGGGAAGATATTTTTGACCTTTACGAAAGCATCGTGGAGCCGGCCCAGGGCTCGCGTTTCTTTGAAGCGCAGTTCCAGCAAAAAGGAATTCCCTTGCTGCTGGAATACGCAGCGAGGCTGGCGGAGAACGCCGGTGAGGACGAGCGGGCCGGTGCCTTGTTTGCACAGCGGACCCCCATGGCCCCTTTTTCGATGGACATGGTGCTGCGCGCGGTAGTGATTTTGATTCGTCGGGATCACATGGCCGAGGCCCTTGTCCTGATGCAATCCCAGGAAAGTCAAGTGCCCGCCGATGCCGCGGAGTTCTGGCGACTGTTGAGCCAGATTGCCTGGGAGTTGCGTGATTACGATGCCGCGCAAGCGGCCTACCAGCGCTATACCCAGACGCAAGAGGCCACCGCGGCCGATTGGTCTCGGCTGGTATTTCTGGTAAGGCAAAAACACCCAGTGCAAGCTGCCGGGTTGGCGCTGGAGGCGTACCGACGTTATGGGGCGCTTGACCAGTTGGTGCTGGGTCTGGGTATTTACGCCGAGATCAACGACTCCCCAGCATTGGCCCGGGTTTTCAAGTCAATGAACGCCGAAGAGCGGGCCAAGGCGGAAGAAGAAGTACGGTTTTTACTGATTCGCGCCCAGTTTCAGCAGCGTCAGAAAAAGCCGGACCTGGCTTGGAATGATTTGCGCCGCGCATTGCAAAAAAATCCGGCTGACAACGAAGTCGTTTTGGCTTCGCTCTGGTTTTTGATTGATGAACAACGCGTCGTTGAATTGTCCTCGGCCCTGCAACGCTATGCGCCTCAGGCCGCCAAAGATCCGGCCTACTGGTTGGCCTTCGCGGCCGCCAACCAGGTGTTGGATCGGCACCGCATAGCGGCCACTTGGTACGCCCGGGAAATCGGGCGTGCTTCGGAAGATCCACTGGTGTTGCTCAATTACGCCGATGCACTGGAACGCAGTCAGCAGGCGGGCATGGCCGAGCGGGTACGCCTGCATGCCTGGCTGAGCCTCAAGCAAAAATTCCCACAAGCCCAGAATTTGCAAAAACTGGGAAAAAACCCGGAGTTGCTGGCCATGGTTCGACTCGCCTTGCTCAATCAGCCGGGGGACCCTGGCCTGCAGTTGGTGCGCCAGTTGTCCAGCCAGTTGAGGGGGGGCGCGACCGATCCGTCCGACGATGGCCAAACGGCAACACTGGTGCTGGGCTGGGCAATCGTCAAGGAACAATTTGCCAGCGCCCGGGCCTGGATGTGGTTGCGCTTTGCGCGCCAAAGCCAGACGGCGCCGCCCTTGTGGGCTGACTCGCAGGTGGCCTTGCAATTGGGTGAGACATCCACCATGAGCCGTTTGCTGCGCAAAAATAGCGAAGGCTTGCCTATTTACAACCGGTATGACACCGCCTATGCGCTGGGTCATGTCAAGCAAGCCCAGGACGTCGCGTTCAAGGGCATGGAAGCTCAGAACGACGATGAGTCCCTGCATGACCGTTATCGCCAGCACATTCCCCTCCAGGCCAATTACATTCAATTGCGCGCTGTCACGGAAGAGTTGGGGTCTGTAGAAAACCAGAATGTCCGTATGGGCCCGGTGGTCAGTCAAGGTCTGCAGTGGGAGACGCGGTTGGTCATTCGCCCCAAGTTGCACGTCATTCTGGGTGGCGCCCGCATGGGGCAGTCCAGCGATGAATCGAGTCCTGCGACGCCTGCTAATCCGATCGCCACGTGGGCCGCGCCGCAAGCTGATCATCTCAAGAGCGTGGAGGTTCGCTGGATGG
>SESG01019872.1_pt1 | contig 15964 bp, 16 predicted proteins | sample 3171421 | NCBI WGS metagenome assembly SESG01 (sample SAMN10866946, study PRJNA518727) | freshwater metagenome | biome: subpolar coniferous forest; feature: holomictic lake; material: water; isolation source: holomictic Lake 227, 6 m and 8 m depth | place: Canada: near Kenora, Ontario | collected... | reverse complement strand
ATGAGGCCTCGGATCATATTCCCATCCCATACCTCTATTCCGTCTCCTCTGGCCTCCTGTCGCAGTCGATTTGTAACGGCTCCAGATGTAACCAAAGCCACGCGAATCGAAAGTGTGTCTCGGCTCTTGATCCTGCGAGAGTATCCATCGATGCCTCGACGAAGGTCGTCCAGTGCCTCGCGGTCAACGGGGTTCCCACTACTGTTGTGCTTGCACTGCAGAAGCCAGAGGACACGGGATTCGAGCGAGATTACATCTATACCCTCGTCTCCAGCCGACGGGGTAAGAATGGTCCGTCGGCGACGCTTTTGCTCGAGCGCAGAAACTAAAGCCTCGAAGGCGTAGCCATCCATTTTGTTGAGATCCGCGTTTCCGACCACGTGAGATTGGCTTGTAGCTCCAGCACCAGACAACAGGTCGCGCGTAATCTCATCAACAAGTTGTCCATCCTCGCTACCGGGCCTCAAGAATTCACGAGCAAGCTCTTTCCTTTTGCTTAGAAGTGCGTGGAGTGATTGGTCGATGCTCCGAAACCTTTGGCTGGGGTCGACCGCTACGGGGTAGTAGACGAATACTTCCTTCTCCTGGCCAATGCGGTATGCCCGGTCCGTCGCCTGAAGTTCCTTCGCAGGATTCCACCAACGACCATAGTGGAAGACGTGGTTCGCCTCCACGATCGTGAGCCCAAGGCCCGCTACTTCTGGCGACAAGATCAATACGTCAAAACCTGCGCTGGCACTGAACCGGGCGAGGGTCCCCTTGCGGGTTATGCGAGACGCGGACGCCTCCCCATTCATCTTGCTCCGCCCATTGATGATCCCAGCATCCAGGCCATACCGCCACCGAAGCACCTCCCAGAGGATCTGTTGCATGGGTATGCTGCGCGTAAAGATTAGTGCCTTTTCCCTCTTTGCTTGGACCTTGTCAAGTTCCACGAGGATCCGAAGCAGCTTGGGACAGGATGATACTAGGTCTGCAGGCTCAGCACCGTTATACGAGGGGATGAGCATGGGGTGCTGAGTAAGCAACAGGAGTTGATTGATTAGTGACAATGGGTGGTTTTCTGGGCCGCCAGCACGGGCTCTCTCAAGGACCACCATGTGATGTTGGATCTGCTCCTCAGAGAGGTCGCACTCGAGCAATACCTCTGTCTTGGGGGGAAGTGGGACATGGTCAGCCTTCTCTCGCCGGAGAACGCGGCCCCCGGCTTCCCCTACTCCAAGTTTCTTTCGCAACGGTGCTAAATCCGCTATACGTCCTTCCGCCAACGCGGCGCTGACTGGTTGGGCCCAGGTGCGTCGAAACTCTTGGAGGGTGCCAAGCAGTTCCCGGCTTGGCTCCAAAAAGTCGAAGATCGACCATATGTCTTCAAGGGAAGTCTCTACCGGAGTTCCTGTAGCAGCTACCCGGAATGTTGCTTTCAGGGCCTTCATCGCATGTGCAACTCGGGTACTCGGGGTCTTGTACTCCTGGGCTTCGTCAGTTATGACAATGGACCACTGGATTTGTCCGAAAGAGAACTGGTAATTCACTACTGTTTCGTAATTTGTTAGGACAACTCGGTATTGCCGAAGGCTCTCCAGATCGAGGTGCGATTGTCCTGTTTTGGTCTCCTGGCCACCTACCTCTGGCCTTCGGTGTTTCTTGAGGGTTTCTCCACGGAGATCGACATACGGTAGGAACACGCTTCCTTCTCCGTCGAAGAATTTTTTCATGTCGTTCTGCCAGGTTTCGTTTTCCAGGAGGATGACCGGGGCAACAATCAGAATTGGGTTGTAAGGAGGCATGCCGGAATCGGGTCCGACGCAGATCAGTCTCTCTGCGTGCCGCGCTTCCTTTTCAAGCTGATGGTCGTTCTCGATGGCCGAGGAAAGAAATGCCAGAATCTGGACCGTTTTACCGGTCCCCATCTCATCTGCCAGGAGACAACCCGCCTTGCCCGCAAGGAGTCCCTCAAACAGCCAAGTCATCCCAACCTCTTGATGGGGTTTTAAACTGCCCACCAACGCCTTTGGAAGTTTCATTGGGATAGAGCGAAGAAGAGGCGAGCGGTCGGCAACTTCATAGTCGAGGGATTCCCCAGTGTTCTGCTTGGTCAGCAGCCCAAGGGATGAACTCGTGACTTCAGGATGATCCTTTGGAGGCAGATCCTGTCGCGGATGGAGCATTCGCGCGATTCGGTCCCGCAGTTCCGTCTCAACGAGAATGCTCGTTCCATCAAAGGACACAGTCTTGCCGCCCTTGCGCCATGCTTCGTCGATTTCAGCGTCAAGTCGTTTGAGCTCGGCGAAGCTGACCTGGATCTCCCGGGTCGCCCCAGAAGGTTCTTTCACGGATAAAGGGATTGGCATCGCTTCGCCATTCATAATCCCGGTTCCGACCTGCCTTCTACTGGGCTCAAGAGTGATGGGGCCGCTTCCGATAACTCGATCCGAATACAGACTTAGGTCAAGGTCCTGGTGCGAGAGGTCTGGGTCGATGCTGGATAATACTCCGTCAAACACAGCTGCCGGTTGAGCGAGGATGGTCTTCGCCTCTTCACCGCCAACGTGCCTCACCCGCCAAATTCGCCTGGCGACCTCACCCAGCCGATCGTCAAAGATGATCTGGTAATGCTGACCAGACTCATCCGTAACGGAGAATGGCCCCTCAGGGGAGTTGGTTGCGAAAAAGGCCTCACGAAAAGTTGTTTCTGGGACTCCATCTATCCTGGGGACAAAGGAAATTCTGTCCCCGGGCTCCCTGACCAGATCAACACCGATTTTTGGAGGTATCACAACATTCTGGGATCTGAGGTGATTGTCGAGCCCTGCACCGACACATTCTGCAAGGCCCTTTATCTTTGCAAAGGAAAGAAGTCCCTGTAGGACTGGGTCACTCCTATCTTCCTTGCCTGAGTTCCACTGGTCCATAGCCTCAGCGATGCGGAAGGCCTGCGAGTCCAGGCGAAGAATCTGGTCGCCTCTTCGGACAAACCATCCGCGCCTTTCAAGGGGAATTCGATCACGCCCTAGGAGGAATGAATAGCGATAGCGAAAGTTCTTGTCCCCTAGGCCGTGAACACTGTCAATTGTCATGGCGAATGGTGCCCATGGCACGAGTCCATCAAAGGGGTCTATCCCCATGGCGCTGAGTGTCTCGACCGAGTCATAAGGCACGGTGAGCTGACCGACCGCCTTGACTAGGGCCTCAGCTTCCTCCAATACGGGAAGAAGACCCGGCAGTAGCCTGCCAAGCCGAGACAGAGGTGATGGCTTACTGACAAGGACCTCAATCGCCTTGCCTTGCTCCCCACGAACTACTACCCCTGTCGCACCAGCCACTACAACGACCCCGGGCCATGGCCTGTCGAGGACCCAGTCGATTCCTGGTCTGGTAGAGATCAATGGTTGGTGATTGTTCATGAAGGATCTCCCGACTTGCGGAGTAGTCACCTAATACTGCTCTCTGACACCAAATTGAGCTAAGGCTGTACGCACATTGCTCTCCCAACCAGGCCGATGAACCACCGATTCTGTTGCCCCCGCTAGGTTCCTCAAATCTGAATCCTTAAAGGTTGTAGAGCGCCACATCTCGCGCTCCATACGTTCACGCAGTGCACCTGTATAAAAATTAGCTCGGCCCATGGTTGCAAATTCCACAACAAGCACGTCGCGGAACACAAGGATGAAGGCCGAGGAGATTTGGTTGCCCACAATTCCCAGGTGTTGCAACTCGTCTTCCTTTCCACGGAAGTTGCGAGTAAGCCTGAGTCGGTCTTCCCGGGTGAGTATGGGCCTCGAGGTGATGATTGATCCGGTGTATCGAAGCCAGAAGGGCTTCCGGCCATGTCTATCTCGAGAGTTGGGCAGAATAGTCTCGAAGAACATCACTATGTCGGCCTTCGTTAGCCAGTGAAGGACACGTGTCCTGGCTTGGTCGGGGACCCCCGTCCAATGCGACCGGTTCGCAGGAAGCCTTGGGTCTCCAGGGCCATAAGCGCCTAGAACGAAGGCCTTCAGGGTGTTTAGTTCTACCCCATCAACCGCAAAACGCTTGTCCAGGATGACACTCCCCATCAATTCTTTGAACCTCGCCTCTGGCAAGGTCTTCCTTGCCCAAGGGAGAACATCTGCACAGAGCTTATCGATCCAATTGCCTTGATATTGAGGGTTGATGAGGAGCGGAACAGCGTGCTGCAGGATGGAGGTCGCAAAGTACGCTGTCCTATCATCAACACCCCATTGCAGTGCGGCCTCGGCGACCGGCCTTGACTCTCCCATTATCTGCATAGCAAGCAACCTGCACCCGTCTGGACCCAGGACAACAGCCGGCTCCTTCTTCCACTTGCGGATCACGCCTGATTCGCGAATTTCCCGCCTTAAGACTCTGCCCAACCAACGGGCTGTGGCTTGCCCCTCCACTGAGGCTGACCAACCCTTATGGAAGGAGCGAACAAGGGCCTGTACCGTTCTACTTGACAGAGGCGCATCGCCCCAGTGTCGTTCTAGGACAGCCTGGAATAGCTCGTCATAGACGGTTGTTGGCTCCCATGTGAGTTGGCGAAGATCTCTCCGGGAGATGCTGAAAGGGGCGTTCCCCTTCTTGGCAATATCCCAGCGCTGTAACGCTTCGCCGGTGTCCAACGGGGGCCGCAGTGACGGGGGGGCACTAACTCCAACCGCCGCCTCTTTCAGTCGAAGGAGCGGAATTTGCGTTAAGTGGAAGGCCTGTCCCCCATGCCGAATTGTTAAGGCAACCGTAACAAGACTTTCAAACGCACCCTTTAACCTAGATCCAGGTTGAGTTGATTCCTGTGGAGGAAGGTTATTGGCCACCAGAGCCTCCACTTCCACTCGTGCCACTCTGGATGATTGCAAGAGCTTCCTCTGGTGCGCGCAGACGGACCTTGAAGACAACCCTCCTGCTGCGTTCATCGGCATCGGCTACGGCTACCTGGGAGCTTTCCCGGAGTGGTTCGGCGCTCCCCCTTCCTGCCGTTGATTGGAGTTGCATGAATAGTGTCTTCAGGTCCTGACGATCTAGGGCAAGTATTTCAAGAATTCGGAGAGAAACAGCAGTGGCTCTTTCCTGACTTAACTTTAGGTTGTGGGCGTCTGACCCGGTTTTGTCTGTGTGGCCCTCAACAACCAGGGACGCTATGTTGCCCTTTTTAGACTGAGCACTCATGGCATCTACAAGGGCTGGCGCGAATGCGTTCAGGAACTCGGCCCCCCCTTGTGGGATAGTCGCAGCATTCAGTGCAAAGCGCAGTAGGTGCTCAGGGGTGATGATGCGCACGATCAGAGGGTCTTTCTCGTCCGGCTCAACCCGAACGCCCCTCACCTTGAACTGATCCAGGCGTTCCCCAAGATCCCGGACGACGATGTTTTGCGTCTCCCGTTTCCGGTTCTCTCGCTCAGCACCTTGCTTGTTAAGGCTTGAAACAAAAAGAAGGATGAAGATGACGGCAAGAGAGGTCATCAGATCTGTGAACGAGCTAGTGAGGCTCGACCCGCTGCTCTCAGCACTCATAACGATCGGCCCTGGCCTCCGGGCCTCGCCTTGCCAAGAACTTCATGCAGGTCGTCCAGAGTGTCCCCGAGTTCGTTGACGGAGCCCCCGAGTTTCTTGACTGCGTCGCCAAGGTGGTTGTCGGTATTCTCCATCAGGGTCGCGAAGTGGGCTGCGGTAATCGACGTGAGTTGCTGAACCTCACCGCCGACCTTCCTCAGAAGTTCTTCAGTCTTCCTCTCGGCATCTGCAAATACCTTCGTATAGTGCTCGAGGGTTCCTGTGGCATCCGCCGATATCCTGACCATTCTCTCAAGCGCGGCAACCTGCTTCTCTGACCCTTCTGCAATTCCGAGCAAGCTGCGTTCGTGAGAGTCGATGGTTTTTAGGGCCCCCGCCATCGAGGAAGTAGCCGCAGCCATTTGGCTTGCGACACTTCGCATATCCGCAAGAGCAGCCGCTTGGGACGCGATTGCCAGTTGGAATCCACCGAGGGTTGAATCCAACAATTTACGCGTAGACTCTGCAGCCCTGGAATCGTCCACCAACCTCTCTAGTATCGCGTGGAGACCCGCTTCAGACTTTTCGGACCAAGACGCTGCGGAGCTGAGCACCGCTTTCGCTGCGCCGGTAGCATCCGCCGAGGAGCGAAGCATCGTCGTCGAAACCTCGTTACTAAGTGCACCCACTTTTGTTGATAATTCGTGGACAACGGCTGTTAGAGTCGCCGACATCTGGTTTACAGACGTACCCGCACTGTCATTTAACTGAACCATTAGGTTCTGAAGGGTAGCGGTTAGGTCTTCAACCTGGCGCTTCCCTAAGGCCATTTGCTCCATAGAACCTTGGCGTGCGCTGTCAAGCAGGATAGATAGCGCGACTTGGTTCTCCGCAGAATGGGCGTTCATCCTCTCTACAAGGCCCGCAGTCGAGTCCAGCGAAGCGATGACGCGTTCTAGCTGGGTGGAAGCGCTCCCCGTTAGTGCCTCGGAAAATCGATCTCCCATACCGTTCATTGTGGCCGTCATGGAACTTTCTAGGCTTCGAAGCAGGGAAGTCAATTCGCCCGTCATAGACTCCTGCTTCGTTGTCTCTGCCGTTCGCATCAGTGTGTTCAGCCCCTCTAGGGCAACAACCATTCTTTCTTGCTGGGGGCCAATGCTTTCGGTCATCCCGTCGCGCAGAGCCCCCCTCATTAGCATGGAGAGGTTTGTTCCAAAATTTTTGAAGGCATTTGTTTGTTCTGCTATGCCCTCTGCGATCTCCTTGATCATGCCCGCGGGGTTCCGGAGTGGAATAAGCTCATCTAACGCATTGCAGAGCATTGCTCTCCGACGGGATATTCCGTTAACAATTGGGCTTTGGGCAAACATAAAGAGGGTCGCACAGAGCAAGGCGACAATTGAGGAAAGAAACTTCCCAGAGAGTCCCGCAATGAGAGGCTTGATCCCTTCAACGACCTCGCCGTTACCAACTTTCAGTCCCATCATTGCGACGAGGATGGCGGCAAAGGTCACGAGCAGTCCAATCCCCGTGAGGATTCCTGGGAAGGCCATGAACCAGCCAAGATTGAACTGACTTTCGACTACAGCCGCCTCACTGAACACCTCTCCGGCTGGCCCAGTCCTGAAGTACGAGACCTCACCACTACTGTCAGCATCTGGAACCTCAAGGCACTCGTCCTGGAACCTATCCCAGGCCTTGGCCAGTCCCGGTTCGGATTGAAAGTGGCGGCGGAGGGTGTCGAATGCCTTGTCATTGAGGCCGGAGCGCGCCTGCGGACGACCTTGCTTCCTCACCTCATTGACCACCTTTGTCGCCCTTTGGAAGGACTCAAAGCGGTGGCTGATAAGCAATAGTCGAATGATCTGGTACGCAGCAAGAATAGCCACAGCAATGCTTGCGGCCCATGTAAAGACTGGTGCATTAATGCCAAGCAGTTGGAGATCATTCATATGTTGTATCCCGCAATTCGCCTAGCGTTTCGCCAGGGATAATATTTGAAGGTCACAGGCACTAATATTTATTTGTCGTCCCTGATTGGCCTTAGGGGCTTTCCCATGCTACCCCCTATGTATTTTCATTGTTATCGCTGGATTTTTATTTAACTGCAACCAGCGCCCATTGATCCCAAAAGCGCCATGGGCCGAATGAAGCGTGCATTCCGTTCGGCCACCGCGAATTAAATAGCCCTCCTGAGAATGCAAGCCACAGTTTCTTGGACTGGGTCCGATATGGAGTGGGTCGAACCCGAGCTGTTGCGAGTACAGCTAGACGCCTATAGGTCAGAAGGGTTCTCGTGGGGATACAACCAGGAACCGCGCCTGTTCATCGGCAGGTACAACCCTGGTGTGGAGAATGTGCAAGCCATCCTGGAGCACCGGGTCGAGGGGGCGAAGGAACCTGTCTAGGTCTGCGAGGCCTCCTGCCAGAGTTTTGGTGAGAGGGGCCAGTAATAACCGTATCGAAACGCTCAGATCCTTCCAAAATCGAACAGGTTAAAGGTCCCAAACTCCCTGACCAGGTGCCTGGAGACCCCCTATGATTTCATCGCCATCCAGGCGTTTTGCCCCTTTGTTTACCCTCTCCTCAGTTTGGTGTCCATGCCCGGAGGGATCTTCATCTATCCTTCCGATATCGTCAATCCAGGGGCGCTTCATGGTCATGTCCATCCACCTCGATGAAAGTGGCCGTTTTGACGGATCCGAGGAATCTTTGATTGGCGGCATTCTCCTGCCCGACCAGCCCCAGAGAAATCCTGCCTTGGGAGATTCGTGGCTGAAGATTTCCCGCCTCTTCATCAACAGGCTCGTCGGATGTGGCCATCCCACCCTCGCGCAGCGCTTCTCCTCCGCCAGAAGGGTGGGTTCCACCTGGGAAAGTACCAGGGACGCCTGGCTCAACCGTGGAGACCTCGAGAAATTGCCTCGCCTAGTCCCATTCGGCCACGTGGGTGGTTGCCTTGCGACCCTCTAGTCGTCCGGAAGGAGAGCCCCAGGGTCCCAGGTGAACCTGCCTTTGCCGTGATTGCAAAACCCTGATCCTTTAATACGCCGGCCCCCCCATCGCACACTCCGAGTCCACCAATGAAACCGAGTCCGCCAGACCCAGCCGTCCCCGGGGCCGATCCCTTCAAGGCAATCCTCGACCTCACCATAGGCCCAGCCTCCACAAGGATCTGGGTCGGCGAGGCGGCCATGGGGGAACGGACCTGGCCGGATGCAATAATTCTGGAGGGTCCCGGGGACCTGAACAAAGTCAAGTTTTCTGAAAGCGTCCGGCGGGTGGCGCTGGCTTGGTTCCCTGCGAAGACCCATGCTCGCGACTTGGATCAATTCCTGGCAGGTCTCCTCGCAAGTCTTCCTGAGGGAGCTGACGTCGCAATGCTCAGTGGGGCCCCAGGCCTCATTACTAGGCAGGTGATCCTGGCTCACGGCCAGCCAGAATGGTTACTCTGGCTGGGAGCTGACGCTGCCCGGGCACTGGGGGTCCACCCGAAATTCAAGCCTGTCCTACTCGTCTTTCGGAAGGTTGAATCCCATGCGGAGGCCCGAAATCCATTGCGCCTCGTCGACCTGGAAGACCTCGATGAGGCCTTGGCCGTGGAACGGGTGGCCATGGTCGCAGCACGGATGGGAGGAGAGGGCCCGGGCTTCATCATCAGCCGGACTGCCCGCTTGGACCAGAAGCCCTGGAACTTCCATCGGTTCACCCAAATCCATGAAAGGGCGGTCAAGGATCTTGAGGAACTTGGGTCCACAAGCCCCCTGGGTACTCTCGCGGATTGGATTGGCCAACAGATTCATCGGGTGCGTGATGGTCGGTTGCTGAAGAAAGTCCCCGATGGGAGGCTCCTGAAGGACGTCCCCCAGGATGTTTCGGTTCTGTCCGAAGGTGAATTGAGGTGTTTTGATGGACGCTCCATTGGGGACTCAGGCGTCCTGTTCGGGTATTCGCACACGATTCCAAGGGGGGCAGTGAGGGAAACTGCATGGCTCCGTCCTGGTGACATCCTGATCTGTCGGATCGGAAGGATCGGGCAGCCATTGCGTGTCGCGCTGGTCCGCCCCGAAGACCTGCCAGGAGTGGCGCTGGATTCCCTCATTGTGGTCCGGCCAAAAAGTGGGGAGCCCGTCACCCCCTTCCTCCCCGGCTACCTGCGCTCGGAACGCGTGGCAAAACTCCTTGCGGCAGAAGTTGTGTCTCAGGATGTCCTGATCCTTTCTGTCCAAACCATATCCTCCCTTCCGGTGCCACTCCCAAAGCCGGAGGTGCTCGAGGCCCTGGACCGCCTTGAGGCGGACCGGGCACGGCACCAGGCCTGGGCGGACGAATTGGAGGCGAAGAGGTCCGAACTGTTCCTCTCCCCCTCCTATCGCGAGGCGGTGCCCGACCTGCTCCATGCCGTAAACGTGTCCGCCGACCGGGTGCGCTCGGCCCAGGATGCCGGGACCCTCGATTTCCTTGTGCGTGAGCGTTTCCCCCACCCGATATCGCTTCGCCGAGAGCACATCCTGCGCACTCCGCACGGAGAGGACCGGTTGAAAAAAATTCGCGAGTGCGCAGAGATTCTAATCAGCCTACTGGCTACCCTGGCCATGACAGACCTTTCACTTCAACCGCGCTTCGCCTGGTCCGGGTTCCTTCGACGGGATACCAATGGCACCCACACGATGGACTTTGGCAAGGCTTTCAACATCCTCGACAACCACCTGGCTGCCTACGCGAAGCACCCTAATCCTCTGGTGCTCGATTTCCCCCAGTTCACCCGGTTGGAAGGGTTGCGGGAAGGCAGCGTGGCTCCGGTTCGGAAAGCCCTTGAACGCATCTACTACAGGCGCAATAAGGCGTCCCACCTCATCCGGGAGGCTGAAACCCGGATCCCTGCTGTATCGGAGCAGCATTCATCCGCATTGGACCTGCTCCTGGAATGCTGCTCTCTCCTGACCGAACTCCCCTTGGTCCGTGTCGAGGATTATTGGTATGACCCCTTCGAGAACCGGAGGGAAGCCGAGTTCGAGTTCCTGACCGGGATCAGCACGGTGTTCAGGCGCGAACGCCGGGAGGTCTCGGTCGAGGTCCCAAAGGGGAAGTTGGGCTTTCTGGCCGAAGGGAACCGGTTCCACCCGGTGCCACCTTTCATTTCGCTTCGGCCATGCAAGGAATGCGGCCGGAGCGAGATCTTCATGTTCAGCCGGCTGACCAGGACCCGCCTCACCATGGTGTCGATGGAGCAGGGGCACGAATGGGAGACGACGGACGAAGAGGAACGGGCCCGATTCGCGCGCTTTCTAGGGATCGGATAGCTAGATGATGTGGAGGCCTACCCACCTCCTAAAATTTATCCTGGGACGGTGCCTCGTCAAACCTAGGCCGCACTAGCGTGGAGTGTCTGCCACGCCCACTCAGCGGCCTCGCGAATGGAATTCGAAAGGCCCTGCTTTGCAATGCGGTTCAAGGAACGCCACTCCGTATGCACAGCGGTCAGTCGGATCACACCTACTGCGCTGAGTAGTGCCATCATTTCGAGCTCGGTCCACTTTACGGGGCAGTCTGCTCTCTCAGGAGGAAGAAAACTTTGCAAGGCCAAGGCCGCCACGTCCCGGACGAACTTAGCGCGACGGAGGCCAACGTGGATCCCAAGTGAGGGTAACCCGAATAAATTGGCCTGGTACCGCCCTGGGCGCGGCTCCGTGACGCCGCGAGCGTTTGTCCTGGAGGGGCGAGCCGCAGAGTTCCAGGCGTTGCCTGGGTTGTCTGTCGCACGAAGGTTGATTTTTCGGTTGTCGCGGGGGGTAGTGTTCCAGTGATCCCACATCCGACCAGACGGCAATTTTCCAGCTATGAAGTCAGATAAGGGGATGCTACCAATGTAGGCATATCCCTTGGAATTCAGTCGGATCTTGGCGTGGATTAATCTGAGCAGGTCCTCACAGTCGATCACGATCCATTTGGCTCCGATGGCGCGGCCCCAAGCTGCTATAAATGCGATGCTACCAGACACGATGGGGTATCTAAAGTCAAAGGATGACGGGGTACCGAGGCTTTCGAGTAGGGCGGGGAGAGGAGGGGGCGTGGGCAACATCTTCATGCAATTCTCCTATAGACCTGCGCTCACCGTGGCGCACTCCCATGATTAGCCAGGAATTTTTCTGGGTTTTGGTCATTTTTACACCCCTACCTTTTTCTTGGCGTCGGTCGAAGTTCAAGTACGAGCTTCAGGTCAGACGGGTAGCTATTGATCCACGATCCAAGGACCTCCTGATTGGCGTCGATGCTGAGGTTCAGATCCCCATCCGCATCAGTGTCTCTCCAGCCGATCGACCAACCATGATCCTCGGGTAAGTCTGTTGGATCGGGGGCTGGATGCCGCTCCGGGGCCAGGCCCATTACCCTAACCCGCCTTGGTGGGCAGAAGCACCTGGGACCAGGCATGCCAGGCACGGTAAGTCAGCCTACGAAGAGGACCCTTCAGTCCATGCTGATGCTCTCTTTGCTCATGGAGGGCCTTTAGAACACCTTGCCTTCTCCCGCCATAGGCCTGTCCCAGGAGGTCAGTAGGAGAGGAGGCGAGTTGCTTGGATTGGCCGTGAACCCACCCATAAGGTCGGTTCAGTTACCGCTACGCGGAGGCCATGGTGAGCCCCCAAAGCCCGCCACCACCCCCACCAGGGACCCCCGATTGAGCGGTCCCCCTGCATACCGGTCGGCACGCCTCGCAGTGGTGATAATGCTGCATTATCACTACTGGTCCTCTCCGCGGACTTCCGAGGCCTGCCTAGACATAATCGAGGATTATGTCTCCCGTTTCGCAGGGGGACCACCTAGTCAGGACCCCGGGTGAGGGTGGCGGCGGACTTTGGGGCAGAGGCCACCCACTCGGCACCTCTGCGCCTCGCTTGGGTATCCCTTCCCGCTGCGCTCTGCACCCCCTTCCCGGGGCACAAGAAGGGCAACGGAATCCCGCCACCATGCACCACTGTCGCGGTGCCCGACGGCGGGTCCCCCCTCGATATGAGGTGCGTGACTTGATCCTTTACTGCTTAGACCACGATTGGGCAATGGGGTCCTGGCCGCGAAAAATTCATCCCAACGATGGAGAAATCCTTGCGCCTCCTACCTGCCAACCGGCACCTGGGGAAGGGGCTTATCGAGGGACGGCGACCGGAGGTCCGGGACCCCCTTTGAAAACATTTGGATGTGGTCATTACAGGCCGGAATCCTTTGGCCTGGACTTGACCTTTGGACCCAGGAGCAAGCCCTGAGCCAAGTCTTGGCCGATGTCTCTGGTGGTCACGGTATGGGGAGATTCCGGGTGCTGCCATCCTGAGGGGCGGGGTCCGTCATTTGGTCTATTTGGACCGCGATGCCGATCGGATGGCGAACTGCGAATGGGCTCAGTGGGCCGTCGATAACTGGAAGGGTCCGATCCTTCACCACGGTATTCAGTGGACCGGGGAGGATGGGTGGACGACAGTCCCTTGATCGCCCGATTGCGCAGACTGTCTGCTCGGGTTGGGTGTCTACTCTGGGCGACCCGTGGTGGAATCGACCTCCGTCCTTGGCGTGTCGACTTTGCCAGGACCTAGGTCCTATTCCGCCCCTTGGGTGAGGGTATCGAGACCGCTGCAGCCCTGGGTGCACCTCTCTCTTTTCGCACTCAAATGACCCGATTGAGGGTCTTCTGGACGTGGTTGAGGACCATGGAATTACCCCAAGAGATGAGGGCCCCGGCACCCGAAATGGTGCTTATGAATGGCCCTGTGTCGCTAAAACCAAAATCGGTCAGGAATCGGTCAGGAATCGGTCAGGAATCGGTCAAGAGGGGCTGGGCGGATTACAGCCACTCCTGGACGAAGTTCTGAGCGAGCCAGAGGTCCCAGAGACAGTAGCGGAGAAGGAATTTGGCATTTAATTTACCAAAGACCTAGCACCAGAGCGCATCCATGAGATGTTGAAGACGGCACCCTCAGAGTTGATGCGGGCTACCATGGGCCGAAATCGTCGAACCATGGAGCGCTGGAAGGGCATCGTGGAGGAGGTCGAGGCGCTCTCAAATCCCCAACTTGCAACCCACGATATGTGCCCTCCTCCCCGGGGTACTTGACCGACACTTGACCGATTTTTTGCCCTTTTTTCCGTTTTTCAGATCGAAGAGTGCTTCGAAATCTGCGCACAACCTCCCCCCGATTCCGCACGCAAAATCCGTCCGCCAATCCGTCTCACTTTTGGGCACCGCCGAGCCTCAGTCCGGGCTCCATTTTGGCGTTAATCAGAGGCCTCATTTTGGGGCCGTTCCCCACGTAGCGTAGAGCCTGGGTCAGGCCCCCATTCTCGGTGCTGTGGAGGACCTCCCTCACGGCCTCATATCTATGGCGCGCTCCGACTGTTTTCTTCCGGAGTCTCCTACCGCCGGTCTCCGGCAAGACCATGCGGGACATCCCAAGTAATATCCATTGCCGCTGGCACCGGGAGCCCGTAAGCGCTGCAAGCCTCGCGGAAGGTGTTCAGGTGCAGGGCCAGCACGGGGTCGATGCCTGTGGCGCCGCCCCTCTGGTAGCCGCCGGCTAGGTTCCAGGCCAGGGGGATGGCCCCGTTCCGCGCGAACTCGAAGACGATCCTGTCCCGCTCTCGCATTTCCTCGGTCGAGATATAGCCGCCCAGGGGATCGTCCTCGTGGGGGTCGGCGCCCGCCTGGTAGAGGATGATCGTCGGCTCGAACCGCTCGATCTCGGCCAGGAACTCGCGCAGCTTGTGGAGGTAGGCAGGTCCCTGGGTCCGTGAACCACCCATGGTCCGGTGGAGGATGCTGGGGGCCAGGTCCGCCCGGTGCCGGAGGATGTCGTCGGTCCCGTTGCCATAGTGGGCGTCGCAATCGAGGATGGCCACGCGCTCTGCCTTGCAGATGGCCAGCAGCGCCGCTGCGGTCACCATGAGGCCGTTGAGGGTGCAGAACCCGCCGCCACTGTCCCAGCAGGCATGGTGGAACCCGCTGGTCAGGGAGCAGGCTGGCAGGTTGGCCCGAGCCGCCAGGGCAGCACCCAGCATGGAGCCAGAAGTGTAGGGCAGGCTGGCGGCCACGGCTCGGTCCCGGTTCCCGAATCCGTTCGGTTTCTGGCAGGCCAGAATCCCCCGGACATAGGCGGGGTCGTGGGCCCGGCACAGCTCTGAGAAGTGCAGGGGGCGTGGTTCGTGAAAGGAGACGGGATAGCCTCGCTCCACTAGGGCGGCGGCCACGATGGCCGGTTTGGCTGCGCTGGGGCTGAAGCTACTGGGGTTCTGGGCGGTCTGGCTAGGGGAGTAGAGGACAGGAATGTTCATCGATAGGTGGGCTCTCCATGAAAGGGGTGAACGAGAGAAAGGGGATGGATCATCCCCTGGCGTGCTTTGGCGTCTGGGCCGGAAGCTAGGGGCGGCCCTGGAAGCGATACATGGCGTTCCAGACGTCCATGTAGGCCTCGTGTCGGTCGTGTTCGCCGACACTGCCTTTGAAGTTGGGGTAGGTGATCTGGCGAATGGCTTCAGCCATGGCCTGGGCCACCTGCTCGCGGTCCACGCGGGCCCGGAACCGGTAGTCGTTCCGGGGCGAGACCTCCACCCGGGCTCCCGGGAAAACCCGCTGGATGTCACCGGCCTTGCGGGCCCGGACGAGCAGCGTGGTGCCGTCGCCACCTTTGTCGACGACGGAGAGGAAGGCGTTGTTGAGAAAGATCCACATGTGTGACTCCTTAGTCAGGGAAGGGGTGAGGGCAGGGGTAGTCCTCGGTGTCAGGGGTGGGCAGGGGGAAACCAGGTGGGCAGCTCGCCCCATCGCTCGACGAGGGCCTCCAGGACGAGTTGGTCCGCTGAGTTGTTCAGGAGGCCCTTCAGCTCGGCGAGAGGGGCAAGGAGGACGGCCTGGGTCTCCCAGTCCATGTCGGCGGGATTGCCACCCCGGCGGCGGGCCAGGTAGTAGCGGGTGCGCGAGGTAGAGCGCGTGTTGTCCACCAGGTGGCTGAAGAGCTCCACCTCCAGTCCCGCTTCCTCGAGCACCTCCTTCACGGCCGTGGGCCGCAGTCCCCGGCCCTGGGTCTTCCCCTTGGGGAACGTGACCTTGGATCCGCCGAAGGCATTCGTGGGAGCCACGAGCCAGACACGCCCGTCTGGTTCCACCACCACAGCGCCCGCGGCAGCTGCCCGCCCCATGGTGTCGAAGGGCGGTTCCTTGAAGGCGGCGCTGTCACTTGGTTTCTTCGTGCCTTCCGGGGCCTGCAAGGCCAGCGACGAGGTGGTGAACGGAACCCCATGGAGCTCCGGAGGCATGGGGCCGTCTGGCACGACCGAGGCCAGTTGCCCCGGATCCCTCCAGGCCTCGAGGTCGCTGGGGGAGTGCGGGTGCCGAATGGAAACGTGCCTGCCGTCTTCGTCTAGCCGGGGGTGATGCTTCATCATTCCCTCCTGTGGGGTGCGCCCGAAACCGGGCGAGTGAGGC
>SESG01007580.1_pt1 | contig 15965 bp, 7 predicted proteins | sample 3171421 | NCBI WGS metagenome assembly SESG01 (sample SAMN10866946, study PRJNA518727) | freshwater metagenome | biome: subpolar coniferous forest; feature: holomictic lake; material: water; isolation source: holomictic Lake 227, 6 m and 8 m depth | place: Canada: near Kenora, Ontario | collected... | reverse complement strand
ACCATCGCAATAATAACCCACATGATGCTCAGTTAATCCAGTATCACGATATAATATGTGATTTTCTTCTATATATGGCGTATCAGTAAAATGGTGTAAAAAATCTACATCGCATTCTTCTTTTACCCATCCATATTCTGGCGTAAAAATATACAAAGCGATAAAAAATGCAGCAATCCATGGTCCCCATGCAAATATCGTTTCTCCCACAGAAAGATTCCCCGCTGTAAATGACATACTTTCTCCTACCCAATAAAACCATTCAACTGTCCAATTAGGTAGTACTTGTAAAATAACCGCGCCTGCACTACTGCCAACTATTCCCGTGACAATTCCTCCACTAAATACACTAGTTAAAAGACCAGTTATATCTGCTGGATTCACATATACAAGCGGAACAACTCCCCATCGGTGTGTCATATGAGTAAATCCAATGCCCGCTTCTTCCGTTGAAAATGTTGGATTAAATATTTTAAAAAAATGATCATTAGTATAAAGCTTATCTGTTAAATGATATCCCATAAAATATCGATATACTTGAGGCATAACTAAATCCCCATAATTAATCACTTCAGTAATAATTCCCTCATCTATTCGTAATGGTACAACACAACTTGGAGATGTTTCTGTATTCTCATCGTGAAAATCCTGAATATCCTCTCCTCGTCTTATTTCCATCCAATGTTTATAATTCGTTACAATTGTTCGGTCTTCACGAACTCTAAATTTACTTACATATCCATATGCTCTATCAAAATTTCCACCTACTTTAAATACCTTATCTCCGTAACTATAATAATACGGTAATGCTGGTATTTGTTGACCATTAACCGCATGATATACTTTTGTGCCGATTGTCCATTCTTCAATTGCGATTCCTTGAATAGATCGTAATGTTGTCGAAACTTTTGGATTATAATATGCGTCATATGATGAATATGCATGCACGCCAAAATTTCCTTCCACAATTGGATTCTGGCACTCATATCCAATTCTAACATTTGAGCTATCTGGCGGTGTTCCATTTTTTCCCACCGCAACATGGATATTTAAAAAATTAGATTTCGGAGAATTATCGTCATTAATTCGAACATAAAATGATAAATGCCCGCTTCTATCATCTGTGCCATTTTTTATCACATATTCAATCATCGACCACGAGTATAATTGATCCGCAGCTAATGAACTTGTCCACGAAACTAATCCATCATTTACTGACACATATGCAACTCCATTAGCATCCCCGCTCAAAAAACAAATTGACGCAAAATCCACATTTGAACTAACGCTTTCTATTGTTACCTTAACGATTTGGGGTTGTATACTTTCTAAATTAAATGGTTGTATTTTAGTTGCAAAAGTATCAATTACTCCATAATCAACAGAATCTTTAGAAAAATCAGGTCTAGACGCTCCAAAGTTACTTTTGATGAAATTTATATTTTTATAGTGTATCATTTTTATAAATATATTGAGTTATTTTACTCAGTACAACTAATTTCCCCTTCTTTATCACCGCTACAAGTTATTATTATTGTTTCAGTTACAATTCCGCTTATAACGTGATAATATTGAATTGCATTTGTATAACCAAGAATAGTTGTCGGCTCGCTATCTAATGTATAATATCCATCAGGAACATAATCTATAAGCAAATTATCAATAAACCATAACGTGTTTGGATCACTTATTCCTACTGCGTATGGCCCAGGTTCATAATAAACAATTGAACTTACTTCGCAATTACACATATCTTTCGATGGTGGTTGTGCCGTTCCTTCTGGTAAATAACAGAATGTTAACGCTCTCATATCAATTTTATCGATATACGCATAATATTTGTTAACTAAATCTACTCCAAAAGTATGCGTTTGATCAATTGAATTATTTGATACACGTAAATATGGAATTGGAGACGAATATAATGACCAACCCATGAAAACTCCATCCGTTACGACACAAGTTACGGTAACTGTTTCACCTGGCATCCCTGTTAATGTAATACTAATTGGAGATTCCTCAAAATACCCATCAGTAAGGTGACCTTGAGCCAATGGATTCATATAATATATTATAAATTCAACCGAATAGTTTATATCTGGAACTTCGGAAACACAAAGTCTAACTGGACATGCATCTGTAATTGATGATACCGTTGGCGTTATGGTTGGCGTTGGCGTTATAGTTGGCGTTATCGTAGGCGTGATTGTTGGTGTAATGGTTGGCGTTATAGTTACTGTGGCGGTGATTGTTGGTGTTACCGTTCTAGTTGGCGTTACCGTTCTAGTTGGCGTTGGTGTCTTCGTTGGGGTTCTAGTAGGCGACGCAGTAACCGCTGGTGTACGTGTTGGAGTTGGGGTAACTGGCGTTGATTGCGGAGTTGGGGTTGGAGTTAAAAGCGGTGTCCAATCACAAGCAAAAACTTCAACATAATATTCAGTTATTTTATTAATTTGGTCAATGAAGACAACAAAATATCCTGTTACTGCTTTACTTCGATCTAATATAACTTTATTTCTTCCATTACCTGAAGTATCTGCGGGTCCATAACCAAATGCAATAAGATCAGAATCATAAGCCGATGTATTGGCAATCCATCCAGTATCATGTAATTGATGATAGTTCTCATCAAGATCATAATATCCGACCCTAAATCTATCGGGATATCCATATGCTTCAAAACTTAACGTAACTGATATATATGGCGTTGGGGTCTCTTTTAATGGGCATACGTCATATCCTACGTTAACGTAAACTGTTTCAGTAAATCCTGTTGGGTGCACAAATAGTTGTTGTGTTTCATGTTGTTCACTTGTTAAAACAGGAGAGCAACAATTAATTTCTCTGTAATTATATGGAGTCTGTGTTGGAGTTGGAGTTGGAGTTTCAGATAAGCCAGGGGTATGTGTTACCGTAGGAGTAGGTGTTGGCGTCATCGGAGAACGAGTTGGGGTCGCAGATAAACCTGGAGTCATTGTAGGTGTTGGGGTCTTTGTTTTAGTTGGGGTAATTGTTGGGGTAACAGTTATGGTTGGAGTAACCGTTGCTGATAATCCAGGTGTTAATGTTGGTGTAGGCGTTAATGTACGAGTTGGGGTTATTGTAGGCGTTACTGTTGCAGTTTTCGTAATTGTAGGGGTGATCGTTGGTGTGATCGTTTTTGTAACAGTTGGGGTAGGCGTGGCGGGTGTACGTGTTGGTGTTGCCGATAATCCAGGCGTTGGCGTAGTAGTTGGCGTTCTTGTAATTGATACTGTAGGAGTTGGGGTTGGTGTTTTAGTTTTAGTTGGAGTAGTTGTGGCGGTATGCGTAGGAGTCGCTGACAATCCTGGAGTACAAGATTTTGTTGGGGTATGTGTAGGAGTGGGGCTTGGAGTTCGAGTTGGAGTTAAGGTAAATACAGGAGTGCAAGAACATACGTCTTTTCCGCGAACATCTCTTTCAATTGAATTTATGCTCGGAGGATTAGTAATAATTCCTCCTTCATAATATTGCTGAATATTACTATCAATACAATGTATCTCTTCTTCTTTATGTGATGTGATGATTCTATTTATTTGGCCATATTCACCATTCATTAATACATTATTTTGCGTTGCCCCGCTTGTTGCTGCGATTTCTAGCAATCTAAAATAATATATGATTTTATTGTTTCCTAAATTAATAGTTAAGGGCGATTCACAAGTATAATATGGCATCCCATACCATGTTTCTGCGTCATCCGAGTATTGAACGATAATCGCATTACAATTCGTTACACCCGAAAAATCAATACTGAAGTTTCCTTGTCCATTATCTGTAACAGAATTTAATGTAATCATTGTTTATAAATATTCTTTTTTTATTTGTCATTATGGCGCGAATCCACAATCTGTTATTTCAATTATTTTTCCGTTTGTATCAACTTTTACCGCAAATGGCCATCCGCCATCAATTATTTTCCAATATCTATCAAGTCCATTTAATGGAGTTGTTAATGTTGGATTTGTATATAAATAAAAATCTTGCGTTAATGTTGGTAACGAAGACCAAAAACTCGTATCAACCGTTATCGACGCACAAGCGTCTACCGCATAATGATACCAAAACGCATCAGCATCAAATGCAAATGAGAAAACAGGTGGGTTACTTGGCGTTACCGATGGCGTTACCGTAATAGTTGGCGTTACTGTTGGTGTAACAGTATTTGTTGGAGTTACCGAAGGAGATAATCCAGGTGTTGGCGTTACTGTCGGTGTTTTTGTAACCGTTGTTGTTGGCGTAATTGTTGGGGTAGTAACTGGCGTCGATGTAACGGTTGGAGTTATAGTTGGGGTAGTTGTTTTTGTTGGGGTGATCGTAGGTGTAACAGTTCTAGTCGGAGTACGTGTTACCGTTGGTGTAGGGGTGGCATTTGGCGTTGACGGAGGAGTTGGTTTTGGTGTTCTTGTTGGGGTCGGTGTCGGTGTCGGTGTCGGTGGCACAAATGACGTAACATTGGATTGAGTTGGTATGCCTGAAATCGTATTTAACTGGTAATATATTCCTCTTTCGCAGTAATTTAAATTAACTCCCGTTACAGGTATTAAAAATCCAAATTGATCGACTAAATAATCGCCATACTCATTTGATCTAACACGATTTGTTTCAGTTATTCCCGTTCTTATCACTAAATCTTCAGGATATTTAAATCCAAAATAATATGGAATTATTTCCAAATTTTCGTTTATATTTGAGTATACATAAACTTTAGTGGTTGGCAACACAATAAATTCTTCGTTAATAATATCTTTTTTTATTGAGCTTAAGCAATCAATATTCATTACTGTCAATAAATTATACTCAAACGTAAATTGATATCCGTTAATTGGCGCGTCTTTAAATCCTTGTAATAATAAGTCGGATGGATGCTTAGGTACAATGGAAAGTAACACATCTCCAACCGATATCTCTTCAATGTATAATTCCACAACATCTCCGATATCAATTGCAGATTGTAAATCTTGCCACGTATTCAAATCTACCGATGTATTAATTACTTTATATGAGACAGTTCCCTTTTTTAGTCCAAAACTATAGGACGTTCTATATTGAATACGCGGTTCAATTGTATATCCGCTTAATCCATCACCAATATCTTGAACTACAATTTGTAATCCTTTAATTCTTATTTTTTGTTCACAGTTTGCTGCGTCTGAAACGATAATATCGAACATATCAGTTTCTTTGACATTTGGGATCATATACGTACATTCCGTTGCCGTCTTAATTATCGGGCTAACGTTTAATTCTTCAAATCCACAATGTGAACATGCTTCAATATCACAAGTTGACCCACTTACAATATAAAAATTAATTGGCCACCCATCTAACCCCGCGTCTATTTCATCCTGTGTTCTATTTTCAATCCCATTTACCGAATTATTTTCATTTCGAATTACCGTAATAAAAAGGTCTTCGGTTATTTGACATTCTCCAATTGTTCCAGTATATAAATTACCATTTGTTTTTGTTTCAATTCGAAGACTACAATCTGTTTCAGGTAAAACATATTGCGGTTCAAAATAGAAATCTAATGATGTTGTGCTGCTACAATCGTAATCTATAATGGTAAAATCAACTTTATAATCAGGACCAACTAAATATGGGTCTGACATTGTGATTAAATTCGCGCCAGCTTGTGCATTAATAGAATCCATTAATAACTGAAGAGCATTTAGCCATTTTTCTCGAATCAATGAAAGTTGAGGAACAATCCATGATTTATATTCACAAATCAATGGAATTCTATCTGTTGTGACTTGTAATGAGGTACAATCCGCAGTTGGGGTGAATCCCGAAAATAATTCAGAAGTAATCGGCTCGGTAACTCCCGAATAAAGAACATGGTTAATTTCTAAATAAAGAGTATATGTGACGCCACTAAATTCAATCAATTTCCTGAAATTATTTTCTGCAACATCAATTCCATTTGTGGTGCCTCCGCCAAGAATTGTTTCCAAATCTTCTTCAATGATAATATCGAAATCGGGATATAAAATTTCGCCCGCAAAAGTCATTGGTCCGCAAGATTCACCTGGACCTCCTCTATATTTAAATTTTGATCTTCCAAAAATTCCGTTTTCAATTAAATTTCCGCCAATCCATAAAGATGATGACGGAACAATTTGGTCAACAATATTTGTCCAATATGGACTCATACTTTCGACAAAATCGTTTACTTTTATGAAATTATAAGGAGTAAATGAATTACTTGTGATGTATGATTCATATATGTTTTTTAGTGATCGATATTCTTTTTTATACTTTATAACGTGTGAATCGCATACAGTCTCATCTAATATGTTTTGCATAAATTCCGCAAATGAAACTCCTGTTTGAGGCGGTAATGACCCAAACGTTAATAATAAATTTCGGCTTTTCGTATAAATATCATAATCCACACCTCTTCCTGAAGATAAAAACACACTAATATTTTTTCGGTTTAAAATTGTATCTGAAGAATTACTATCATTGATGATGTCAATTTTAACATTATCAATTTCAGATTCTAATTCAAATCCATAATCTAAACCTGGTAATTTTCTATAAACATCAAAATAATCTTCACCATATGAAAATGGTTTAGACATCGTTTTAATAGTTTTAGTCCTACCTGTTAAATTTGATTCAAGTTCATTTAAAATATTTACAGAGGTATGATCTAAAGTTTTTCTATACCATCCTGATCCCATTTGGAAGAACATTTTACCATCGGAAGAATTAATTCCTCTTGGCGTTCCAGTATTTTCGTATACGGGATATTCTGATCGGGTTAATGTCGTCGTTCCTGTGGTCGTTTTTAGGTCATATGACGTACCATTATACTCTGCGCTATAAAAGTACTTAGTACCCTGTATAACTTCGTTTATATCCCTTTCAAATGACGATGTGGGTAATCCCTCTTTAATTCTGTAGATATATTGATCCACCACAATCAATGGTTCGGGAGCACCAATAAACTTTAAAAAGAACGTAATTGCCGATCTTGTTCCTTTAGATTTATAAACATATGCTAGATTTACCAATATTCGTCGATAAAATTCATATTCACTTTCAATTAAGTTTAACCCAGTTGAAATTCCATCATATTGACTGTCATTTCGATTATAAAGTAAATCTTGTAACGATTTTTGATTAAATAATGGAACAGTTGTTAGACCTAATGTTTCTGATAAGTTTTTTAATAAAATATCGGGAACATTATTAATTTTGTCATAAGTAACATTTCGCATATATGCGATATTATCTATGAATTTTTTAACTTTATCAAAACTTTGCCCATATATTTGAAAAATAGATTCAATTTTCTTATCTTCAGTATCAAATTCATATAATTGTGGGGCAGTTAAAAATCTAACAAGTAAATTCGATTTAGAATCATCAATTTCAATTCCAATATCGTTTAATTGAGAAAGATAATAATCAAAGTCAATTCCTTCGATTTGTAAATTCCATCCGTCTCTTGATATTGGCCATGTTGCAGTTATTGTTACAAGATTAGTAGATGATCCACCATCAATATCTTGGGCAATTTTAAATTTTGCTTGATATTTTGGAGATGAATCTCTGTCTAATAATATCGTTTCTAGCTCATCTAACCCAGTAAAAAAATCTTCAACTATACCATTATTTGGGCGTATTAATAAATTTCCATAATACGAAGATTGATATGGAAAACAATTTCCTTTAACTTTTAATGTTATATATGAATTTGTTCCTGGTTCGGAATAATATGCAATATCATATGTTAAACCGCTTAAATCGATTACATATTTTGTATATGCGGAATAAAAATTTCTTATTTGATTTGATGCATCAAGATTATCTGATGTTGCAGGATTTTTAAATGGAATATCGAATGGGTTATATAACGCGCTTGTTTTTACTTTAAATGTCGTTTCATTTACCGTATTATCATAGACAATATCAAATGCGCTTACCGAATTTATTGATCCAGGAGATGTTACGTCAGCATAAATTCCTGCGGGGTAATTCGTAATAATATTATTTACGGATACCCCTAATCTTTGTGCAAGAGACCCAAATAATGATTTAGCCCCGTCATCTTTAGAGTCATAAAATTTTACGCTATCATCAATATTATTAGTTGATGTAGATACAACAGTCGTTGTCGTTCCCGACATTTCTTTTTCGATACTCTCTAACGTTAAAAAATCGGAAAATGGCTTAGTATGGAAAGTTTTCGCATCTTTTTCTGGTATTGTTCTATCAATGTCAAAATTAGTATTAGTTAGTTGAGAACTTCCATCTGTGATTTGGAACCCAACTAAATTATCACTAAACGTATCTCTACCGCCTGTTGCCTGACTCGGTACTTTCCTGTATTTTCCCATTAGATATTAGTAATAACGTCAAAATTCAATGATTCATCGATATTAGTTCTTCTTTCTCTAACTTCGAATATTGTTTCATTAATTTCGTCTTTAATTTCATACAAATTATACTGTCTGTAAATATTATTTTCACTATCATAAATGGTGTAAATTCCATTAGCGATTGCTTTAGTTTGATTACCATAAAGAGCATTCGCCAATGTACTTGAATCATGTTCAACCATTTCAATTTCAATCATTGTTGGGTTAAAATATGTATTAGTTAAAATAATATTATCATTAGTTTGTCCAATATTCGGAATCGTATTTGGTCGGTTAGATGGCGACGATGTTGGCGTAAGAGTTAAGAACATTGCAGTTGATCTCGCATTATCGGTATAACGATACCTTAACGCCATTGTTTTTGAATTAGTTAAGTTCGATGGAACTAATTCGGAATAAAAATTAGATGTGACAATTTTATAATCGTTTACTTTCTTTGTTCCATCATCATTTAAATACTCTACTCGATATCCGACCAATCCTTGAGGAATAAATTTTGGAAGATCATCTTCGGATACATTTCCGTTACCTAAATCGATAACGATTCCCCTTACCGATGGTAACGATGATAAAACACCGCAATCGGTTATTTTTGTTCGTATTTGCTTTGGTCTAATGTATAACGTATAGATTCCTAATTCCGAAAAAATTGAAGAATCTAACTTTAAATTATACATACCGCCTAAAATTTCCTTATTCTGGGCGCTTACAACATCCGTTGTATCCGCCGTATGAACAACGGGGGTTAATATATCTATAGCGGAAATTTTCTTAAATGTAACGGGAGAATTTGATGTTCTTCCAGACACATAATGATAAAAAATTTCAACATCTGCAGATAAAACATCCGCTGGTCTTATTGTTCCATAGCTCCCTACTGCCATCTTTTTTATTTATAAATATAAAATTTATTGTTTTCGAATTATAAAATATCCATTTCCATAGATATCTAATTCACCTGTGCTTTCAATTTCACTTAATCTTAAATTTTTTTCCATTACCCCTTGTTTACCTCTGTCAACAAATATGTCTGAATATATGGTAATGTCTTCAACAAATCCAATAAAATATTCATTTCGGGTTATCATTCCATTATATACTTCATCAGTATAAAATGATGCGGTTGATCCTGAAATAATTGTTGATCCATCAGGATAATCAAAATAATTTAATCCATCCAATGTATAACCTGAAACTCCGTCCATTACCACAACACCTATGTGTTTATTTGTTGCCCCATATTCTTTTAATTCTGATATTCTGCTCGATCCAACCGCTCTAAATGAAAATGTTGCATCTTCTGTAAGACCTGTTTGAGTTTCATAATATTCAAAATATGGTTGTTCTACTTGCACAACAGGATCGGTGTATGGAACGTCAAAAATAACCGTTCCAAGCGGGGAAATTGTAATTCCTGAAAGAAATGGAATTCGTATTTCTTTCGAGATTTTCTTTACTGGCCACGGTGTATTAATTGAAACTTCGATTGTATATATTCCATCAGAAGAATATACATGAGACTTAGTTGGTAAATTAATATCTCCAATTTGTGCCATTCCTATGGGTTCTAACGAAGAATTATCCCCCCAATTAATTGTTAAAACATATTCTACAAGCATTGGAAAACTAGTAGTGTTAACCGTATTGAAAATTGTTACCGTATTAGTATTACCACTATATGTAAAATTACATTGTTGTTCAATTTGTCCCATATACCCATCGAAACCAACCATTATGCCCATTTCATCTATTGAATTATGTAAAAAAATAGGTATATTATAGGTATTTCCCGATGTTATTTGTAATATGGTATATTTTGTCTTTTCCATTTTTATTAAATTAATCCTGCTTGCCAATATTTTTTGCCTGAAATTGTAATATACGGATCGCCACTTCGTCCCGTTACAATATGTTCTAATATTCCGTTTTTATTCGAAAAATTAATCGTCGTTCCATCCCATTCTGTTATATTTAAATCAGCGGCGACGTTATCAATCCTGCATGCAAATCCTTCAAGGGCAACTGAAATTGGATCGGGAGTTGTTATCGGCATCCGTGGGTCTTTTGCTGCATAACTAAAACTGCCAGCAAAAACTAACCCAATGATTTTTTTTGTTCCATCAATATCTGCAATTAATGGAGACCCTGAATCGCCAGGAAGTAGCGGGTCATAACATCTATCTCCCGATGTATACGATGTTGGGCTGGCATAAAATGTAATACAATCCGAAAATGCTATTGATTTATATCCCCCATCTAACTCGTATCCTACGGTAATCGATGTATTAACTGATTGTGCCTTTAATTTAGTTTGTTGTTCACCTTTTCCTCCTGTTGTTGCACCCGCGCTATATAAAACAGTATCAGTTACTAAAATATTATTAATTTCCGCAGTTGTTGCAAATGGCATCGGAGATGTAATAGTATTTAAATTTTCCACTTTCCAACTTTCACTATTTGAAACCACACTAGCATCAATTGTCGTTAATGCCGCATCTGATTTATTTATTTCTGGATATAATTTAAGAGGAACGTATCTTTTTGCTACGCCAATAGAAACGGATGACGTTCCCCATGCATTTGGTTGAGATATTATATTATTTTTTATATTAGACACATAATATGGACTTCGATCTGTTGCAATAATAGGATTTTCAATAAATACATGAGCATTACTTACCCCAACAAGTGAATTATCATCATTATCTTTAGCCAAAAAAGAAAATGTACCAGAACTCCCACCTTTCAAAGTGGTGTTATTTGTAATAACCCCTCCTTTTATCGGCCTAAACGTTCCTGCGTTTGTTGGTTGTCCATACATCCATGAATAAAATTCAGGATAAAAACAAAAATCGTATCCACATAATCGAATATCTCTCTCATTCACATCTGTTATAAAACTTTCCCCTAAATATTCAATATGACTTGGTAATAACTTATCAGGGTCAATTTGATTAATTGGTAATTTTTCTTTAACGCTAAAACATATTGCCATATCTGTTGTTATTTTACCATTAATCGTTTTATAACCATAAGATACACCGATAACATTATCATCAGTTTCAATTAGATATTTTTCAGTCAATTTTGTTAAATCTTGATGTTCCATCTCTTATAATATTGGTATATGTATAAATAATGTGTTTATTTCTCCTGGAATACTTGGCGATGGTGTTACCGTTGGAGTTACTGTTGGGGTAACCGATGGTGACAAGACTGGCGTTGGTGTTACCGTTGGAGTTACTGTTGGGGTAACCGATGGTGACAAGACTGGCGGTGACGCGGGTGATGGTATAATGACTGGGCCCGACGTAAAAGATTGGGTTAATTCATAAAATTTTATTGGATTATTTGAAAATCCGAATCTATTTTGATCTGTGCCGTCATAATTTAAAATTTCGTATGTGTAGTTTACTTTATCAATTATTACCTGATAATATAAATCTTTACTTTCGATTATCTTATCTGTCGATGTCTTTGGTTTATTTCCGAAATTTATTATACTTCCATCTGCCTGATTAAAAAATTTAGCAGTCATATAAAATGTATTTCCAGTCAAAACTGTATTTTCTAAAACATCATCATCTTTAAACCAAAATAAAAACATATTTTCCGTGTTTTTATAATTATTTCCCATAAAAATGGGTACGTAAATATATTCACTAGGTAAACGATATAATACTTTTTCTCCACTCGGAATTGATAAATTTTTAGCAAAAGCCAATCTTCGATTTGTTTTGTCTGGCACTTCACCATCGGGAACTTTATAAAACTCTAATCTAAAAAAACTTTTAGTGGATTGTTTTAGCATTTTTAGATTATCAACTAAAGTAATTCCGCCTAACGTATAATCAAGCCCGCCATTATGGTTTTCTCCATTATAAAAATAAAAATAATGCCATAGATCGCATTCTAAATCACTTTGATTAGTTGTTATACCGTAATATGGTTTATGCTCAAATCTAATTGTTTCGTAATTTTCAATTGGATTAATAAGACTAGTCATTGTTTCTTCTTCGAATTGTATTAACGACTCTTCTTTACCCACATAAGGCTCAAATTTGGCGCTTAATCCCAAAACAATGTTTTGACTATTTGTATTTCGTAATATTTTCATTTTAACAGAATATTAGTCCACTATTTTCAAAGTCATTTATACCATCAGTTTTAGGCGTATATGTTTCTTCATTTTTCAGGTAAAAATTAATGTCAGTTTTCACATAATGCGTATTATTCAAAAAAGGATAATTCGTGCCGTTTCCATCCGTATCAATATACCCGTGATCATATAAATCTCTCCATTTCCAATTTTTTTCATCCTCATAATATTTTGCATTTTGAGGTAAATTATCTATAACTGTTTCTTTAGAAATTTCAACATCTGGCGATAATTCCCTTAATTTAACCTTATAATGCGGCTGATAAAATAATCCAAACGGATTTGATACTGTTACTCCACTAAATGTTGCGGTTGATCCTGTTTGACCGTGATTAAAAATAATGGGATTAATGATAATTTTATGATATGGGGCCGAAATAACTCTTTCTTTTAATTCCATTGGATTATATTCGATAAAATTTCCTATTAATATTGTTCCGATTGGAATTGTATTACCGCTAGTAAATTGATATGATATTCCTCCGCTTGTTCTTTGAAATTGTTCAGCGGTTATTGATGGTTCTTTTGAATTTCCCCCGTCAAAATGTTTATCTATCCAAGTTTCGTGAAAATTAAAACTATATCCGACTTTAGGCGGATAATCGAAATATCCGTTTCCATTTCTAAAGATAATTGACGTATAGAATTCCGTTGGAGTATAGCCTAAATTATTAGTAATTCCAGATAATATAATGGGTTCATTAAAATCATATAAAATAGATTCCATTCTATTTTTTTCAACAATAACATTAGGAGTTCCATTAATATCTTTATATAACACCTTTTTTTCGTCTTTCCATATTGGAGATTCAAACCCCACTTTATCAACTGTACAACCATCCTCGGATGTTAAGGTTTTAAGTTGATGTACATAATATTGAGATGTTGTTTTATCTATATTTTTTCTATCCAAACATCTTTTTCCTGTTATAATCGGATTTAAGAATGTTTCATCATCAGATTTAACTTGCGTTTTGGAAATATTAATAACATAATTTTCTGACCGATATACCTCATCTCCCGTAGAATTAATTCCATAAAGTCTTAATGTGGTTAAATTATCGGGGTCTTTAATGATAATATACTCGCCCTCAGTCATTCCATGCGGCACAGGGCTCGTTAATTTATATTCACCCCCGTTATCCTCTACTCGAAACGGTATGCCATCTCCGCTTGTAAAAACTAAAGGATCAGTATTTCCGCTTAAAGTATATGTCATGGGATATTGATTATTAGTTCCATTGGCATATGACAAATATACGTTCCAATTATAATATGGGGCATTAATAGTTGTAATTACCGTATGATCAGTTGACCCTGTTAATTTCGTTGTAAACCCATCAAAATTTGATAATGAATCGTATGGTTCGTTATCTCGATTAATTATTTTACGATACGCATCATTTCTCAAAAACGCAAATTCATTATATGGTAAATAACCATTAAAATCCCCATCTGATCCATCATCCAAAGGATAAATTCTTTCTGCAAGATATTGATACGGAGAAACAACGGTACTATAATACATATTTCTAAACACCATTTTTATTTTTCCAAATATCTTGTATTTTATGCTTTCATTTCTTTCTCGATTAAAAAGCGCATTTAAGTCAAGAGTAACATCTCTATCATCATTTGTTAATAGATTTTTTGTTTCTTCGAGATTTATCCGAATACTTAAATCTTCAGGTAAAGCCCTTTCATGTTTCTTCTCAGGTAATATTATGTGTTTCTTTTCCATATCTTATTCTTCAAATGGGAATGCCCCCTTCGGCCCAAATCTTTCAATTAATTTATCTAATCCCGTTTTTCCTGGCCTTAATCCAAAATAAAATAAAAATGGAGTTGATAGAATTTGTTTACGATTAGAATAAGGGTCAAGCGTTTTATATATACTATAATCTGTTGAACCACTAACCGAATTATTATACCAATTTATTTTATCTGACCAATTTCCAGTTTCCCCTAATCGAATATATAATTCCCCTTCAGTTGGGTCTTCTTCTGTATCATCTGCGCCCGTAGCAATTAACATCGTAAAACCATGCGGTTGTGTGGCAAACAATTCTTTCATTTGTACCGCAGTAACTCCTGTTGCTAACTCACTTTTTAATAAAACAATGTCGAATTCTTCTGTTAACCCAAGATATGGCCCCGATATTGTAACCCCACTAAAATCATAACTAATTGGAGGTAATAGGAATTTATCTATATCGCTTGCATTGGATGTATTAAATTTATACCCATATGACATCCCTTGTAATGGTTGAACTTCGATATTTTCATAGTCCCAAGATTGGTTATCAAATGTCATAGCGCTATAAGGACCAAAACCTGTGCCCTTTTTATCCCATAAGAAAAATGGTACTCTTTGTGATGACCCTCCTAAGTATTCTGGAGTATTCAAACATTGTCTTATTCTAAATCCATCATCATTATATTGCATCGTTATTGGAGTCGGACCATAAACCTGTGTAAAATTTTTAAAGACATTAGCAGTATTCGTTTCATCGGGGTCTAATGTCGTTAAATTATATCCAATATATTTTGCGTTCTGTAAATCAAATTCTTCTATACCCGCTTCATTATTAATTGAAATTAATTGCATAATATCCCCATCAAAATATACCCCGAAACGTAAAGATGTTTTGAATCCTCCATTACTAAAAAAATCATTTGTACCAGCATTACCATTAGTCGCGTCCATTCTATAATTTATTGCAAAAGCAACTAATTCACCAAAACTTTTAAAAGATGTTGGGCCAATAGAACGTGATACTGAACAATTTGCGTCTAAAATAGGATCAATACAAATTTGTTTAATAAACTCATCTCTGGCGCCTAAATCCACAAATGTTGTCGGATGTAAAATTTTCTTATGGATTGGAGTTGAAGCAATTTCCCATCCCCATTTTCTTGTATCTGTTTCAGGAATTAACGGATTTGCGTCATACGGACACGATCTATAATAAAATCTTCCATGATCTGGAACATATTTTACTATCGCCTCACAAGCTTTTACTTTTATCCGTTTTGTTGTGTCAACATTAAAATATAAATTAAAATTTTGTACCGTAATATTAAGCCTATTTTTTTCTTTTGTTTTTACTTTTGCTTTAAATTGAAAGAAATATAACGATCCAGATAACCAATTATCTATAAATGAATAATTCACCATTCCTCCGCAAAAATTTAAAGCAACAATGGTTCTTTTATACCATTCTCGTAATGCCAAAATATTTTTAGTTGATACCCCTGTTATTGATGGTACAATTATAAAAACCCCATCCCTAAATTCTGAAAATCCCGATTTTGTTTTTCGATTATATTTTTGATCGGGTATTTTATCAAACGATTGTTCTCTTGGCAATTTATCATTAATATTTCTG
>SESG01030281.1_pt1 | contig 16001 bp, 33 predicted proteins | sample 3171421 | NCBI WGS metagenome assembly SESG01 (sample SAMN10866946, study PRJNA518727) | freshwater metagenome | biome: subpolar coniferous forest; feature: holomictic lake; material: water; isolation source: holomictic Lake 227, 6 m and 8 m depth | place: Canada: near Kenora, Ontario | collected... | reverse complement strand
GCAAGTGCCGTTGTTGCGGCAGCGTCCCTGCAACCCAATAGAATAGACACTGATATGACGATTCCTGATGGATATAACGCCATAAGGTTTGGAGATTTTGAAATCGGTGCTGATGTAACCATAACCCTTCTCGGCAACTCACAACTTGTCATAATTTAACACACAAAGGAGAACGCTATGAGCACGTTGAAAGCAAACACAATTACCAATTCTGATGGCACAGGCCCACCCAGCTTCCCGTTCGGTTTCAATACCGGCACAGGTGGGAGCAGTCCCATCAACAACATCGGCGTAATGGGCCAGCAGGGGGCGTGTGTCGGTATTTGCCCTGGCCCATTGCCTACCGGTTTTGCCGAAATGTTTGGTACCAAAGATCCGGCCAGCGACAATTACGGTAATTATATTTATGTGCCTGATGGCAGCGTGATGGTCTGGCGGCCAGCTCATTATGAAAAGATTGGCACAGGTGTAAATGGGTTGGCAGTTAATGTGATTGATATCAAGCCGTTCTCGTACTTTGCAAGTGTTGCAGCCGCTAATGCAGCCGGGTATTCCCTGCCACGCTCGTTTTACGATGCTGGGGCTATTCAGCCTGGTTATTTCGAGGATAAGTATGTCTGCTCCAACAATGGCGGGGTCGCCTCCAGTCTCAAAAACGGAAACCCGCTTTCTTCTGCGGCAGATCATAATCCGTTTTCGGGGCTGACAGGTGCACCGCCAAATGCGTATTACGGGGCTATTCAGGCGGCAAAGACTCGCGGATCGCGGTTCTTTCCTCGCTCGCGCTTTATGCAGGCGACTGCTGCAAAACTTTCAATAGCTCACGGTCAGGCCGCAACGTCTAATGCCTTCTGTGCGTGGTACGACGGGGCTCGTGTAATCAATTTCCCCAAGGGGTGTAATAACAACGCTCTGGGGGATGTTAACGATGCGGCAATCCGTTATGTTTCTGATGGATATAGTAATTGCGGGAAAACCGGCAGTGCAAATTTATTCGCTCGTTGTACGGATAATGGTCAGAACTGCGGACAGGCTGATGTAAATGGCTTGGTATGGGAAATTGGGCTGGGCTGTATGACGATAGGAGCGCAGGCGTATGTTGCGAAGTTGACAGCGGCAATGAAGGATTTTACCGGAGGCAATACCCTGGCAACAGATCATTGGGGAGCAGCAGGCGCTGCGGCTCTGTTTGACGCCATCACTCTGGTTTCTGGCACAGCCAATAACTTTTTTGGTAACGGCGGCAATCAGGTGTTGTCAGAAGCAACAGCAGGGGATGCATGGAAGTTGACCGGGCTTGGATTCCCCAAAGATGTAAACGCTATCAGCGGAGCGGGGGCAGCACTGTTCGGAAACGATTATTATTATAACCAGACCGTCAGTACAGAAATGTGTTTGCTCTCGTCCGGCAGCTGGGCTGATTCCGGTGGTGCTGGCGCCTCTGCGGTCTATTTGGTTGGTTCCCGCGGCGCCTCGAGCTCTGACGTTTCTTTTCGGTGCGCCTGTTATCTGTAGGCTGAGTGATAACGAAGCCTTATGAGCGAGCCACTACTAAATAGAAAATTTATCGAGATGGTAAAGCTTCTGAATATCTATCTCAATCATTTTCCTCGGCACGAGAAATATGCGCTGGCACAACTTATACGGAATACCGCTTACGAGTTGTACGACCTGATATCAGAAGGTCAGAAACGGTATCAGAAAAAGACAACTCTCACTGCACTGGATATAACCCATGAACGGCTGAGAATGCAATTGTACCTGGCGTACGAGCTGGGCTACTTCAAGTTCAAAGATGGTCGGCAGGTAGATAAAAGCGCTGATGAACTTGAAGCGCACAGATTTTCAGCCATAGGCACAATGGTTGATGAAATTGGTAAGATGATTGGCGGCTGGATTAAAAAAATTAAGGATGAATCACGATGGTAGTAAACGGGCAGCGTAACAACATGTGTTTGATCTCGTCCGGCAACTGGAATAATTCCAGTAATGCTGGCGCCTCTGCGGTCAATTTGAATAATTCCCGCGACAACTCGAACAATAACGTTTCTTTTCGGTGCGACTGTCTTTCCTCAAATCGCTGTAGGCGAATAGTGGAGATACAGGGATGCGCTGTCCGGCGTTACGCGAAATCACCTAGCTACTCTTTTTTGGTAGGGATACGCCGAAGATCAGGAGCAGCACAATGAAACGAACAGGCAAATTATTTGATGCGGCGTTTACAGAGGAAAATCTGTATCAAGCATACTTGGACGCACGCAAAGGCAAGAGACGTAAAAAAGCATGTTTTGAATTTGAAACTAATCTGGGCGCAAATCTAACAAAACTGCGCCAAGCAATTCTCTCGGGGACATACCGTCCAGATCCTTATTTTCAATTCAAGATTTATGAACCAAAGGAACGGATCATCCATGCCCCGTCATTCAAGGATATTGTTGTTCAACATGCCATTTACAGGATGATATACCCAATCTTTGACAGAACTTTTATTGACGCCTCATTCGCTTGCAGAAAAGGCAAGGGAACGCATATGGCTAGGGACTACACTCAATTGGCCCTTCGGAAATATGATGGAGAAAACTATACATTGAAGCTAGATATCCGTAAATTTTTCTACTCAATAGATCGTGGAATTTTAAGACAACTGATTGAGTGCAAGATAAAGGACGTCAGATTTGTAGGCATCATGATGATGTTTGCAGAACATGAGCAGCCAACCGGTATTCCTATCGGAAATCTATTAAGTCAGATTTATGCCTTGATCTATATGAACCCCGTAGACCAGTTCGTAAAAAGAGAACTGAAAATACGGCATTATTGCCGATATGTGGACGATTTTGTTCTATTTGGTTTGACAAGAGATCAATGCCAGCAACATCTGGCCTCAATCGTCATATTCATACGGGATTACTTACGGCTAACACTTTCAAAATTTACAATTCAGAAAATCAGACGGGGAATCAACTTTGTGGGCTACCGCACCTGGAGGTCGAGAATCGTTATTAGAAAACACAGTCTATTTAAGTTCAAGCGGAGATGTGAAAAGGCCGATCAAGCAGCAGTTATATCTATACTTGGGCACGCAAAGAGAACCAACAGCCTACCCAGGCTGATATCAATTATTAAGGAGGCCATCCGTAATGGCAAAAATTTATTCTTACCCGATAGTTACCGACGAATTTACGAGCCACAGAGTCAGAGAGCCGCTTTATGCAGCGGGTGACGCCCGATTGACAGAACTTTGCACTATTGAGGGATTAACGTATATCAGCATCCCCGATAGCGTTGCGCTGCCTGCCCAACCTGAGCAGGTTGTATTAACGGAGGTTGCCCTTACACCGGAACTGGCTGATGCAATCAAGGCCGTAAGCCCTCATGTCCGGTTGATTGACGAGCGTATCAAGGCGAAGATCCGGGAGCGGTACGATGCCGAGTCAGAGATGTACTTTGCCCGTATTTCGATTGGTGCCATTACCGGCCAGTATATTATGGAGCCGGGAGAGGCGGCAAAGGTTGCAGCATACGGCGCTTATGTCGAAGAAGTCAGACAGTGGGGCCGGGATCAGCGGGCAGGGTTTGGCCTGTAGTCATGGGACTGTACTTTTTCAATCTCCTGATTGGAATTGACCAGTTCGTCAATGTGGTACTTGGCGGGGCTCCTGACCAGACGTTATCGTCGCGCTGCTGGAAGCATCGTGATAATTGGGCGGGAGCCCTGGCAGTCAGGTTTATTGATTTCTTGTTCAGTTGGCACGAGCGCAATCATTGTCAGAGTAGTTATGATTCTGGCGACCGGCAGGACAAAGAGGTGTGGGGATGAGAGGCGCGATTAACAGGAAGGTCGTGGAGATGATCCGCGAACGTTACAGTATTGAGGATGAACTGGGTTTGTTGCGTACCGGTCCATCGGAAGAGGCTGAGGCGTACAGCGATTATGTAGAAGAGTGCAGGGCTTGGGGTAGAGGTGAAAAAGCGTTACTGGCAGAACCAATATAATCAAAGGAGGCAACACAATGATGAGAGCAAAGATGAAGGTCACGGCAGTTGTTGAAAGTAAATCCGGAGAAACCGTAGTGGGCGAGCAGCTTTCATTCTCAGCCGTATGTCGCAATGATGGCTACCCCGAAGGTGGCGCGGACGAGAATAATACTTTCGCAAAGTTTACACCATCTGCTGATCTAAAAATGTACGTAAATAACCCGGACTTACTTGGCAAGTTCAGCGCCGGACAGGAATTCTACGTTGATTTTACACCAGCGTGAAACTGCTTAAACAATAACTCGATGGAGTCCACCAATGACAACACCATGCCAGCAAGGGGAGAGGCTTGTTACCCTTGAAATGATTCTTAGAAGTGTATCTGACACGCTCAATGAACAAAAACAGCTTGGCGCAAAGACATATGAAGTGCTCGCGGAAATATCGGAGCAAGGCGCACAGATCAAATCATTGACGGCCCGGATGGATGTAGCGGAACGGGATGTTCAGGCCGCGTTCAAATCCATAAGGCGTATCGATTTATTACACGCTAAAGAATGTGGTGAAGAAGAAGTTGAGGAAAAACGGCAAAAGTTCTGGGATGGTGTCAAGACCCAGATAACACCGTATGCGATAAGCGGCCTGCTGTTTATTCTCTGGTTGGTAGATAAACTGAATGTGCTTCAAACCATAGCGAAACTATGGAAAGAGATGAAGGGATAGAAAGGAGTCCAAAATGAAAGCAGCAGAATTTTCCCTGATGGTAAGCCTTATTATCGTCACCCTTCTAGCGGTGTTCCTGCTGGTGCCTGCCGGAGCACTAGCCGCCGCCGAGATCGTGACACTTCGCCTGATGCAGCTGGCGGTATTACTGGTTGCGTTCTTCGCAACTGTCTACTGTCTACGCGGTACGAAGTATGACGTGCTTCAAGAGGTCTTTGAAAAAGACAACATGGCCGCTGCCATATTCGTTTCGGCGTTGCTCTTGGCAATGGCCGGGGTAATCGGCAAGTGAAGCGGTTCTTACTCATAACCATATTGTTGGCGTCAACAACATGGTCGGAAGCAGCGCCACTGCAAGAGCGGGTTATTACCAACAGTGCAAAGTATCTACATGTCCGGGAACGGCACAACGATAATCGCGGACCCGAGATTGATACCTGGCTTAAGTATCTGGGATTGCCAATGGGACAGCCGTACTGCGCTGCATTCTACATCTGGAACTATCACGAACAGGGATACAACCTGCCAAGGATAGGCCGATGTTCGTTGTTATGGAAAGCATGTCAGGCCAACGGATTACGGTACCGGACGTTCGATGCCGAGGATGTGGCAATGGGGATTGTAAAAATCATGCCTGCTGATGGCATTATCTGGAGGCATGGCCGTGACACAATCCCGAATTTCAGCGGACACGCTGGCACTGCTCTTGCTCAGATCAACCGTACTACTTTCAGAAGCAGAGAAGGAAACACTCAACCGGGAAATGCTGGCAACCAGCGCGAGGGTGGCGGAGTATTTGACCGTAACAGAAAGCTCGACATTGGTTCAGCATTCGCGGTAGTCGGATTCATAAGGGTAAGGTGATGTTATGGCAAAGGCGTGCAAGTTCTGTGTATTTCTTAACAGCTATGTTTGTGACAATCAGGACTGTATTGATTGTGGCCAGTGTAAAAAACCGGGGGTAGCTGCATGACCACTGTTGCATGGGATGGACAGATGATGGCAGCTGACAGACAACTGACACTCGGCGGCACCGCGATACCGCTTAAGAAAATATTCCGCTATGGCAATGACCTGGTTGGATGTTGTGGCAGTGTTCAGGAATCCATGTTGTTTCTGGAATGGTATCGCAACGGTAGAGATCCAGAGAAAAGGCCGAAACTTGATGAAGGTTTTTCCGCAATGGTTATATCTGCCGGACTGTGCCAACGTTTTGAAAACCTGCTTATGCCGTATCTGATCGACATGCCCTACTGGGCAGCTGGCAGCGGAGCGGATTATGCTCTTGGTGCAATGGCCGCAGGCAAGAACGCCAAGGAGGCCGTAGAGATTGCCATTAGATTTGATACGGGCTCAGGTCTTGGGATTGATGTACTGGAAATCGGGGAGGGAGGTGAAACATGATAGGACTAGGGAGTATCGCCACAACGTTGAATCCATACCTGTTGTATATCAAGATTGCCCTTGTTGCAATTATCGTAGCCGGACTGGCATGGTTTGGCTGGCATGAGAAAAGTATTCGCGCTGATCTGGATAAGTACAAAGCGGAAGCGGCACTACAAAAAGCATCAGCAGAGATGTACGCACAGCAATTCAATAATTATATTCAGCTCAACAAGGAGATTGCCGATGCAATCAAAAAGGTCAGAGTCCAGTCAAATACATACATCGACAGCGTGGAAGTTTCGCAACCTCCTGTTGCTGATGGTGATAGCTTCGTGCTTATTCCTCCTGGGGTGCCCAAAGCTTTGCCCCGTTTGCCCGGATACCAGAATTACTCTGCCGGTCGAACAAGCGCCGCTCCTTCGTGAAGTTCCAGTAGTCCGGAGGGGAAATGAATATTGTCTCTCTGATCGTGGCCGGAAGGATGTGCTGATAAACTTGGAACTGATTCGTGCCTGGGGAGAAATAAACTTCTCAACGATTGAGCAGTTTAATAAAAGAGGGAAATAATTTATTTGATTTTCTTCTTACGGGGCTCCACAGTCACAACAGGCAATGCCACATCTTCTTTCCAACAAGGGAATTCTTTGTCAAGAAGCTCAGAAGCCCGCTTCATCTCGCCTCTTAAACCGAGTGTGCGACCTGCAAATAAAGCAACCACACCGCTAGAGTTTAATCCGTGGCCTATACACCACTTTCTAAAAGTAGTACCCCGGCTTTTCAATATATATTTTATAAATTTGGGTATTGACTGAGATACGCCGCGTGATCTATTTGTTTTCGCAGAAGTATCTTTCATCACCTCTGGATAAACAATATCGACATACAATGGATGGTTTTTACAGTGGCGCTTGGCGTGGCAACTTCTGCAAAGGAATTCAACTTCAAGAGGCTTATAATAATTGTTGTGGTGCATCTCCAGAACAGATTCACTGCCACACAAACTGCAATAAATGGGCTTTTCTATATTATGGTACTTGTAGTGACCATAAACTTCCATCCGCGCCTGTACTTGAGCCTGTCTCACAACACACTTTTGCATCTGTCACCTCGTAGCTCAATACTACTAGTTACAGACAACTTTGTCAACGCTCTGGAATTGTCAGGAATTTTATAAAATTATGGGGCTACGGGAAACCCGTAACCCCTTGATATCTGGTCGGTGAGACTGGAATCGAACCAGCGACCCCCTGCTCCCAAGGTATGACCGACTTAACGCGAGCGCAGTATTTATGCGGGTTCAGGAGCGACTTTTTGAACTAACATTACAGAGGCTATCTTTACCGCCTCTGATTGCAGGTGCTCTGCAATGAAGTGTGTATACTCCTGTGTAGTGCGTATGTCCTCATGTCCAGCGAGGTCACGCATAGCAGAGACAGAGACACCGGCCATAAGACCACTGGTGATAAAACTGTGCCTCATGAGGTGATTGTATACCCTCTTATCGATCCCGGCTGACAAGGCTGCTGATTTTAGACTTTTCATTATGTTGGTGTAGGGACGTTTTGTTTTAGGATTCACAAAAAGAAAGTCCGCTGGCTGCTTTTTTTCTCCCGCTTCCTCAAGTGCCTTATACAGATCTGGTGTCACTATTGGCACAACTCTGGTCTTATCGTTCTTACCCGTTACAATCAGACAGTTGTTCTTAAGATCTACGTTTCGCTTTCGGAGCGTCAGTGCTTCGGTTTTACGTAGACCATTCTGTAACATCAACATTGTGAGAGTTCGCTGGAATCCTTCCTTCTGCTGCTCGATCAAGGCGGGTATTTCAGTCAGAGCCAACACAACCTTCCCTTTTGCTTTTTGCTGATCTTTACTAAACCCCTTCGGCAAGTCACCAACGGTATACTTTTCTTCGTCTCGTGCCCAACGGATAAAGGTTCTAAAATAGTTCAATTCGATCTGGATTGAACGCTTGCTGACGTTCCTCGTCTCAGCCACGCAACGGGTAGCATATTCTTCGTCGGTTTCAGCATAGCTGTCATGCACTCGATCTGTTCTGTGCTTTCTCCGTTTTGGAATAATCAGCGTTGCAAGTCGATCTGATTTATATGGCTCATAATCGCTGTTACGAAGATACGAAATATACTTGTTGCCCAGGTAGGGAATGAGACGCTTGAAAGCCGCCATACATTCGGTGTGGGTTTTGGGTTTCATGTTCGTCTGGTGCCACGTAAAGAAACTGTCGAGCAGGTCTATTACTTTGATACGGCCATTGTTGTCCGGTTGCAGACCACGTAATTCACGCTCAAATGCGCGGGCTCGGGCTTCGGTGCCTTCGTATGGGATGTACTCAGTAGGCTTGTAGGTCTTAGAGCCCTTACGGCCATGGCTGATGATGATGTACCACCAGCCTTTTTTTGTGGGGTGTGGTTTTATTGACATATTATGAGAGCACCTTTGCATGGCTTAACAAGACCGAGAGGCGCTGGTCGTCAAGCTTATACATTATGTCGATAATAGCTATACGTGGATCGTCATGCTCCATCAACAATGTTGACAAAGGGACTTCAAAGTACGCGGATAACCGTTCAAGGCTTTTGTATGCAGGGACTTTATGTGGATAGGTTGCCCATTCGTGGATTGACGTTGAAGGGGCTCCCATTTCACGAGCAAGTATATTATAGCCGTTTTTCTTGACGGGAGTATGGCTTTCGCTGCTGTCACCTACAGCGTCTTGAATAAGTTTTTGATAGCGCTTCATCGCCTTGCCTCGTCAATACGTCTTTGGATACTTGCAATATCAGATTCGCACTTTCTGACATCGGCCTTAATACGACTTTCCTCTTTTCTCTGCTCAGTTGTTTCATCCATTATCCGCGCAATTTCTTTCATAGCCGGTACCCTTGCTAAAGGGGGAGTCACAATAAGGATATTATTCATGTTCTTTTTTTCTTCATTCAATTCTTGAATTTTATCTGTAATGCGACTTAAATCTTGTTTTAGTTGACTAAGTCTTTGGTTCTCACTTTCTTTGCTGTCCATAAGTGAAGTCACGGCTTGATTGATTTGTGAAGTATTGGCCCGACCAGAAGAACCAGACGAGGCTTGGCCGCCATCCCCTACACAAACAGCCTCCACTCGATCTCCGTGATCTATGATTTGAAACTGTGCGCATTCGGCATGTATCAATGTTGGAGAAACTAACAATATAATCAAAATAACATTAAAACTAATTTGGTTCATCGTTCTCACCTTTTACGTCTTGTTTTTTTAGGCTGAGGATCGTCAAGTAAACTACATATAAATTTTAAATCCGATTCACCAATACTTCCCGGCACAACAGGTTCAAACCCTCTATCATAAGATGTATTTGAATTTATAACACTGCCCTTATTTGAGTAAGAATAAATGGCATTAGTTTTTAGAAGCCTACTTTTACAATCCGCTTCATCAAAAGCAACGGTATAAGCATAAGCATAATATTGCTGATTAGTGCTCGCTATTTTCAAAACTTCATTAACCGGCAATACATATCTGACCCAGTATTTAATATTTCCACCTTTAACTATATCTATCGTTTCGGCATCAAAAGCATTACCGCTATCCATCTGCCGCCAATCTGTTGCAAAAGAAACAGAAGCAAACACAGAAAATATTATCACCACACAGACCAACCTCATGCCACCCTCCAGCCAAGCCGCTTCATTTCTACCCGAAGTTCATAACCTTGCAACTTGATTCCGTTATTCCGCTTGTTTCTGATTGATCTTCCAAACCTTTCAACCCCGCCACCATTCGCAGTGCGCACCCCTTGTCCGATTCATTTAAACTTCTATATGCCTTTAACAAATCTCTTTCATCCGCGCACAGTACATCCGGTTGATATGGTGTTGATGGTTCAGAAACAACCCCCTCCGACTCATCAATTACAGAGTCAATACTTACCCCAATGCGCCGTAGCGCACACAGGCTTTCCCATCCCGGTTTCTTTTTGTCCTTTTCATAGTCAACAAGCGTGCTGGCACCTATTCCAAGTAGTGCAACAAACTGCTTACCATTCAAGTCTTTCTGCTTTTTTATGCCTTGAATTATTTCGCCTAAAGTTCTATTCGCCATTGCGCATTTTTTTCTTGACTCGATTCGCTATTGTGAATTATAAATATTGTGCGTCACACAAAAGAACTACCCACACATGGGAGAACGAGGCTTGTCGTTATGAACATCTTTCGCCGTAAGGTCCTGAATCCGGTATTCCAGTTCTTTAACGCGAGCACGCATTACCTCTACCTCACTTTCAAGGAGTTGTATCTTCGCATCCTTTTGATTCGAGGAAAGCGGAAAATCAGACGACTTGAAGCTGTTATCAGGGCACATGGGGGAAGAACCTCCATTTAATCATATTTAGTGAATCACAAAATACAACAGTTTTAGAGGCAAGGCAATGAAAACAGAAAATGAACAAGTCGTTAAGCGTGGCCGCCCGCCACTTGGAGAAGATGAAGCTCTGCGCCGTGGCCGTATTATTGTCAACCTCCCCCCGGAGCGAGCCAAACAGGTCAAGCGATTGGCGCTGGCTCGTAATTTAAGCTACTCAAAGTTTTGTACTTCGCTGTTGTTGCCTGAGCTTGACAAGCTCGAATGTACCGCCTGATCTGCACTATCCGTCAAAACTGCGGCTGTTGATATGAAATTAACTTTCAGGAGAAACGCATGTTGAGCATCGAAATACCTGACAAAGAAATCCTTGAATGCACATCAGCAAAAGCCGCTCTCAGAATGTCGCTTGAACGTTCTGCCAACAACCAGAAAGCTGTAGCTATCGATCTTGGCATTACAGAAAGCCATCTCTCCCGCGCTCTCAACTCTAATTATGATGTGACACTCCGCCACGATCTCATTGTTCCGTTCATGGTCAGCTGCGGTAACGCCATTTACCTGCGGTGGCTTTATTTACACATGAAGCAGTTACTCCCTGAACTCGACCGGCATCACCGCCCTGGAGATGTCGAAATGATTGGCTCAGAGATTGAGGAATTGAAGCTGATGTTACGGGAGACGGTTGAAGAAATTAAGGCGTCGCGTCAGGTGAAGCCTTGTTCAGAGTGCAGAGCGCATTTCGCCCTGTCTCCAGAGAAAGGTTTTATCCCGGCATGGCTTGTAACTGCGGCTCTTTGGATTGACTTTGAAACAGGAGGTGAACTGTGAGCGCAATGATTCAATCAATGATTGCTGATGCAAACAGACGTGTGAAGGCCAGTAATAGCCGCGCATTCGGTAAAAAAGCCACTGACCAGAAAGTTCATGAACACCTCTTCAGGTGTGTCGAGATCTACATCGACTCGTTCCGCAAAGATCCAGCCAGCAACAACACAAGAGCAGCATTTCAAGAAATGTCTCAGGCAACAACACTTTCACGCCGGAACCTTAAGCCATGATCGATCTTGGCGTGTATCCAGTGGCGGGGGAGCCTGGACGTTACCACGTCAAGTCGTCGGGTAAGACCTCGCTGCTTTACCTTGTGGATCTGAACGATTTCGTTGAACCAACAGACTTCAATAATGGCATCGGAGCATGTGGCTGCCGTGATTATGAAGTGCGCAGCGGGATGATGCTGTATCCGGCTTCTGATTGCAAGCATCTGCGGTTGGTAAAGCAATACCGAAAATTACAGCGTTGTTTCGGAGGGGCACGGTCATGAACGCTGAACAGATGATTTTAGACCGGCTGGATTCCATTGAAGGGATGTTGCGTAAGCTGATGAATCCGTTGCCTCCTGTTGCTCTGACTGAAAATGATTTTACTCGGGCGAAGCGTGCGGCCCTTGACGCTCGGGAGAAGAGTCAGCAACGGCGGGAACTCAGGCAGGCGGCACAGGCATGAGAACTGATGCTCGCATGCTATTTATTGTAAAGGCGCTTCACTGTGTTGTCGAGTGCGGTGAGTCTCTGGACTCAGATGAAATAGAAGGTTTGAAAGTGGTGCTTGAATCAGTCGTTATCGACGAAAGGGGAAAACATGACGGACTATAAAAATCAATGCAATTGGCGGAGGAACAAGATGATTCAGAATCGTAAGAATACAGCTCAGGTGATCTTGCTCACGGTTATTGCGGTGCTGGTATACGGGTTTGTTGGTTATCTGGAGCAGGAACCACCCTTCGACTCCGCTCAGGGTGCGGTGCAGGCGGTTGCCAAGAGTGGCACTCAAGAGCGGATCGAGACTATGTTGCCGGAGCCGGTGGCCAAGGCGATTGCGGAGCGGGCTGCGTATCCACGGACGATGGCCGGGATTGCTCATACGGAGAGCCGTGGTAATCATCACGCGATTGGCGATGGTGGCAAGGCTAAGGGGTTATTCCAGGTGTGGGGTAGTCTGCATGGTGCTGTTCCTGATGATATAGAGGGTCAGGTTGACCAGGCTAATCGGTTGTTTTTAAAGATTGTGGCTCTGCATGGTTATCGTACGGCAGTAGCTTTGTGGAATGGGAGCCCAAGTAATCCGAAAGTTAAACAGTATCAGCGGATCGTTCTTGCCAAGGTACAGACACTGGAATCGTCGAGGTTGTCTCGATGAGTTGCCCGAAATGCGGTACACGTCTGCGCCGCGTGTGTTCTTTGTCTGGATCGTCGGCGATCTGGAGGCAGGAGGCATCTGCAGCGAATATGATTTCAGGCGTTACATGCTGGAAGTGTGGTTTCTGGAGAGACGCTGATATTGTTCCGGTGGTATGCGGCGTGCCGCCACGGGTTGATGTGTCAAAGCGTGATTATGATCCCGCTGAAAAGACGGCTGTTTATCATATCGTGGTTAAGTTTTTTGACAGCATCGCGGCCCAGAGGGGAAAAGGTATTTCCTGGTATACCGTGGCGAAGCTGCTGACTCAATCCGGGCACAGGTGTCAGGAAAAGACGTTGCAGAAGTATTTTTTGTTAGAGCAGGGCAAGCGGTGTGGTGATGAAAAAGCGCCGTAAGAACAGATTCAAGCAAGTTGCACAGCCTGTTGGGCAGTGCAAGGACTGTACGGTGAAGTATTGCCCGGTGTCCAGACAGGAGGGGTGTGCAAAGTCGGTATTTATGGCGATAGCCGCCGAGACTTCTTATGACTGCCCTGATCGGGTAGCCCCGTATTGGGAAACAATGTGCGCCTGATGAGCGCATACGATTTGGAATAAAAATATGATTAAACCGTATGCGGAGCTTAAAGCTCTGCGATTGGAAATAAAGTTTAGCATTGGTGAAATGGCGGCAGTTATGGGTGTGTCGAAAGGCACATATCAGGGGTATGAAACAGGTCGCCGGCCAATGCCATCCGGATTTATCAATAGAGTGCGGGATTGGCAGCAGCAGGATATGGAGTTTATGGCAGGACTGCCAGCAAGGATAGACGCACAGCTGGCGCTTGAAGGGTTTGGCTTTGGAATACCAAGTGCGATTAGAAGGGAGGATTTGGAGTTATGAGATGGGTGCCGGTTACAGAGTTACTACCTGATTCAGATACAACCGTTATGACTTTTGAGTCGGAAAGCATTGAGCCAATCTGGCCGGGATTCCATGATGGTGAAGAGTGGATGGATATTATGGGCGGCTCCCTCAAGAACGTCACGCATTGGATGGATTTTCCAGATCCACCAAAATAATTACAGTTTGCGGCACGGCCCAAGGACAGAGGCACTCTAATCGGCCGATATGCAGGTTTTTGTTGGTATAAGCCGTGCCGAAATTCAATAACACGAGTATCCATCGGGCGGTAACATCCTCCCGCGAAGGCAGAGATAAAGCGACAACAAGGACGAAGCCTCAATCGAGCAACCCGATCTGCGTAGCTCTAAATGGACTCTGACAAAGGAAAGTTGACGACTAAACCTGACAGCCGGGAATCAGACCGGCATTTATAAACAAGTCTCTTCCCCCCGGTAACATAGTAGGGAACGCCCGACAGATAGGGAGAATGGCGGGAGCTGGATTCGGCAGCAAGCATGTAGGGGAACGCCGTACCAATAAGGATACCGATGAACATAGGCGTGACAGCCGGAGAGACGGCAATACTTTAGACCATTACTACGGAGGAAACATGCAGAGATTACAACCGGAATTAAACCAGATTGCAGATAAACAAATTAAAGCCTTTACGGAGTACGTATTGGGAAAAGCTCCTGAATGTTTCTGGATGGTCCCTTCTTCATCATCTGGCAAGTATCATCCTGATCAATCGAATGGTGAGGGGGGGCTGGTCCGCCATACAAGAGCCACTGTCTATTTTGTAGTAAAACTCTGTGATGTTTACAGTGTCACTGGCTCTATGAAAGATTGTGTTATTTCTGCCTGCATCCTCCATGACATCGTTAAATATGGGGAGCCTAAGCAATCCTACACCACCAAGAATCACGATTATGAAGGTGCTTTGTTTGTGAAGAAGCACGGCGAAGAATTCGGGCTGGATACTGATGTGCTTACTACTATCACCAGCTGCATAGCGTGGCACATGGGGAAGTGGACGGATATGGCTGGCAGAAAGAAATCTAAGGTTTTCCCTGAGGGATATAGCGCCGAGCAGCTGGTAACGCATTTGGCGGATGTAATTTCTGCACAAAAGAACGTCAGTCTTTGTCACATATGAAAGCGCGATGCCTGTGCGGGTTTACCTTTTTTACCGAGTTTGCTCGGGGTCTTTGCCCAAAGTGCAAGCGTCCCATTTTATTGATAAGTAAGGATGGTTTTGTCATGACTGATTTGGAAACAGAGATTAAGCAATTTGCCGATGATCGTTGGCCGGATCGTGATGTAGCTGGGCGCTTGCGCAAACTGGGTGAAGAGTTTGGGGAGCTGGCTGAGGCCATTGCTCGCGGTGATGATGATGCGGCGTTTCTGGAAGCGGCAGATTGCGCGATTGTGTTGACTGATCTGTTGGCACTGCAGGGCAAGAGTCTGACCGTGGCTATGATGGTTAAGATGGAGATCAATCACGGCCGCGAGGTTAAGCCGTGACGTGGCTCTTGACAGCACTCAGCATTGTGGGCGTGATTCTAAATACTCGACAGGACCGGCGCTGTTTCTATATCTGGATCGTGACGAACAGTTGCTGGTCCGCGTTGGATTTTGCCAAAGGTTTGCCGGCGCAAGGCACCATGTTTCTGCTGTACCTCGGATTGTCGATCTGGGGTTTGTTTCAGTGGCGGAATAAAGCCAGAGCTGCACGGCAAGCGGTGTGTCGGCAGTGTGGTGAGGCGGTGTGACGATCAGCATTCAGCGCCTTGTGCGCTGGAATAAGCTGGTTAGAAATCAGGGTTTCGGTCATTGAGGGCATACCGTCACTAAAACGTATTACAAGGTCCTGTGTTTGCCGAACAGCAAAGGTTAAGTGCTACCAGTCTGACGAAAGCATCATCGGCGTAAGCATTGTAAATATGAGCGACCTGAGCCGCGAACCTATCAGAAGGGCATCGCACATCGTAATGGCGACGTAGCAGACCTGATACAGAGTTTATCCGTTCTCTGCTGAAAAACGGATGTATTTATAACGCCCGCGTTTCAGCGGTTCACCCGCTGGAATAAGCTGGTTAGATCGAATTGGAGGGGCAACATGCGAAAAAATGTAACATATCAGAAAGACATTGAGGCCGGAATATGCCCTCAATGCAGAAAGCACCCAGCAAGACCAAATAGAAGGACATGCGTAGAGTGTGGAAAATATGCCGTTGAAGAGCAGTCCCGCCGAACTAAAAAACGGATAGCAGAAAAGCACAGGATTCAAAACCTCAAAGCGTTTCGTGAAAATCTCGAATCTGGACGGCCTGAAATCATTTCCATGGTTGGTGAGTGGCTGCAATCTCTGGTCAAATCAGTAGAACCGACAAAAGAGATTGAGTGCCCATTCTGTGCAAAGGAATTTTCGATATAACGGCTGGCGTTTGACC
>SESG01034359.1_pt1 | contig 16007 bp, 10 predicted proteins | sample 3171421 | NCBI WGS metagenome assembly SESG01 (sample SAMN10866946, study PRJNA518727) | freshwater metagenome | biome: subpolar coniferous forest; feature: holomictic lake; material: water; isolation source: holomictic Lake 227, 6 m and 8 m depth | place: Canada: near Kenora, Ontario | collected... | reverse complement strand
GATAATGAACCCAGCACGGGGCTGGGATTACTCCTTTGCAAGGACTTCGTCGAAAAGTATGGTGGGAAGTTATGGGTGAAAAGTGAAGAGGGAAAAGGCTCCGTGTTTTATTTTACAATCCCTTACCATGTGAAGGACTGACATGGAATATCATTCCAAGTGGTGTTTCAGAAGAAGAAGGGATATGCCGACCAAATTGACCACCTTGTGCCGATTAAACATACCGCGCTAAATGTCTGATAATAAAATAACTAAGATGATCCATTCGATCGGCCTGGGATGGTTTTCTCCACTGGCTTCTCCATAATAATCCTGAAGTAAACTGATCCACAGGTCCTGAAGTTGTGTCAAGTTGATTTTTAAAGTTTTCCTTCGTACAGGTCTTCAATTGGAAAAATCAAATCATAATCGTTCCAATTAAGATTTCCATCAACGATCTCATAATTCTTAAACTTAGCTTCATCTAAATACTTTCGAATCGATGGATGCAAAGATGTTTCTAAAAAAGGTTTAAAATCAACAAGACGATTAAATCCATCGCTAAATGAAACTCTTATCGCAAAATCACCAATGTAACGGGCAGATTTAATCTGAATGAAATCAACGTTATTGTCAAGATACTCTTCAGTTATTTTCATTTGATCCTGGTGTTAATTTTTTCAAATTCAATATCCTTATGATATACAAAGTAGTCAATCCATTTTTGAACTATTTTATCTGCAAATATTCCCAAAAAGTCCTCAAAATCTTTGAGTTTACTTCCTGTCAATGGTTTCAAACCTTTTATTGCCTTAATTTTTATCTCAACAATCTTACCATCAACTATATAAAACTCAGCCTTACTTTCAAACACATCATATTTGCCATGAACATGAATAGGTTCATGCTCATTGGAATAGAAAAAAATCAGGATTCCTAAATATTCAAAAATCTTTGGCATTACCTCTTTTTTTTACAAATATAAAGGTTCTGAATTAGGAATGCAACTAATTGGAAAAGCCGGACACATTGGCCCCTCTCGGCTGGAGTAAACTTCCAATTAAAGAGCATTGATTGTTAGGCGGTTGAAACGATCAATCAAAATCGGCGAAACGTGGTCAAATGGTCCGTTTTTTCCAATTTAGTGTGGCAGGTTTAAATCGGCGCAAGGTGGTCAGATGCACCGGCTTGTCCACCCAGTCGGCAGAGGAAGTCAGTTTCTCCGGTTTTTTTACAAGATAAGATTGACCTGATGACTGTTTCAACCAATGTTTCAACCGGTCATAAAAAAAGAAAGGCCTACATGTTCTGTAAGCCTTATCTTTTCTTATGTCGGGGTGAGAAGACTCGAACTTCCGACCCCTTGCACCCCATGCAAGTACGCTAGCCAACTGCGCCACACCCCGATTGAGTCCGGATTGGGTTCCGGATTTAAGGCTGCAAATGTAGCAATTTTTTGTTTCATCCAAACACACCTAACCCTTTAATTGCTAATTTTAGCCCATAATTTAATTCCAAAACAGCCGATGAAAAAAATCCTGAAATTTTTTATCTCCCTTCTTTCCCTGATGAGCCTTGTAGCCGGGGGATATGCCATCCATGTTCCGCAACAGGATGCACGCGTGATCGCTTCACAGTTTTACAGGAATCATCATCCGGGCGGTGTAATTTCATCGGAGATCAGCGAGGTTTTTACCGCAGAATACCAAATGGTCCCTACCTTCTATACCTTTAATTTCACCACGGGTGGTTTTGTGATCGTCGCTGCCGACGACGCCTCCCTGCCCATACTGGGATACTCCTTCGACAACCCGATGCCCCGCGAGGTGGTAAACCCGGCCGCCAAAGAATGGCTCGAAGGATATTCAAAGGAGATTTATGAAATTATCGGCCACGCGCTGTCAAACACCGGAACCCGGCCCGAATGGGATGCCATTCAAAATGGAACCCCCGACCGGTCGCCGATGAATGTTGACCCGCTGCTCACCTCAACCTGGGACCAGGGATGCTATTACAATGCACTTTGTCCCGCCGATCCGGCCGCGGGCTGGTCGTGCGGACATGTTTATACCGGCTGCGTGGCAACCGCCATGGCCCAGATCATGAAGTATCATAACTTTCCTCCCCAGGGAGTGGGCTCCCATTCGTACACCCATCCGCTGTATGGACTTCAAACGGCCGATTTCGGCTCGACGACTTACAACTGGACCTCCATGCCGAACAATGTAGGCGGCGCCAACAGTGCGGTGGCCACGCTCATGTATCATGCCGGCGTATCGGTTGATATGCAGTATGCGGTAGATGGATCGGGTGCCTACAGCGATGATGTTCCGGATGCGCTGAAGAATTATTTCAACTACAAACCCGGGGTGAGGATTGAATATAAGAATAACTTCCCGAATGCGGAGGATTTTAAAAATCTGATCCGGGGCGACCTGGATGATCAACTCCCGGTATACTACAGCGGGTCGGGAAGCGCCGGGCATGCTTTTGTATGTGACGGTTACCGGTTGAGCGACGGAAAATTTCATTTCAACTGGGGATGGTCAGGCTCTTCCAATGGATGGTTTACCATCGGGTCGCTGAATCCGGGCGGATACACCTTTAACAATGACAATGCAGTTGTTTTGCAAATCAAGCCCTATAATCCCGACCTGATCGTTCGCATTTCCCACCCGGTGAACAATGCCGTAATTGGCGTTGGCTATCCGGTCAACATCGAGGGAATGACGGTGAGGGGAACCCCGGTCATGATGAAACTGTTTATTGACGATGTTGAGAAATATTCCGTCACCACCGGCACGCTTCAATACACCTGGAATACAGCGCCTTCGGACCTGGGAAGTCACCAGGTGCGGGTTTACTCCATCACCGCTACCGACACCGTATACGATGAAATAAACCTGAATGTGGCGGAATGGATTTCGCAGGCCAGCGGTTTTGCGGCTCCGTCGCGCGGGATCAGCTACATGTCGGCCGCCGACAGCAACAATGTGTGGGCAACCGGCTATGATGATACTGCACCGCAGGGAGCCTGTTCCGATTACACCCGCACACAGGATGGCGGTGTTACCTGGGTTCCGGGAACCATCCCCAATACCACAGGGCTTGCCTCGGCGATGATCTTTGCCATGAATGACAGCACCGCCTATGTTCCCATGTATAAGGTTTCAGGCACCAAGCCGATGGGAATTTACATGACCTCCAATGGCGGAACGACCTGGAGCCGCCAGGCTTCTGCCACATTCGGCAATTCGGCCTCCTTCCCGAATTGTGTTCATTTTTTTAACGCCTCCGACGGATGGTGCATGGGTGATCCCATCAATGGAGATTTTGAAATGTATACCACCACCAATGGCGGAACCAACTGGACCCAGGTTGCAGGATCGGCCATTCCAAATCCTGTTTCAGGAGAATTCGGCGTTGTGGGATATTACAGTGCCATAGGGGATACCCTTTGGTTCGGAACAAATATGGGCCGGGTTTACCGCTCAACAGACAAGGGATACACCTATACGGTAAGTGCAGTAACTGCGCTCACCGGGAAATATGTGAAGCCCTATTTCAGGAATGGGTCGCATGGCCTGGTTCAGGATAAGAGTGCGGGCGGAAATGCAATCTGTGAATCGTTTGACGGAGGACTTACCTGGACCCCGGTAACACCGGCCGGTCCTGTGTATGGCACCGACCTGCAGTATATCCCGGGAACAGAAAACACCTGGGTGAGTTCAGGAGGAGCGACCAACATCGGGGCCTCCTACAGTTTTGACGGCGGCCACACCTGGAGCGACTTCCAGGGAACCCAGGGTGCAAGGTACCTGCAAATGGCCTGGATTAACAACCATTGCGGATGGGCCGGCGGGGTGAATGTCAGCGCCACCGAAAACGGGGTCTACCGCTTCATTGGACTGCTGAGTCCGCCCTTACCTGCCCCAACCGGGCTGGAGGCCCAGGTAACCGGGCATGACGTGCATCTTTCGTGGATCGCCCCTGCAGGCAATCCCACCGGTTATAACATGTACCGTGACGGCCTGAAACTGAATACGGCGGTGATCGCCCAGCTTTCGTTTGATGATCTCAGCGTGGTAAGCGGACAACACACCTATTGTGTGAAGGCGGTATATACCTCCGGCGAGTCGGAAGGAAATTGCGTTACAACAGATGTGGCTGTCGGTATCGGGTTGCATGCAGCTGCGGAACTCCGGCTGACGCCCAACCCGGCTACAACGTTCATCACGGTTTCCGAATATGGACCATCGGCCTTCACCATTTCAGATATTACCGGCAGGACCGTCATCAAGGGAAACCTGAAAAGTCCGCAATCCACCATTCCCATCGGGAATTTACCCAGGGGACTCTATTTTTTCAGGATCTCAGGATCAGGTCAGACCGCTAAATTTATCAAGGCTGATTAGTGCCGATCGTGCTTCCCGGGTAAGTTTTGTACCCTCTTTTTTACTACTTTTGTAGTCTAAATCAATTTTATTATGAGTGAAATCATGGAAAATGTCCGCTGCCTGATCATTGGCTCAGGTCCGGCCGGGTATACTGCCGCCATTTATGCTGCCAGGGCGGATCTGAAACCCGTTATGTACCAGGGAATGCAACCTGGCGGACAGCTTACGATTACGACCGAAGTTGAAAATTTTCCGGGATACCCGAAAGGCATTACAGGCCCTGAAATGATGGAAGAATTCAAACAGCAGGCCGAACGCTTTGGAACGCAGGTGCGGTTTGGCGTGGTGACCTCCGTTGATTTTTCAAACCAACCCTTCATTGTAAAGGCGGATGACGGAAAGACCCTGGCCGCTGAAACGGTGATCATCGCAACCGGCGCATCGGCCAAATGGCTGGGTATGGAATCGGAAAAGAAATTTATGGGGATGGGTGTTTCGGGGTGTGCCACCTGTGATGGATTTTTCTATCGCAACCAGGATGTCGCCATCGTGGGCGGTGGTGATACGGCTGCCGAAGAGGCAACCTACCTCGCAAAACTATGCCGGAAAGTGTATATGATCCATCGCCGCGATGAATTGCGGGCTTCCAAGGCCATGCAGCATAAGGTGCTCAATACCCCCAACATTGAAATGTTATGGAACTCGGCACCCGAAGAGGTTCTGGGAGATGAGAGCGGGGTGACAGGCCTGCGGGTGCGCAACGTAAAAACGGGTGAAATGAGAGACCTGGCCGTGATGGGATTATTCGTGGCCATCGGGCATAAGCCCAATACCGAATTATTCGCCGGTCAGCTTGAGCTGGATGAGGTGAACTACATCAAAACGAAGCCCGGCACCACCCAGACAAGCGTGGAGGGAGTTTTTGCAGCCGGCGACGTACAGGATCATCATTACAGGCAGGCGGTTACTGCTGCAGGCACAGGATGCATGGCTGCTATTGAGGCGGAACGCTACCTGGCCAGTTAAATCTGAATTTCGAATGTCGAATGATGAATTACGAATATTGAATATCGAACCATGATCACTTTTTTTAAAAATCCAGCCAGTTACTATGCCGTTGAAAGTCGTGAAAAACTTACGGACCATGATCTGGAAAAGTTAAAATGGCTGTTCGGCGGTGCGGAGTGCATCGCCGAATCTGTTTTAAAGGGAACCTTTATCGGGCCGCGCCGTGAAATGATCACCCCCTGGAGCACCAATGCGGTGGAGATCACCCAGAACATGGGAATCGCGGGAATTAGCAGGATAGAAGAATTTACGAGTGACGATTTTTCTGTCACGCGTCACGCGTCACGCGTCACGGATTCCTTTGTCACGCGTCACGCGTCACCTGTCACCTCCTTCGACCCCATGCTCCAGCATGTCTACGAAGGGCTTGACCAGGAGATCTTTCACATCGTGCATGATCCCGATCCGGTTATTTTTATCGAAGATATTGCCGCTTACAACAACAAGTTGGGACTGGCGCTGAGCAGCGAGGAGATCCAGTACCTGATCGGCCTGTCCCAAAAGCTCAACAGGAAACTTACCGACAGTGAAGTGTTTGGCTTTTCGCAGGTCAATTCGGAACATTGCCGCCATAAAATTTTCAACGGAACCTTCATCATCGACGGAAAGGAGATGCCTGAAACGCTTTTCTCCCTGATTAAAAAGACCGCAAAGGAACATCCCGGATTCCTGGTTTCGGCCTATAAGGACAATGTAGCCTTTATCCTGGGGCCTGACATCGAGCAGTTTGCCCCGCTTCATCAGAATGTAGCTGACTTCTTTACCATCAGGGATATCGAATCGGTCATTTCGTTAAAGGCTGAAACACATAATTTTCCCACCACTGTTGAGCCGTTTAACGGGGCAGCCACCGGTTCGGGCGGCGAGATCCGCGACCGCATGGCAGGAGGGAAGGGCAGCATTCCGATGGCCGGCACCGCAGTTTACATGACCTCCTATCCCCGTCTCGAAGGAGGACGTTCGTGGGAAAAGGCTGTTGAAGCAAGACCCTGGCTGTATAAAACACCGGAGGAAATCCTGATCAAGGCATCGAACGGTGCTAGCGATTTCGGGAATAAATTCGGTCAGCCTCTCATTTGCGGATCATTGCTGACATTCGAACATGAAGAGAACGGTAAAATATTCGGCTATGACAAGGTGATCATGCAGGCCGGCGGTATCGGGTATGCACGGAAATCGGACAGCCTGAAAGAGGAGCCTGAGGGCGGACAACGGATCGTCGTACTGGGCGGCGATAATTACCGGATCGGAATGGGAGGAGGCGCCGTATCGTCGGTTGCGACCGGTGAATACGGCAATGCCATTGAGCTGAATGCCGTGCAGCGATCGAACCCGGAGATGCAGAAGCGTGTTTTCAATGCCATCCGGGCGATGACGGAGATGGAGGAGAACCCCATCATCTCCATCCACGATCACGGGGCCGGCGGACATCTGAATTCACTTTCGGAACTGGTTGAAAATACCGGGGGCACCATCCACATCGACGCCCTGCCCATCGGCGATCCCACGCTTTCGTCGAGGGAGATCGTGAGCAACGAATCACAGGAGCGTATGGGGCTGGTTATCCGCGAAACCGACCTGGCCCTTCTGAATGAGATAGCCAGCCGCGAGCGGGCCCCGTTGTATGATGCCGGCCACACCAGCGGCGATCATCTGCTGGTATTTGAGGACCGGCGAGACGGCAGTCAGCCGATCAACCTGAGGATCGAGGATTTCTTTGGGAAACCACCCAAAACCGTGATTACCGACAAATCGTATCCGACTTTATATTCACAGCCTGCATATAAAACATCAAGGCTTACCGAATACCTGGAGGCTGTGCTACAGCTCGAAGCGGTCGCCTGCAAAGACTGGCTGACCAACAAAGTGGACCGGGCGGTTTCGGGGAAAATTGCCATGCAGCAAACCTGTGGCGAAATTCAGCTTCCTCTCAACAACCTGGGTGTTGTTGCACTGGATTACAATGGAGAAAAAGGGGTGGCCACTTCACTGGGGCATGCGCCCATTGCCGCCATGGTAGATCCGGTGGCCGGTTCGAGATTGTCGATCTCCGAGGCCCTTCTGAACCTGGTTTGGGCGCCTTTGACCCACGGGCTGAAAGGCGTATCGCTGTCGGCCAACTGGATGTGGCCCTGTAAAAATGCGGGTGAAGATGCGCGGTTGTATGCAGCCGTGAAAGCTGTCAGTGATTTTGCGATAGAACTTGGTATAAATATCCCGACCGGGAAGGATTCCTTGTCTATGACGCAGAAATACCCCGATGGCGAAACTGTATTGTCACCGGGCACTGTTATTATATCGGCGGTAGCGGAGGTTTCTGATGTGAAAATGGTCATCAGCCCGCTGCTGGTCAACGATCCCGGCTCAAAGTTGCTCTATCTTGATTTTTCGAGGGAGACCATGAAGCCTGGAGGCAGCAGTTTTTCTCAGGTTGTCAATGCGGTTGGAAACGAGGTTCCCACAGTGAAAGATACAGCCTATTTTGTCCGGGCTTTTAACGTAGTGCAAAAGCTGATCCGCGACCGGCTGATCCTGTCGGGTCATGATATCTCTGCCGGAGGCCTGATCACCACACTCCTTGAAATGACCTTCGCAAATGGTGCTATAGGAATTGATGCGGATGTTTCGGGTTTGAAGGAGCGGGATATTGTCAGGTTGTTTTTCAGTGAAAACCCGGGGATCATCATCCAGGTAAAGGATTTTAAGACTGTGAGCAGGTACCTGAAAGAGGCCAGGGTTGATTGCATTCCCATTGGTTCGGTCTGCAATGAAAGAATCCTTTCGGTTATAAACGGCACTGAAAATCATTCTTTTGATATAGATGCACTCCGCGATACCTGGTTTAAAACATCCTACCTCCTCGACCGGAAACAGTCGGGCGAAAAGCTTGCCCTGGAGCGTTTCAGGAATTATAAAAATCAGCCCCTGCAGTTTTCTTTTTCCGCAGGCTTTACCGGAAAATTCAAGGAGTTCGGAATCGATCCGAAGAGAAGGAAATCCTCAGGAATCAGGGCTGCCATCATCCGCGAGAAGGGGGTGAACCGTGACCGTGACATGGCCTGGGCAATGTATCTGGCTGGTTTTGATGTGAAGGATGTGCACATGACCGATCTGATCTCGGGTCGTGAGAACCTGGAAGATGTGAACCTGATCGCTTTTGTGGGCGGGTTTTCCAACTCCGATGTGCTTGGTTCAGCCAAGGGATGGGCCGGCGCATTTTTATTCAACGAAAAAGCTAAGCTGACGCTGAACAATTTCTTTGCCCGCAAGGATACCCTTTCGCTGGGCGTTTGCAACGGTTGTCAACTGCTGGTTGAGCTTGGGCTCATCTATCCTGAATTATACAGCCAGGATGCCGCCCTGAACCGCCACCCGAAGATGTCGTGGAATGACTCCCACAAGTATGAATGTGCCTTTGTGGGGCTGGAGATTCTTGAAAACCATTCGGTGATGCTGAATTCGCTGGCCGGCTCAAAGTTGGGGATATGGGTGGCCCATGGCGAAGGAAAATTCAATTTCCCCGAAGGAGCGCAGAATTATCATATCCCGGCCAGATTCAACCATTCAAAATACCCTGGAAATCCAAACGGATCACAGTTTGATGCAGCCTGCATTGCTTCGGCCGACGGGCGTCATCTGGCCATCATGCCTCACCTGGAGGACTCGATCCTTCCCTGGCAGTGGGCCTGGTACCCCGAGGAGAGCAGGCAGGATGAGGTCACACCCTGGATAGAGGCATTTGTCAATGCCAGGGAATGGGTAAAAAAAAATACTAATAGCAAATCTGAAGAATGAAAAAAATCATATTGATCACGGGCGCCACCGCAGGTTTTGGAAAGGCGATTGCCCGGAAATTTGCTGCGGCCGGTTATGACCTCATCATCACCGGAAGACGAAAGATGCTCCTGGATGAACTTGCCAAAGATTTGATCCTGACCCATCAGGTGGAGGTTTTGCCGCTTTGTTTTGATGTCAGGCGGCTCAATGAGGTTGAAAACGCTATTTCTTCCCTGACGGAGCGATGGAGGGCCATCGATGTTTTAGTCAACAATGCCGGCCTGGCAGTCGGGATGAATCCGATCAATGAGGGGGTGATTGACGACTGGGAACGGATGATCGATACCAATATAAAGGGTTTGCTTTACATGATCCGGATGGTTTCGCCCTTGATGGTTGCCCGAAAGCGAGGCCACATCATTAACATCGGTTCCCTGGCGGGAAAAGAGGTTTACCCGATGGGCAACGTTTACTGCGGATCAAAATTCGCCGTGGATGCCATCACCAAGGGCGCCCGCATCGACCTCGTTTCGCACAACATCAAGGTCACCCAGATTGCACCGGGAGCAGCCAACACGGAATTTTCAAATGTCCGTTTCAAGGGGGATCAAACCCGGGCCGACAACGTTTACAATGGGTTCAAGCCCCTTTCGGCTGAAGATGTAGCCGATGCGGTCTATTATGTAACCACCCTTCCCGACCACGTGAATGTCAACGACCTGGTGCTCATGCCAACCGCGCAGGCCAGTGCGGTGAATTTTCACAAGGTGTTGTAACTTTTTTACTATAATTGCAATCTGTTTTGGATTTGAACCATCCCTTAACCTGAAAAATCATGGAAGTTACCCGCTTATTTGACCTTTTACCTTACCACGAAGCTACTTTCAAACCCAAAGATGATGTTCTTGCTTCGAAGGACAACGGGGAATGGTCAAAGTACAGCATTAAACAGTACCGGGAGATCGTTGACAATATCAGCTATGGATTCCTGGCCATGGGAGTTAAACCAGGGGATAAGATTGCCCAAATCAGCTCCAACCGCGCCGAATGGAATTTTGTGGATATGGCCATTCTCCAGGTCGGTGCGATCCATGTACCTATCTATGCAACCATCAGCGAATCAGATTACAAGTACATTCTGAATCATGCGGAGGTGAACTATGTCTTCATTTCGGGGCAGGAACTTCTGCGAAAAATAGATCATATTTTACCGGAGATATCCCACATCAAGGGAGTATTTACCTACAAAGATCATCACGAGCACAAGCATCTGAATGAACTCATCGACCTGGGTAAGGAAAACACCGATCCCAAAGGGCTCGAACTCAGAAAATCATCTGTCAAACCCGAAGATGTGGCCACCATCATCTATACATCAGGAACCACGGGTAATCCAAAAGGCGTAATGCTGAGCCATCACAACATTATTTCAGATTTTTTGGTATGCGCCTATATACCCCACTTTGGTGAAGAGGGCAAGGCGGTGAGTTACCTCCCTTTATGCCATGTGTATGAACGGATGCTGAATTACCTTTACCATTACCTGGGATTTTCCATCTATTATGCCGAAAACCTGGGAACCATCACCGACAATATGAAGGAGGTGAAGCCCGATATTTTATCGACGGTGCCTCGGTTACTCGAGAAAATTTATGATAAATTATTCGCAACCGGTCACAAACTAACCGGCGCAAAGCGGTGGATTTTCTTCTGGGCGCTGCACCTGGCCCTGAGGTATGAATTGAATGGAGCCAATGGCTGGTTTTATGAATTGAAACGGAAACTATACGACAAACTGGTTTATACAAAATGGCGTGATGCATTGGGTGGAAAGCACCTCCTGGTGGTATCAGGCGGCGCCGCACTGCAGCCACGGCTGGCCCGCATGTTTACCTGTGCAGGCATCGACGTGCTGGAGGGATACGGACTGACGGAGACCTCCCCGGTGATTTCAGTGAATGACCTCACGGCAGGCGGAACGAAGTTCGGAACAGTCGGAAAGGTGGTGAAGGGAGTTGAGGTCAAGATCGCGGAGGATGGAGAAATTTTATGCAAAGGGCCCAACGTGATGCTGGGGTATTATAAAGAACCGGAAATGACAAAAACGGCCATCGAACCCAACGGATGGTTTCATACCGGCGACCTGGGCCACATTGAACCCGAAGGGCATCTGAAAATCACCGGGAGAAAAAAAGAGCTCTTTAAAACATCCTTTGGAAAGTACATCAGCCCGCAACCCATTGAAGATACCTTCAAGGAATCGCTGTTCATCGACCAGCTGGTGGTGGTGGGTGAGCATCAGAAATATGCAGGGGCGCTGATCGTACCGGATTTTAATTTTCTGAAATCCTATTGCACAGTAAAGGAAATACCGTATACAACCAATGAGGAAATGATCAATTTGCCCCGGATCCGCAAACGGTTTAAAACGGAGGTTGACAAGTACAACAAGTGTTTTGGCGATACTGAAAAAATCAAAAGCTGGGACCTGCTCGATACTGAATGGACCTTTGAAACAGGGGAAATCACGCCGACCATGAAGCTGAAACGAAATATTATTATGAAAAAATATGAAGAAAAAATCGCGAAGCTGTTTTAATAAAAGGACCTTTTTTACGTTTGAGTAAGATGAAACAAATTACCCGGATCTTCGATCTCCTTGAATTATATTCCGATGAATATAATTCTATTGACGACCTTTTCAATATAAAAAGAGACGGGGTTTGGGTGCATTTTTCAGCTGGCGATTATGTCAGGAACAGCAACCTGATCAGCCTTGGATTACTGAAATTGGGCGTTACCAAAGGCACGAGGGTCGCCACAGTCATGAATAATTGCCCGGAGTGGAATTTCTTAGATATGGGGATCCTGCAAACCGGGGCCATTCAGGTGCCGGTCTACCCGACCATCAGTGAGGATAATTACCGGTATATTTTCAAGGATGCCGACATTGAATACCTGATTTTTTCTGATGATGAAATTTTCAACCGGATCAAAAAGGTTCTTCCAGAAATTCCCAAACTGAAGGCTGTTTTTTCAATTGAACCTGTGGATGGGATCCGGAGCTGGACTGAAATCCTGGAACTGGGAAGAGGTCACCTTCATCCGGAGGAACTGGAAGCCATCAAACAAACCATTGTTCCCTCCGATATGGCTACGGTGATCTATACTTCAGGGACCACAGGCCGTCCAAAGGGAGTGATGTCGTCGCACAATAATTTCGTGACCAATTATAAGGCCCTGGCCGAAGTCCCTCCCCTGAAGATGCATGACCGGGCCGTTAGCTTTCTCCCGCTATGCCATGTCTATGAACGAACAGCCGGCTATGTATACCAATCTTTCGGCGTTTCAGTTTATTATGTTCAGGTGATTGATGAGCTTGGAGACTACATCAGGGAGGTAAAGCCCCATGGATTTGCCTCTGTTCCGCGGGTCTTCGAAAAGATATACAATAAGATTGTCATCAAGGGACGTAGTTTGCCGCTTCCCATGAAAATCCTGTTTTTCTGGTCTCTGCGTCAGGGTCATAAATTTGAACTGAACCATGCCCGGGGATGGGTTTACGATGTAAAGCTCTTCATAGCAAATCTGCTTGTTTTCCGCAAATGGCGGGAGGCGCTGGGCGGAGAGTTGAAATTCATCGTTTCGGGAAGTGCTGCCTTGCATCCGCGGCTGGCCCGCATTTTCTGGGCTGCGAAGATCCCGATCCTCGAAGCCTATGGGCTTACGGAGACATCTCCCGGTGTTACCTGTTACCGGTTTGGGCCCGGCGGTATGAAATTCGGCACGGTTGGTCCCCTGCTCACCGGGAACCAGATGAAGATTGCCGAAGATGGAGAGATCCTCTGCAAAGGACCCAATGTCATGATGGGTTACCTGAACCGGCCTGAAAAGACAGCGGAGGTGATCGATGCCGACGGATGGTTCCATACCGGGGACATCGGTGTGATCGAGGATGGTAAATTTCTGAAGATCACCGACCGGAAAAAGGAGATTTTTAAAACCTCCGGCGGAAAATATATTGCCCCGCAGCCCATCGAACAGCGCATCAAGGAATCTCCCTTTATCGAGCACATCATGGTAGTGGGGGATAACCGGAATTATGCAGCTGCGCTGATCATTCCCAATTTCGAACACCTGAAAAGCTGGTGCGAAGTCAAACACATTGAATATATTTCAAGGCAGAAGGCGGTGAACAACCCGAAGGTTATTCGCCGCATCAAGCATGAAGTTGAACGGTTCAACCTGGACCTGGGGCAGACCGAAAAAATCAAAAAGTTCAGGCTTCTGGATGCAGAATGGACGACCGAATCCGGTGAAATTTCTCCGACACTAAAATACCGCCGGAAGTTCATCATTGAGAAATACAGCCAGATCATTGAAGAGACCTACCGCTCCTCGGAATACAACTACAGGGTAGAGTAATTGCTGACAGTCTCCCGGTTCAGCTTATTCAATGAAGAATTTTGAAAATCAACTCTTTCATCAGCTCCCCGTCTCCCGCCGATGCATTTTCAACCCCCTTGGCTTTTAAATCGTACTCACGCAGCAAAGAGATGACCGATGCCGTTTTGGCTACCGGGTAGCTCCGCGCAGCCTGCTGGTAGTCTGAAACAAAAAATGGTTTTATCGAAAGGGCTATGGCCACTGCATTGGTCGATTTGTCGGGAAGAAAATGATACACCAGGATCTTCGAAAAATGGGCATATAACATGGGAATCACCTTCACCAAAGGATTTTCACGAAGGTTGGCCGCGAAATAGAGGATGATCTGGTTGGCCTTCAAAACATCCCTCCTGGTAAGGGCCTTCTGCAATTCGAATACGTTGTAATCCTTGCTGATCCCGATATTTTTTTCAACATACTCTTCATTGATCTCTGAAGCTGCCGGGATATTGATCAGCAGTTTCTGGATCTCGTTGGCGATTTTTCCAAGGTCGGCGCCCAGGAATTCCGTGAGCATGGCGGCAGCTTTCGGCGTGATCGAATACCTACGCTGGCGGAGGTATTCAATGATCCAGTCGGGAATTTTATTATCGTAAAGCCGGGCCGATTCATAGGCTACCCCGATCTTTTCAATGGCCTTATAGAGTGATTTACGCTTGTCTAACTTCCCGTATTTATAACATATAACCAGGATCGTCGAGGTTTGCGGATTTTCCATGTAGGGAAGGAAATCTTCGATCTTATCCAGATCCTGCGCCTCCTTGATGATGAGCACCTGGTAATTGGCCATCATCGGGAAACGCTTTGCATAGCCCATCAGGGTAAGCACATTGGAATCCTTACCATAAACGATCGTCTGGTTGAACTCCTTCTCCTGGTCACTTAAAACATGATGCTCGATGTAATCGGAAACAACGTCAATAAAATAGGACTCCTCCCCATGCAGGAGGTAAACAGGGTAATAGATCTGATTTTTCAGGTCGGTGAGAAGCTGATCGATGCTGATGCTGTTCTTTTCAGCCATGGTTAATCGAATCGGAGGTGTTTGACCAGTAACTTCTTTTCAATGCAGTCATTCATCGTGGCTACCCCGATCCGCAGGTGCTCTTCAGCAAATTTTTCAGTCACCTTTTTGTCGCTGATCTGGGTCTTGATACCGCGGCCAACCATGGGCTGGTCAGATACCAGCAGAACGGCCCCGGTGGGGATTTCATTGGCAAAACCAACCATGAAGAGGGTCGACGATTCCATATCGATGGCAATGGCCCGGGTAATGCGCAGATGCTCCTTGAACGCTTCGTCAAATTCCCATACCCTCCGGTTGGTTGTATATACGGTGCCGGTCCAGTAATTTTTCCGGTGTTTGTGGATCTCCGATGATACCACCTTCTGAAGATTGAAGGCTGGAAGGGCAGGGACCCTTTCGGGGAAATAATCGTCCGATGTTCCATCCCCACGGATGGCCGCAATGGGGAGAATCATATCGCCCACCTTGCATTTCTTTTTCAGTCCGCCGCATTTGCCCAGAAAAAGGGCGGCTTTCGGCTTGATGGCGCCCAGCAGATCCATGATGGTGGCTGCATTCGGACTTCCCATCCCGAAATTGATCAGGGTGATGCGTTCGTGCGTCACACTCGGCATGGCTTTATCCAGCCCTTTGATCGGCACATTGTGCCAAGATGAAAAAAGTTCGAGGTAGCGGGTAAAATTGGTCAGAAGGATAAAATCGCCGAATTCCTCCAGATTTGTCCCGGTATAGCGTGGCAGCCAATCATCAACAATCTCTTTTTTTGTTTTCATCAGATATGCATTAATAGGTTCACCTTTTCAGGTGGAGGTCAAGCAATCGCTTGTTGTCACAAAGATAAGGGTTTTGTCAGATTTTCAGGCTTCCGTACAAAATTGGAAAATGTCATGTACATTTGTAATGAACCTATGATGCAACAACTCAACCTGCCGGCGCTTGTGCCGCGGCTTCGCAAGGGGAAAAGCGGTAAAGAGGAGATCTTTGACGAGATCCGCAAAAGGTACGTCCGTCTCACGCCCGAAGAATGGGTGAGGCAGCATTTTCTTCAGTTCATGATCCGACAGCTTGGATTTCCGGCAACCCTGATCTCAGTTGAGGCTGCACTGAAATACAACAACATGCTGAAACGCTTTGATATCCTGGCCTACAATTCCGATGGCATACCAAGCCTGGTGGTCGAATGCAAAGCACCGACGGTCGAAATCACCCAGGCTGTATTTGACCAGGTGGCCATGTACAATATGACCCTGGCCGTTGATTACCTTGCCGTTACCAATGGATTGGCCCATTTCGCCTGCAAGATCGATCATCCA
>SESG01027674.1_pt1 | contig 16009 bp, 13 predicted proteins | sample 3171421 | NCBI WGS metagenome assembly SESG01 (sample SAMN10866946, study PRJNA518727) | freshwater metagenome | biome: subpolar coniferous forest; feature: holomictic lake; material: water; isolation source: holomictic Lake 227, 6 m and 8 m depth | place: Canada: near Kenora, Ontario | collected... | reverse complement strand
CTTTATAGAGCAAATTTCTGATTTGGTATCAGAGAAGTCACAGGTGGACGTGTTCTAAAAGCCATAAGGGAAAAACATAACGATTCACGTTACCAGGACAACCCGATCCATCCCATTTTAACTCAATCGGGAAATGGGAATCACTTATTGGAACATTATGCTTTAATATTTGGCACGGCACAAATGAACAATTTAAAGAATCTGGTGATTACGGGGATCACTCTCCTGATCCGCATGCAACTTTTTACCACCTGCCCCTGTCTTAACGAAAAACATACTGCATGAACTCAGAAATCCAGGCCCTCATCATTGACAAACAGGAGACTCTGTTATTATTCCAGGCTGTTAAAGAAGCAAGACGGTGCAAAGACCTTGAGTATAGGCTGACCCGGGATCCGGCTGTGCTCGTGGAAGCAGATCAATTGCGCATTATTGCAACAAAATTGTTCTCATTACTTTCGGCGGATGCCGAATCTTCAATTGGCTGCTACTCCAAAAATTAACTGAGTGCCCGTTGGATCCCGACACTCTGTAATCCGCAAATGCCTTCTATTTATTGAAGATATTCCAGTTCCCCCTGTATACCATTTGTCCGTAAACCTGAAGGTCCACTTTTGGCAGGAAATTATCGTATCCTTTCGGGGTTTTATAGGCCCCGTCAACTGAAAGCTCCCATGCCAGGGTGAACCTGTTTGAACCTTCGGAAGCATCAAAAGCCGAAACGCCCGATTGTTTAAACGATTGATAGTTCCTCGAAAAATCGGTAGTTTGCATACTGAACAGGTTGTTTGGAATATTCTGTGAAGCCGAAAAGCCCCCGAGCCCGCCCAGAAACATGCAAAACTGGGTATGGCATGGCGTGTTGCCCGCACCGGTAATGTTGTATGCCAGTCCGGTCGCAGAATAAAAGAACTGGGGAGCGACACCTGACCCCGGAATGTTCGGACTAACAGTCATGTCTTTGGATATCCCCTGGGCCATAAAAAACTTAAACCCGTTCCTCAGTGGCTGGAAAATACCTTTTGGATCGAACTTATGATGGTACAGGCGGGTTGTGTCACTTGATAGGGCTGGCTGAAAATAATCGGCATACCCGGTGTTCTGCCATTTGAACTTGCTGTCGTTTACCTGCCACATGCTTACCGGGTTGGTTTGCTGCTGCGCATAGGTCATCACAGGAGTGTTCCTCCAGGTATTGGATAGCTTTTGCCCTCCGCTGGCTTTCTGCATGGTGAGCAGGTCTCCGAACCTCCACGACAGGGCGGTATATGCAAATTTATAAGTATTGGAATCAGTGGGAACCGGAGTCGCCTTTGTATAGTCAGGATGTCGGGGATTGTAATACATGGCTGTATAATTGCCCGAAAGAGCATCAGTTCTTACCAAACCGGTTCCCTTCCATGGAATGTTCTGAAGTGATACCGCATTGCTCCCATCTTTCACCAGGGATACCGGAATACACTGGCTGTAGACAAACCAGCTGTTATCAGGCCTGACCGTGTTGCCGCCCTGGTAGTAAGCATACGGGTAAACCCCGGGTATGCCTGGCGCACCGTCAAACTGATCTACATTAACAGTATAAGGTGTGCCATTATGTGTGATCGCAAGTGTGGCCTGATTTATATCTCCCGTTGCATTGTACCTTGCAGGGATCAGTACCGAAAACCCATACCCGATGGGGTCAATGTTGACAGCCGACCTTAGTAGTCCGGCAACAAACCTCGACCTTGCCATCACTCCCCTGAACAGGCTGTCGCTGCGAATCCCCTTGTTCAGGTATTGCAGATCGTCGAGGAACATATCAAGACTACGGTAATCGACCAGGCTTGCAGCAAGCTTATCGGTCATTGCCAGAAACATATCAGTTTCGCTTACTATAAAATCCCTGAAGGTACCATTCAGATATGAACTGTATGTTCGGCCTGTAGTATCGATCTGGTTATACACATTACCCAGGATGATCGCTCCCAGGTGCTGTGAGTTTACCAGGTGCAGAAAATAATTCTCGAGCAGCAGGTAGCTCTTCATCACATTGACGGGATCATGAACCTTTTTGTTATTGAAGTTTGTGGCGGGATTTAAAAGGATATAGTCGCAATATGTGTTCAGAACACTTTGTTTCGTGCCTCCGACATCCGGACATATTTGTCCGTGGATTTGCGCAATCAGCTCAGGGATGTTCGGACTTTGGATTTTATATATCGCATCAATATAATTCTGCGACTGCTGACGCAGTTGAACAGTATCAGATTCGGGGCGCACCCCGTTCTGAATATCCTTTGCAAACTGAGAAAAATACAGCAGACCCGAAGGGCCGGTTGTGCTATAGGCCGATTTAATCGACGTTATGTAAATATTTACAGCGAGATTCGAAATAAAATTCAGGATGTTAACCTGCATGAGCTCAAGCTGGCTCTGTAATGCAGTGATCCCGTTGAGGATTTGCTGGTCCTGGCTGATGATCTCCTGTACATCATTGGTGATCTGGTTGAAATCCTTTTTCTTCGACATTTTTTCATAGAGGCTCATGATCTTCACGAAAATCTTCACCACAGCAGTACCCTCACCATTGGGCTGCTGATTCTGGTATGGATTGAAAACCTTTCGCTGGGCGGCACTCATCGCATAAGGCAGAAACGTGGCATTTGAGTTTGTTTCCTCTTCGGTCATGATCATCACAGCAGGATCCTGCAGCCAGGGATCTTTGTCGGTATATATCGGTGCCGGCGGATTATCAGGTGTTGCAGTTACATATTCCGTATCGTCCTTTTTGCAAAATGTCGTCAGTACGGCTATGAGCGCCATTGAACAAAGGAAAAAGAACAGGTTCTTCTTCCCGTAAAAAAAAGATAGAAACGTTTTCACTAGCGTTGCGTTGTTTTTAACTTAAGTTCTTTGAAAAGCTTGATAATTCTACGTTTGCTGAGATTTTCATCGAGCAACGATTTGAAAAGAGTTTTATCGTCCTTTGTGCAGAATACCCGGTATGAACCAAGGCAAGATGGTTTTTGCACAACTGATGGAGATCGCTAACTTTCACGTTTTCAAGTATTGTGTCAAAAGATATGATGGGGACTACAAAGCGAAAGAGTTTACTTGTTGGCGACAGTTCCTTTGCATGGCCTTCGGTCAACTTACTCATCGGGAGAGCCTCAGTGATACGGCAATGGGTCTTCGTAACAATGTCGATAAACTCTACCATCTTGGGATTGGTAACCCTTTTGACAAATCAACATTTCACGGGCGAATGAAAGCAGGGATTGGAGAATCTTCCGTGATTTTGCACTCAAACTGATAGAAGAGGCCAAAGCATTATATGGTTACGATAACCAACTCGATATTAAACTCAAAGGCAGAATTTTCGCACTGGATGCCACCGTCGTTGATCTTTGCCTAGATGTATTCTGGTGGGCAAAGTTCAGAACAACCAAGGCTGCTGTTAAACTGCATACCTTGCTTGACCTTAAAACCGCTATACCCGAGTACATTTTCATCACCGATGGTTCTGTTCATGACGTTAATGTGCTTGACGTTGTATCATTGCCTGGAGGAAGTTACCTTGTCATGGATAAAGCCTATGTTGATTTTAGAAGGCTTTATCGACTTGCTAAGGAGAACATCAACTTCATCATAAGAGCGAAAGACAACATGAAATATAAGGTAGTTGATCGAGGTGCTCCGGATAAGAAAACAGGTGTCATTTGTGATCAGGCCATTGAATTGACCAATCAGGCAAGCGCTGAAAAATATCCAGGTCCATTAAGACGAATTCGATATTTTGACAAAGAAACTGGTAATACATTAGTATTTATCACAAACAACTTCAAATTAACCGCCCTAAATGTTGCAGCTTTATACAGATATCGCTGGCGTATTGAGACATTTTTCAAATGGATAAAACAGCATCTTAAGATTCAAACATTTTGGGGCCATAGTGAAAACGCAGTAAGGACGCAGATATGGATTGCAATCTCGACGTACGTGATTGTTGCAATCGCCAAAAAGAAGCTCAAATTGTCTAATTCATTGTACGAAATTCTACAGCAGATAAGCATTTCAGCATTTGAACGCACTCCATTAAAAAATCTCGTCGCAAAGAAGAATAATCAAGATGTCAAAGAACAAATTTGTAATCAGTTGATATTGTTTTAACTAAGACGCAACGCTAGTGAAACGTTTTCATACAAACCTGGCTTTGAAAATGAGAAGAACTCTTTATGCAATTATATGAAAAAAAAGACAGGAAAGCAAGTGAAAGAGTTGCATCACTTACCTGAAGTTCATGTCTCTGACCTGGATTACGGGGCATTTATTATCAAATAAGTATATTTGTGAAAATGTACTGGCATATGAATGTTTTAATTTTAGGAATCAGCGGTAGGACCGGGAAGATTTTTTCAGCCATGGCAGTTAAAAACAACCATGATGTGGCAGGTATCATAAGGGAAAAAAGCAAAGGAACCATCCCTGTTGTAAAATACATTGAAGGATCTCCAACCGACGGACATCTCCTTGCCAAAGCCCTTAAAGGGATCGACGCCGTTGTGGTTTCATTAAATATCAACCGCACCTCTGACAACCCATTTGCAAAGGTTGTCTCTCCCTTAACCCTGATCTCGGATTCCATAAAGGTACTCATCCCGGCCATGCAAAAAAACAATGTTAAAAGACTGATCACAATTTCAGCTTCAGGGGTTGGTGATTCCTGGATGAACATGCCCCTGATCGCCAGGATCCTGATAAAAAACAGCAACATCATGAGGGCCTATGAGGATCATGACCGGCAGGAGCAGCTTATAAAAGCTTCGACACTGGACTGGACCATCGTCAGGCCGGTAATGCTGACAAACAAGGAGAATGAAAACTATAAAGCAACACAGGGAAAGCCTGCCGGCAGCGGCATTAGCAGGGCTGGTGTTGCCCGTTTTGTATTAGATGCGCTTGAATCCGGGAAAAATATCAGGGAAGTTGTGACACTGTTCTCATAGTTTGTATTTCGAAGCTGATTTCATTGAAAGCAGAAGCCATCCCGAAATGAGATGGCCTCTGAGTATTAACGGAAAAAAAGCTTTTAATGAGCTTGTAATAGCCCGGCTTAACCCGGGAGATGCCTGCTATAATTCAGTGAAATCGTTGAGTTTGCTCCCCACACCAGTGGCGAAGTTGCGCCAGTGGTATTCCAGAAACATTCGCGAACGGTCAGTGTTTTTGAGGCTCCGTCAATAGGTATTACCTGGAAGGAGATTGTTATCAATATGCTATGAATTCATGAGATTGCTGAATAATTCTACCTTTGAAGAATATTGGTGGTTTAACCAGTATGACACTACCTGATTTAGAATGAAAACAACCGATAAACCTGAACTTATGGACCAAAATGAACTGCAATTACTAGAAATACTCGACAAAGCCGTGCAGGAAGAGACTTTGAAAAAGCATATGGAAGGCGTTATTCAAAGGGTTGAAAAAGCCCTGCAGGATGCGCCGGACGCCATGATGAGCTGGGAACCGATTCCCTTAAACCTTTATAGCCAGAAGCTGCCCGACGAAATAAAATCGTGCTGGGTATTCAACCTGAGGAAATATAAAACCACGGGCGCCGAGCGTCACCCGAACAGTATACAGAGAATGATGTCCTACAAGGGAACCGGTGATTTTCAGACAAAACCCGGAGAAACCTGGCAATCCAACTTCCTGGAAAGCGATCGGGATAAAGATGTAAGTAAACGATGGCTTTCAATTCCCGTCAACGTCTGGCACCAGGGTGTTGTAAGCGAACAGAACTGGGTTGTGCTTTCTTTCCATACTGTCGAAGTCTCAGAACTCATCGAAGAGCGGGCCGATGAAAGTAATCATGGTAAAATGCACAGCCAGAAATATGTCGACAAAAAATGAAAATGCAATAAAACATCCGCTTTTACGTCTCTATGTTTCTGTTAATGAATGATGGAAGTACCCCGGAAAAAAATAACCCTGCCGGGTCTGAAAAAGCTTTTCAGGCTTTACCGGTATATAAAACCGTATAAATACGAGTATGCGCTGGGACTGCTGTTCCTTTTAGGTTCCAGCACTGCCAGCCTGGTATTCCCGAAGCTTCTCGGGCAGCTGGTCGACCTGGGAAACCAGGGAAAACTGGCCCAGGAGATCAACCGCATCGCCCTTATCCTGCTGGTGGTCCTCGTTTTACAGTCGGTGTTTGCCTACTGCAGGATCTATCTGTTTGTTCATGTGACGGAGAAGACGCTGGCCGACCTCCGCCAGGGCGCTTTCAACCACATCATCCGCCTGCCTATGAAATTCTTTCTTCATCGCAGGGTAGGCGAACTCAACAGCCGTATTTCTTCCGACATCACGCTCCTCCAGGATGCCCTCACAAGCACCCTGGCCGAATTCCTGAGGCAGCTTATCATCATTATCGGCGGCGTGAGCCTGCTGATGGTAACTTCCTACAAACTGACCCTGTTCATGCTTGCGATCCTTCCGGTGATCATGCTGCTGGTGGTGTTTTTCGGAAGGTATATCCGCAAACTCAGCAAGCAGGCTCAGAGCCAGGTTGCCGATTCCAACACCATCGTGGAAGAAACTCTTCAGGGTATACAAAGTGTGAAGACATTTACGAACGAATTCTTTGAGATGGGAAGGTACAGAGCCAAAACCATCGATATTGCAAATACCGGGATTAAAAACGGAAAGCTCAGGGGTGCGTTTTCTTCCTTTACTATCATCGGGCTGTATGGCACTATGGTAGCTGTGATCTGGAGAGGCTCACAGCTGTTATCAGCAGGCGAACTTGCGACAGGAGAGCTGTTCTCTTTCGTCATTTATACTGTATTCATCGGAGGCACTATTGGCGGTATGGCCGATGTGTTTTCACGTGTTCAGAAGTTCATCGGGGCTACCGAGGACCTGATGGAGATCTTCAACGAGCCGGTTGAAGAAGTGCAGGAAATTTCAGAATTGACTGCGGATGAGGCGCTCAGAGGAAATATACGTTATGAAAATGTAAGTTTCGCCTACCCTTCACGCAGCGAGATGCAGGTGCTTTCAGATATAAGCATCAACATCAGACCGGGCAGCCTGATTGCACTTGTGGGTCCCAGCGGGGCCGGCAAATCGACCTTTGTGTCGCTTTTGTTACGACTCTATGAACCGGTTTCTGGAAGGATTTTATTTGATGAAAAAGAAAGCCGCGAAATCCCGCTTTCGGTCCTCCGGAGCCAGATGGCCATCGTGCCCCAGGATATTTTTCTCTTCGGCGGAACGATAAGGGAAAATATTGCCTACGGCAGACCGGGCGCAACAGAAGAAAAGATTGAGGAGGCTGCAAGGCAGGCCAATGCCTGGGAGTTTATAAGCCAGTTCCCCGAAGGACTGGAGACTCTTGTAGGCGAGCGGGGCACACAGCTGTCGGGCGGACAGCGTCAACGGATTGCAATTGCGCGGGCGGTATTGAAAAACCCCAAGATCCTGATCCTCGACGAAGCTACTTCTTCTCTCGATTCTGAATCTGAAAGGCTGGTTCAGGATGCACTTGAAAAGCTGATGAAATGCCGAACTTCAATCGTCATCGCCCACAGGCTTTCAACCATCCGCCAGGCCGACCATATCCTGGTAATGCAGGAGGGACGAATCGTTGAGCAGGGAACGCATGAACAACTGCTGCAGCTTACCGATGGCTTATACCGGAATCTGAGCGAACTTCAGTTCTCCTGAAAGTTCATCAAGGCCCGACTACAGATGGAGCCGGCTCGTATTCCATATCGGGCCTGAGTTTGAGAAAACCTGTCTCCTGCGCTACTTCAATACAGAAAAACAGGGTGAATACGGTCAGAAGGAATATCATAAACATCCTTGTGAGCTTGCTTTTTTTCCTCGCCCATTTGACCCCGACCATCGCCGGAAGTATCCCGCACAGAAGGATAATGCTTATACCTCCTGTGATATTGAGGGCCGACAGGAAAAGGTTCGGGAATGCCAGAACAATGGCAAGACTGGGCAGGAAAGTAAGCAGGTTGCTGTATAATTTCACCCTGGCCGGGAACTTCTTTGCCAGCAGGTCGCTGAAAAAACTCACCATGGAAGCGGCCTGCAGCACATAGGAAAGAAGCAGGGCGACCATTGAAAAGACCAGGCTGATCGCCCGGATGGGAGTTCCCGGGTAGGCCTGGGCAAGCGGGATGACGGCAGGTTGGTTTTTATCGAAAGCGGAAGCTATGCTGCACTTTTCCCCTAAAAGCGGAAGCGCACCCAGAACCGCGACGATCCATAATATATTGATCAGGATCGGCAGTACAGTGCCGATCAGCAGGGCCTTCTTCACAGCTTTGAAATCATTGTCGAGTACCCGGCAAACACTGGGTATGATGATGTGATAAGTAAGTGCACAAATAATTATAGGAACTGCCGAAATGCTGAAACTCCAGTCCTGGTGATTATAACGCTCAGGTACCACATGCGACATGGTAAAATAGATGAGGACAAAAAACACCAGGATCAGCAGCAACAGCAAGATGGTGCTCGCCCTGTCGATTTGTTTCGCTCCCACCAAAGCAATAAAGGTCGCGATGATAAAGAAAACCAGGGCCCATACTGACAGAGGAAAAGAGAATATGTTCAGAGAAGCCAGAATTTGTCCGCCCGCTGCAAGATGTGCAACGAGTATACCATAAAGCAGGAGAAAGTAGCCTATCATGGTCAGTACTTTGCCCGGCAGGCCAAGTGTCTTTGAAAACAGGCTTCCAAGGTCCTCCCGGGGATTGTCTGATTGGGTGACATGACGTGCAATGATCCACCCTGTCGACAGCATGAACAGCCATACTATGATCATTATCAGGATGGATGGAATGATGCCTGCCAGGCCGGTCTGTACGGGTAATCCGAGGATACCGATCCCGATAGTCACACCGGCGATCATCATGGCTGCACCGAAAGTGCGCGCTAAAGATGAACTTTTCATAAGGACATGTAAAGAGATGAACGATGAAACGTTCTCCGAATATACAAAAAACCCCTGGGAATTATCTCATAACGACCATTTTTTTCGTCTCAGTGAATTCGCCGGACTGCATCCTGAGATAATAGATACCTGGTGAGAACTCATCCGCAGTCAGATCAATTGCATAAATACCTGCGGGCTGATCCCTGTTCACAAGGCTGCGTAACTGTTTCCCGCTGCTGTCGATGATCACAAGGTTCACATGAGATGCAGCAGGCAGGGAATACTTCACACGGGTCAGACTGCTGAAAGGATTCGGCTCATTCTGGGAAAGGCTGAACCCGGGGATCTTTCCGGCTTCATCAAGGCCCACCATGGTAGCGCTTTGCTTTAAAAGGATATTCCTGTTGGGGTCGAACAACAGGGAAGCCGGCTGTTTTGAAAAAGCGAATGAATATTCCTGGGGATTTGTATCGTTGTTCACCTTAATAATCGTGTCGCTGGCATCGGCAAAGCTGATTTTAACCTCGCAGGGCATCCTGAAAAATACAGTATTGTTCTGGATCTGCTTAAGTTCGAGGTCCACCCTCCATAAGCCCGCACCCAGATCCCTGATATTATAGGTATTTGAATATACCGGGTGGTTGGGAGAATACACCCATTCGTCGAAAAACCACTGGTAATCCTGCCCGCTCACCTGGTTCACTTTGGCAATGAAATCAAGTGTCACAGCATTCTTATACCGGAATGCCGTGTCGAGCGCATAACTTTTCATGGTTGCGAAAAACAAGCTGTCGCCCAGCACGTATCTAAGCTGAAATAACACACAGGCGCCTTTATCATAGATAAGTCCTGTATGATAGAGCAGGTTGGATGAAGGAGTATGCACCGCCCAGCCCGGATTATATAAAGGCAGGCCGGGATTATGAGTCAGATAGTAGTTAGCCAGTATGTTCATGGCGTTTTTATACGCGGGATATCCACTCCTGAACTCGGTATACAGCTTATCACAGTAGGTGCCAAATCCTTCGTTAAGCCAGATATCAGCCCAGGTGCCGCAGGTGATCATATCGCCGAACCACGAATGAGAATGCTCATGAGCGAGCAGCGAGTTGTCGCTGTAACCGCCGGGCGTAAGGTTGATCATCGACTGGTTTTCCATCCCTCCCCATGGGAACGAACTGTTCAGGGTCGCAAAACCAATCTTCTGAAAAGGATATTCACCGAATTTCTCGGAATAAAAATCGGTGACCTGCGGTATTACAAGCATGGCATTGGTGATGTTCTCATAGGGATTGTAGTATAGCCTGACGGGAATGCTGTCGTTCGGATTATTCAGGTGATGCCAGTATTTCTGAGTTATAGTATAACCGGCTTTGGATGAAATGGTGACCAGGTATGTGGATATCGGATCCCCGTTAACCCAGTGGTAACGGATGGTGTCGGCGCTGACTGTCGAATCGCTGAGCAGTCCGTTGGACCCCACTCTGACATTCAGGGGCACCTTGACCGTAATATCCGTCAGGGCTTTGTCGGAAGGCCTGTCCCAGCAAGGGAACCACTTGCGAGCGCCTTCGGGCGGACAATCTGTATAAACGAAGCCGTTACTGACATAGAAAGCATTGTCAACCACATTCTTGTGCTGGTAGCTGATCCTCACGCTGAGAGTTTCACCCGGCTGGTAGGTGCGGTTAAGCTGGATCTTCAGGGTGTCGTTGAGATGGGTGAACGAAACTCCTGCCTGCCTCACCGAATCGATTTGCAGAGAAGTGTTTACGGCATTCAGCCTGATCAAGTTCAGCGCGCTGTCGACTTTCAGCGTAATGACTTCTTTGGCTGTGAATGTATGCGGATAAGGTGCAGAGTAACATGCATACAGGTCGATGCTTAGCGAGTAACTCAGCACATCGTAGCTGTGTTTCATATACCAGTGCGCTGTATCAGAAACTGGCTGGGAAGCTGTGGCAGTGTTCAGGAAACAGAAGACGCAGGCGATGATTAAAAAATGGAGTTTTTTCATGAATCAAAAATACTTGAAATAATCTGAAGCCCTGACTCCCGTCAGCAAAAAGAATTTAATTAACTTGCCTCTTCAATACTGCCCGAATGGTCATTAAGGTAATAATCTGTCTAAGCCCTGTATTTCTCCTTTTACTGCTCTTCCTTTTCCTCGACAGCCTCAGGCTTGTGAACAAAAGCATTCTCCTCGCCTGCCTGGGCTGGGGGATTCTGAGCGCCGGATTGAGTTTTTTCGCAAATACCTTTCTGATAAGGGAGTACGGCTTCAGTTTTGATTTCTTTTCGGGATATATCGCCCCGGTAGTCGAGGAATTGCTAAAGATGATACTTATTCTTGCCCTTATAAAATCAAACAAAATCGGGTTTATGATCGATGGGGCGATCTATGGTTTCAGCATAGGAGCTGCATTTTCTTTTGCCGAAAATATTTTTTATCTTTTCAATTACGCTTCGGCCGAACCCAACCTCATGGTATGGATCACCAGGGGGTTTGGCACGGCCGTGATGCACGGAGGGACTACCGCTGTGTTCGCCATCCTGGTGATCAGCAGCCTGAACAGGCAGAATTTTTTAGGGCTTGCCCTGTTCATCGGTATCGTGACCGCTGTTGCCATTCATGCCGCTTTCAATGCATTGACCCAATGGCCTGTCATTGCGACGGTTTTCATCCTGATTGTAATTCCCTTTGCCCTTGTCCTTAGTTTCCAGTTCAACGAAAATGCCATCCGCAAGTGGCTCGAAATGGAATTTGACACCGAAGTTTCCATGCTGACCATGATCAGGAAAGGAAAATTTTCGGAGACGCGCACCGGGCAGTTCCTGTTATCGATACGCAGCCATTTCCCTGCAGAAGTTGTGTTTGACCTGTATTGTTTCATAAGTCTTTACACCGAACTGTCGATCAAGGCCAAGAGCCTGATGATGCTTAAGGAAAATGATTTCGTCCTGCCTCCCGACCCGGAGGTGCAGGAAAAACTGAAAGAGCTTAAAAACCTGAGAAAGCAAATAGGGAATGCCGGTTACCTGGCTATCTCGCCAGTGCTGAGGATGAACCGCAAGGACCTTTGGAAGCTTTCGATGCTGGCTTCCGGCAAATAACTTTATTATATATATGGGTTGGCTCCTCAGGATTTTTTTGTAAATTTTCCAACTTTTAAACACTATCACTGTAATTATGATAACGAAAGATGATAATGAGCTTGTTTATGAAGCGTTGCAAGGCAGCAAATCATCCTTCGAAGTCCTGATAGAACGCTATCAGAAAAAAATTTACGGCATGATACTCCAGATGACCGATGACCGGGAAACAGCAAAAGACCTCACACAGGATGTGTTTATTAAAGCATACACCAGCCTGCCGGGCTTCAACTTCAAATACAGGTTCTTCAGCTGGATTTACCGCATAAGCCTGAACGAGACAATTAACTATATCAAGGGACGCAGGTTCCATGAAAGCCTCGACAAGGGGTATGACATTCCGTTGCAGGACGATGACCATGCAGCAGCTTCGGAAAACAGCCACAGACTGAAACAGGCTCTGCGTGAAATAAAAAGCGCCCATCGTTCATTGATACTGCTGAAATATTACTTTGGCCTTTCGTACGAAGACATTTCAGAGACGATGGGGATCAGCGTTGCCAAGGTGAAAGACAGGCTGTTCACAGCCCGGCTTTCTCTCAGGGAAAAGCTTAATGATACCAGGTTTTTTGACAATGATTGATAAAAAACTCATAGAAAAAATTCACGGGGATCTCGATGGGATCCTCACACCTTCTGAACAGCAGGAGCTCAGGGACCGGTTATCCGCAGACCCTGAAGCATCAGCTTATTATAACGACTGGCAAAAGATCCAGAAAAACATTGCAAGCTGCAGGGAACTAACTCCCGAAATAGATTTTACAAAAGAAATTTTAAACCGTTTACCTATGGAACCACAGGCCGCTAAAAAACCTGAACCTCTTATCAGACCAAGTTTCTGGAACAGACCAGCTTTCAGGTATTCTTTCGTGTTCATAACAGGAGTGCTCATTGGTTTTCTCTCATTCACCTTTCTTTGGCAGGGGACAAAACAATCAAAAGCCCCGGCATTCAAACTCAAAGGAGCCCTTTATGACACAAGGGGGTTTGACCAGATGACCATGGCCGACAACCTGGTATTTGAAAACCCGATGGTGAAAGCCACTTTCGCTGTGAAGTATTCGACCAGCGTTGTTGAAGCCAGGATCACGATTTCCTCGCTTTACCCGGTACAGGCTGTACTCCTATTCGATTATAACAGTCTGCAGGCAATGAATGTCATGAATGTAAGCGTGAACGACCAAAGCAGCATTTCAGCCTCTTCGAATTTCGTGCAGATAAACAACTCGGGGAACAACCAGTATGTGGTACAGCTGCTCAACAAAAACAGTCTTCCCCAGCAGATCAATATTAAAATTCTTCAGAACGATGTTCCGATGTACCAGAATTCGGTGACCGTTAACAGGGAATAATTCATCCTTTCAAGGTATTGAAAGTTTAATCGCACAAAAAATAAAGCCATGAAAAAGCAAAATAAAATAATCATCGGGGTTATGGTGGTCATCGCCGCTGCAATACTCATCGTATCGGTCTTTTTCCCTTCTGTTTACAAAGGATTGACTTCCGGATCTTTTGGTAAAGCCGATAAATACCACCAGGACCAGATGAGCGACAAGGATGTGCAACTGAGAAGTGAATTTACCAAGGATACCGCCCAGCTAAGGCAGATGGTAACCGGGTTGATCTATTTCACCTTGTTCACCGATAACCTTTCGATGACCATCGACACCTGCATTTCGTATTACCAGGCCCAGGGGTTTGATAAGATTCCGATGAATGCTGAGTCAGTAAAACTCCTTATCGATTTCAACGACTACCTTAAGAACAACAACAAAATCCTGGCCAACACGACCAGGCTGCTTACCGATCTTCTTCTCGATGACACATCTTCACCTTCAGGTGATATCGATCAAAACATCAGGGATTTTGCCAATTATGTTTACCAGGTCAACAGAAGAGATTCAGTTCTCATGAATTCCATCACCAAAATGGATAATTACCTTCTTGGCAATAAACTTCTGCAGAAACAGCAGGAGCAGATTAGGGAACTGAAAGCCATTCGCGATCGCCTGGTCATCACCTCGACCCAGTTCATGGCTTTGACAGGGAATAAAAAAGGCGTTGGTACAATGCTTACATATGCTGTTCGGTCCCAGGCTCAGCTTTCAGGGATCGGACCTCTTTGTGTCGTACAGGACGGTGCTGCGGCCAGCCTTAGCTCGGGGAAGAACCTGAACGTACTTGAACTTAGTTCGGCCACATCACTGAGTGCAATATTTCCTGCTGTAACTTTGCAGGGCGGAGTATCTGAGGCAAAGATCATCGTAGGTTCCCAGTTAGGATATGGTATTTTATATGATAAGTCCAAACTGAGTTTCATTATTGGCTCTGCAGAAGAAATCAAGAGCGTATACGGATCCAGTGCTTACAATGCCGCACTCTGCGGCACAAATACTAACCTGGGCTACTTTAGCCAGGTCAAAGGAGGAGATTTAGCTGTCGTGTTGAATGCCGGCATTCTTTGCGGCGTATTGCAATGTGCACCGCTTTGTGCAGCACTCTCAGCCAGCCAGCTTAACATTATCATACCAGCCCAGGCTCTCGCGAGTGCAGGAGGTGGACAGCTTGGTATTCTATATTGCAGCCCCATTGGGTCTATGAACAATGTAGCTCTTCAGAAAATAATCCTGGGCAGCACAAACCTTCAGAAAATTTTAAGCAATGAAGGAGCCCTGAACGGGTTCAACGATCTCAGGAGTACCAGCGTGGGAATTTTCCCCCCACCGCCGTGACAAGCGGTTCCGGTTGCCGGACGTTTTCCAATGCAAACTTAAACATCCAATCCATGATATAAAACCCGGGGAATGAAATACTGCTACCGATGGCTGGCCCTGCTGCCCCTGCTCTTTTTTACAAGCATTCTTCCAGGCCAGAACAAACTTAAGATCACACAATTCCAGACCAGGCAGGTACGCCTGGTCTACATGGATAAGACCACTTCATATTTAGTTCCTCATACGGTGCGTTCCTTCGAGAACGCACTTTTGTTTCATAAGCATTTCTGGGATTACACTCCTTCGGGTAAGACCAATATTCTTTTTAATGATTTCACGGATGTGGGTAATGGGGGCACAAGCGTGATCCCGTGGAACTTTCTCAATATTGCAGTCTCACCCTTTGACTATACTTTTTCGGTTGTACCTTCGAACGAACGCATGCAATGGCTCATGAGCCATGAACTCACCCACCAGGTGATGTGCGACAAAGCCTCACGCGGCGACCGGATCCTCAGGGGAATTTTCGGCGGCAAGGTATATATAGACAACCGGGACCCCGAAACCCTTCTTTACAGCTATTTCACCACGCCCCGCTGGTATTCACCCCGCTGGTACCACGAAGGGATAGCTGTCTTCATGGAAACATGGATGAGTGGTGGCATCGGAAGAACACTTGGAGGATATGATGAAATGGTTTTCAGAACCATGGTCCGCGACAGCTCTTACTTTTACAATGTGATCGGCCTTGAAAGCGAAGGCACGACGGTCGACTTCCAGGTGGGTGTGAATTCATACCTCTACGGAACCCGTTTTGTGAGCTACCTGGCATACACCTATGGCATCGACAAGTTGAAAGAGTTCTATTCACGCACCGATACCAGCCGGAGGTTCTATGCCAGCCAGTTCCGGCATGTTTACTCTCTTAAGATTCAGGATGCATGGAATCAATGGATTTCATTTGAGCATGGCTTCCAGAAGTCCAACCTTGAAAAGATTTCGGCTATACCTGTAAGCCGGTATCGCCCTATCGGATCGAAACCTCTGGGTTCAGTGTCGGCACAGTTCGTCGACAAGGCAAAACGATACATGTATGTCGCCGTGAACTATCCGATGAAACTTGCGCATATTTCGAGAATAGACATCCGCAGTGGTGAAGAAAAAAAAATAGCCCCTGTCCCCAGTCCGGCCCTCTATTATGTGA